>Ga0209367_1009596_pt1 | contig 13082 bp, 8 predicted proteins | sample WorMetLIZISLAND2_FD_187412 | JGI IMG/M metagenome (GOLD analysis project Ga0209367, IMG submission 187412) | Marine gutless worms symbiont microbial communities from Max Planck institute for Marine Microbiology, Germany - Olavius geniculatus... ... | reverse complement strand
CGCACATTTCAACACTGAATTGCGACGAAATGGCTGGAGATAGACCAGGACAACCTGCGTATGAAATTTTCAGCATTCAACGTGGATTTTAGCTGTCCAAGTCCCGACCCCCTAGGTTCAAGGAGGTCGGCGCAGGCAGGCGTCAAAGACAGCTACCCCCCTAAAAAGTGGTTATTTTACCGCAATTATCTCGTGTAGCGTGAACACGGTTGCAGATAGGCAAGCTTTTTATTGCTGTCAACGTCGATGACCTTGAATGACCTTGAACCGTCAAAATAGGGGTTTTTAGTGAATTTTTCTGTGATTTTTGGTTGCGACACACATTATAAGAGTGAATTGCGCCGAAATGGCTGAAGAGAGACCTGAACATTTTGCGCATGACATTTTTTTAGCATAGAACGTACATTTTAAAGAATCTACAAGTAGTTATTTTACCGCTATTGGCTCGTGTAGCTTGAAAATGGTTGCAGATCGGCACAGACAAGCTGCTTATCATAACGAGCAATATAGTGACAAGCTTTTTATTGGTGTAAACATCAATGACCTTGAATGACCTTGAATTTCTGAAATAGGGGTTTTAATGTTTTTTTGCAATTTGTGGCTGCAGCGTAGATTTCAAGAGCGAATTGCGTCAAAATGGATAGAGTTAAATCAAGACAACCTGCGAGTAATAACTGCTAAGGCTGTCGCGCGTCTCATGAGCTTTGTTCAAATTACTTGTTGGATTATGTTGCTAGTACTTTAGATTTGTAGTTTAATTAGGCAGTTGCATTAATTCAGGTTAGGTCATCCTGAGCTGTACAGAGTAAGTTTTTATTTGTATGGTGAAGTTTTTTACAGGCAGAGTTTTATGTTACACTTCTTGTGACTTCTCATTATTTACCTAACAACGCGAAAGCTCAAAAAGTTACATATGTTAGTTTAAATACCATTACTTTGTGAGTCATGGTAAAAAAATTTTTATTGATTACCTAGTATATTAATTAATTGTATTGTTCATCAACTCACTTATCTTGCAGTGCTTTTTCACTGCTAGTTGGATGAGAGCTTTGACATCCAGTTGGTACCAGTTTTGTTACAGCATTTGCAAAAATTTTGCTTTGGATGACTGGCTTGGCCTAGAGTAGCTGTGAAGAAAAGGACCAGTCTAGCAAAAAAACTATAGTAGCACATTCAGGGCTCCAAATGGGATGGTATGGACCGATAAGCATACCGGCACTTCTTTTCTGAGAAAAGACATACTGATACCGGGTACGCTTTGCAGGCAGTTTTCTGAGATTTAGGCAATTGGTTGCTGATGTTTGTATCAATCAGTGGTCAAAATAGCACTAGTTTGAGGAAAGGAAAGAGAAAAGGTCGAACCTACCATATCAACACTCATTTTTTTCCGCTTCGAGCCCTGAGCACATTATAATCATTTACGTGCATGTTTGAAGCCTGATTCATCTTGTCTGACTTGTTTGCTTTTTTGTTGCCAGATCTTTTCAAAGGAATATATTAACATGCTGCTGACGATTTATTTCTTCTTCTTGGGAATCTTTGCGCTAGCACACATCATTAGGCAAGTATCCAGTTCTACACTATGTGCTCAATCATTTTGATCTTTACCAGAATTGAAATGACATTGATACATTTTACTTGTGACATTTTATTTGAATTGGTCATCTCTGTACATAGCCTCGATGTTATCATTAGGACCCACGTTTTTCCACGGAAAATTTTGCCACATTTTGCAGGTCTGGTTTGCCACGGCAAAATCATCCAAATTTTGCGGCTCACTGCAGCTTTCCATTTGTAAGTAAACTGAGCTCTATTCTGTTCAAAAACTGTTAGTTTCTAAAGGGCCGACTTTCATAGTGACATTGTGCTGAGTTAGTCTAGCAACATACAAAGAAAATTAGATATTTTTTAATTTTAAAAGTGCAATTTGTTTACAATTGTGCCATATTGCGATAGCTATTAGAAGGGCCCACGGCTTCTGGCATTCCAGTTTGATTTTTTTTCTCAAAAAAATGTCATCAATTTAAAAATCGTACTAATCGCCGGTGAATTTTCAACTTCTGCAAAATTTCATGAAATTCTATGCAAATATCAGAATTCTGCTGCAAAGAGAAAATTTCGCAGCTTGGCTCGAAATTTTATGGCCCGCAGAAAACCATGGGCCCCAGTTATCCCTAGATTCATTGTTTGGTTATTTGATGTGTTATGATATTGTTGTAATTAAGTTATTACCTCCACCAAGGAGGTAGTGTTTTTGCCAGACTTTGTCTGTCTGTCTGTCTGTCTGTCTGTGTGTGAACAAGATAACTTAAAAAGTTATGGACAGATCTTTCTGAAATTTTGAGGTTATGTCGGGTATGGCACAAACTACCAGTGGTTCAATTTTGGGGGTGATTTGAAAGGAATCCTGGAGTCTGGATCACTTTGAAATTTTCGTTACCATTGTGTTAAAGGTGGCATAAGGGAACCGCTGGCAAAGTGAATATGGTGATGCCACCTGGTGAATAACATTGCCTTGGCGGAGGTACCTGTGGGCTATGACTGCTTTCTAGTTATTTATGTTATTAGTTGTGTGTAACTACTTGCTACTGGATTGCAAATTTGAATATTCCGTAATGGTATATAGCTAATGCAGAACTTTTTAAAAATCATTTAGCAAAATACATCAAGTGTAATATAGATATGTTGAGGTAGAAAGCTTACATCTGTGTCTGTTCAATTTGTGAATCACATGCCTTGTAAACTACTGCCATAGTTCAGGGCTGTTGACATTGGTGAGGTTTTTTCTTAATTGACATAAAATAAGAAGTTACCATATTGCAAATGTAACTGAATATAATATTAGTCTCTGGTTATTTTGGTAATACAAGAGCTTTTGTTGCTATAGTAACTGTTTATTATATCACGAAACTGATTTTCACAGTGTTTGTTGCTATTTGTGTTTAGCCCTATAGCGTATCATCTAGTGCCATCATGGGTGCCAAATGAAAAATATCACTTAATTCTGACACAGGGCTCTGGTGATAAAAAGACAGGTTTGTTAGTATGATAACTACTTTTGTTATTAGTATTTCATCATAATATTTTAATGTCAAAGTTGTAACTTGAGGTTTCTGATTTTTTACAGTGTTTCTTATTTGTATTTTGTCATAGCTAAACAGTTTTGTGTTTGTTTTGATTTCTGAGTTATTCATTATTCGTGTCTGGTCATTTTTCTGTCTTGCATCTAGCCTGATCTAGAGTAATTCTGGAGAATCGGCCATTGTTCAAAAATTTAAATGAGGACTGTTACCAGTATCTGTTTGCAGTTTAACAATTGTCATCTGTCATTTATCAGTTCTCCTTATTGGCATCTGTGAGATTTGACTTACAGTAGAGTACAGTTGCAATTATTTTTTTGATTTACATTTATCTCTGTGAGAAGTAAGGTATAATTATGCATCGAACAAATCAGCCATTAATAAAGCAGTAAATGTGTAGCAAAGATACATAATAGTCCATATCAGTTAACAGTTTCTATCAATTACAATACATTATATCTGTTTCTGTGTTGAGCTTGTATCAGCTGTCATCTAATGTTGTAGATCTGATGAACTATGAGTTTGATAGGAAAGACTTGCTCTGTCTTGGAGGCTGCATTCTCATTGGCATCTGGTACCTCATCCAGCGAGTAAGCAAACTTCTCTCATATTTTGCCTGTGCTTGTCTTTTGGCATTGCACACAGTTGTCTTTATTTTACAACATACTAATCAAGTATACCTTTAAGTCACTGCAGCTGTATTTCGGTAGGATCATTGTAACTTGCTTTAATACAGCACTTTTCTGCCTTATTTTGGAATAAAATTAACTTTAGTTAATGTTATTTGTCTTGGATGTTGAGTGATTTGAGACAGGATATCTTGTCTAAGATTGTCATTTGTGCTAAATGCATTAACCATTGTTTTGAGCAGATTACATGTTGTCACGGTTAACCTTCTTGTTGTTGAGCAGTGGGATGGAAGGACAGTTGGTCTGCTTCAACCAATATTGAAAATTTATTTGGTGGCTGGCTTAATTTTGAGTAGTGATAGCTTGGAAAAAGTAAGCAGAAGTGTTGTATTAGACTTGTAGTACCAGTATTTACTTGCCTCATCATTGTATCGTTATACGCATAGTTTAGTTTAATCTCTATTTATTGATTTCTGTAGAATGAATAATAAATGGTTAATGAGATTTCTGTTTGTTTTTGTGTTTGGTCTTTGTAGCACTGGATTGCGAACAATCTGTTTGGATTGGCGTTTGCACTGAATGGCGTAGAGTTTTTGCAGTTGAACCGAATCAGTACTGGCTGCATTCTGCTTGGCGGACTCTTCATCTATGATATATTCTGGGTTAGTCGCTGCCACTAAGACTGTAACAGAAAGTGACTGTTTTGAGCATCTGCCAACATTAAGCATAGTGCTTTTACGTTGTTTCTGCAAGGTCTACTTCATGATTTAATTTTTACATTATCTCTGGTGTGCATTCATGGATGTTTTCCAGATTTCTGTCAATAATAGGCCTACATGAATTTGAGGTTGAAGCTATGAAGTTTTGGTATCAAAAGGTTATAAATGTTAAAATCACAGTATGTGGATGAAGGCATAATGGCATATATAGCTTGATGCATTTTGGGGAGTTTTTACGCGCGAGAGCTAGCATAGCTAGTAGCTATAGTGCGTATTAGCTATAGTAATTCTGTCTTGGTGTCTGTCTGTCTTGGTGCTTGTCACAACCCGGTACTGATCGGAGCCCATGTGAGATAGAGACTTTGGTTTTCACCATATGATAGCATAGAGTCTCTAGTATTTTGTGACAAAATTTCATGCCACTCGTTGAAGAGGGTCCCCACAAGCAAGGGGGAGAAAAAGGTGCATCCCCTTAAAAAGGCATTATTCTACCATTATTGGCTTGTGTAACGTGAAAATGGTTGCAGATAGGCACAGACATGCTGCTTATCATAACAAGCACTAGCAATCGATGACCTTTAACCCCCCAAAATAGCAGGTTTTAGTGACTTTTTGCGATTTCGCGCTGCAACACGTATTTCAAGAATAAATTGCGCCAAAATGGCTGGAGATAGACCAAAACAACCTGCATATGAAATTTTTAGTATTGAGTGTAGATTTTAGCAATTTGAGTCTGGACCCTCTAGGTTTAAGGAGGCCTGTGCATGCGGGTATCAAAGAGGGGTTCCCCTCTTATAAGTGGTTATTTATTTGCTGTTGGCTTGTCTAACATGAAATTGGTTGCAGATAGGAACAGACATGCTACTTAACATAACAAGCACTGGTGACGAGCTTCATAGGATTGTCAACATTGATGACATTGATTGACCTTGAACCATAAAAATAGGGGTTTTTAGTGATTTTTTGATGATTTTTGGTTGCAAAAGAGTGAATTGCGATGAAATGGATGGAGATAGACGAAGATTACCTGTGAACAGGAACTGCTATAGCCTCTCGTATGTCTCATGAGCATTAGCTCAGATTTCTTTTAATCTTCAACACTGTCTTGAAAAAAAACTAACACTGTGGACTCTAGACAGTGTGCACTTAAATGCGAATCTGAATGAATTCAACAAAAATTTTGTACGGTTGATCCTGACCACAGAATTTTCCAACAAGTCGTGGACACTGAACTGGATTGAAGAAACTGTTGCGGAAGATCAGCAGAGACTGTTGCTTAATACTGGACACTTTATGTTTTTGGGTGACCTCACTAAATGCACTTTAACTGTTGTTTACATTGACAGATCTTGACTGAAATTTGGCTGTTTTTTTTTTTGCAATTTGATTACTTGTTGATGTGGAATTTTGTTAAAATTTGTTGTTTGTTCAAGTTACAAAGATTTATAGACAGAGTAATGTGCGATACAATGATGAGCCATGCAGTAAAGATATTCACTCAGTTTTGTCAGTGGCAGTGAGCATATGATGGCAGTATTATTTAAATAAGTGGCAGCGTTCAGGTATTGTTCATGTTCGTGATGTACGTTTTGTTGACTGCTTTAACGTAGCCTAGCAACTTATTGGAAAGGCAGCATCAAGACAGAAATTGCTGTAATGTAAACTAAAATTGGCCTATGTTTGAACAATGTTGCACAGGCATGGCCCTGCACCTGTGGGTACTTAGTCTTGAGCAAAATTTGACAATCTTGTTGACTTATTTATTGGTACTGTCAATGTTGCTATGCAGGTGTTTGGAACCAACGTCATGGTGACAGTTGCTAAGTCATTTGAAGCACCGATCAAGTGTGAGTAATGCATCTCGTTGGTTCAGTATATTGCTACCTAATGTAGCTGTTGATGAACAGTATTCCATTGATTTGTGGAGTAATTTTGAGAGAGAAAATTTTTTGGTGGTTTTTAAACATAAGCTGTGATAGGTTTTAATGGTAATTTGTCACAGTTCTGTACCTTTTTTTAGCAGTATGTAGTAGACTGTATTTGTGGAGTTTGTTTGATGAAGCAGAGAATGATCTCAGATAATTAACTTTCTGCTGTTTTTATATAATTGTTTAGACAAGACTATTTGAACAAGAACTGGAATAAACCTTATTCCGCTGTGTGTTGTGCTGCAGTGGTGTTCCCGCAAGACCTGCTTGAGAAGGGACTTGCAGCTAACAACTTTGCCATGCTCGGTCTTGGTGACATTGTCATCCCCGGCATATTCATTGCACTGCTGCTGCGCTTTGATGTCAGGTCTGTGACACGATTTCATTATGTGCAGTTTTCTATTATTTTACTGCTGTTCCAGACTAACACTAGGTTGGGTCATGTGAGATAGCTTTAAAACAGAAAACAAGCTGCTGCAAAGTTGTTTCTACTCACCCTAGTACCATTTTTGTGGTATTTATTTTTTAATGTAAGTTTATTCCATGCTGCATTTTTGCGTTCATCAACGTATTAGTTGTGTTGTGTATTGTTACTCGCTGTTTTTAACGAACAATACACACTGCCCAGCCCACCATTTTAATGACTATTTTCCTGGATTAGCTGGATTGCCTGTTGATTGAAACTTTTATACGAAATGTCATTTGTTAGAAATAAAAGCATTTTCCTTTTTGTCTTTGTAGCCAGCATCACAAACGTCGAACATACTTCTACACCGGTTTCATTGCCTATTTCCTAGGACTGGTTGCCACCATCTTTGTCATGCACTATTTCAAGCATGCACAGGTATAGTTTAACGTTTGAACTCTTAATGGCATTGTGCCTCTGGTTTGCCATTGGTGAAACACGTTTTTCGTGTTGTTGTTTGGTGATAAACTATCAATAGAGGAGATATTTCATCGTCCTTGGCACTGTGGGAGAGCTTAGGCAATTTGTGGCCACTTTGAGCTGTAAGGTATGCTTACAAATAGTCAGTTGCGTGCCTGGTTCATTTAGCATTGATTGTAAAGTTTACTATGTTTCCACTGCTGTTGGTCGATGTTTTCATGTTGTCTGTCTGGGTGTTCTAGTGTGCACCTTTCAGTACACGATTTGATATTATTCCACAATATCTGTGGTATATGCTAATGGATTTCCACCAGACTTTTTCAATAATGCATTTCGTGGGTGAAATGTTTGACGTGGTTGTCAGGCTTTGTTTGTCCAGCTGTCACGTGTCATGTTATAAGTTAATGGATAGTTAGACGTGTTGCAATGTTCTGTGTTGTGTCGATCTGTGCATATTTGTTACGTTGCTGTTGCAGCCTGCGCTGCTGTACCTCGTCCCAGCCTGTATTGGAACTCCACTGCTCATTGCTTGTATCAAGGGTGAAATCAGCATCATGTTCAAGTATGTTGCATGACAAAATTTATGCTTTTTAATTTACACGAGCAAATGAGTTGTATTTTTGCATTTTTCCATGTGGTCAACAGATACGTTTTAGTAGCTGGTTTGTATATGCAGTATTTCAGGTGACACTTAATACTCTATCATGTAAAGTTCTTTTTCTATATGTCATAGATTCTGCATATTTTGATATTTATGTTGCAGCACTGCTTACACATTGCCGGCTTTTTAGCCAGTCTATTTGCCCACTTACCACAGATTGTGCTTTTTGTCCTACTGAGTCAGTAAGATGACCTGAATGTGTGTCGGAAAAAAATATAAACAGCTGGTGCACTGCCAGCGTTCGTGTTGGTCAAATGGTCATCCAGCCAAGTGATCGGTATACGTGACTTTGGCGTCATTCTTGACAGTTCCTTGTCTATGCATCAGCACATCGCCAATGTCGCATCGACTTGTTTTTTTTCATTTTCGGAGACTTCGTAAGATTGGCAAGGTACTTGACCGTGACAGTCGCAATGGTCTAGTGTGCGCTTTCATCTTAACATGCATCGACTCCTACAGCGCCGTGTTTGCTGGACTGCCAGACTCCACATTTGCGTCGTTGCAACACGTTCTTCCTGCCACTGCTCGTTTCGTTGACGATCTTCGACCATGCGACCACTTAACAGAAACATTGATGTCATTACACTGGCTGCCGGTGTGAGAATGTATCACGTATAAACTGCACAGCTTGATGCATGGGGTTGTTTACGGGCATGCCCCAGAATACTTAACCAACATGGTCGTGCCAGTAGCATATCTTGCTGGAAGATGTCATTTACGTTCAGTGCAAGACGGACTTTTCGATATACGACAATCACGGACTGCGTTCAGTTCAAGAGCATTCTCTACTACTGAACCATAAGCCTGGAATCAACTACTTACTGGCATTTGCAATCCTGCCACATACTCGACTTTTAAACATAATCTTAAAACGTTTTTATTTAATATTGCATACGGACTTTAGACATCATCATACCATTTTTGTTAGGTTTTATTGTTAGATTTTAGGTGTAGTGTTTTTTAGTTGTTAAGCGCTGCCATTCAAAACTGTAAGACACGCTATACAAATTTCTTCGATTGATTGATTGATTGATTGAGAGCATTTAAACAGACTTTGCATTATTTCTGCTCTTTGCTGTATATTGTGTAATAATTTGTGTTAGATATGAAGACAATCCAGAGAAGATGGCAGAGAAAGTGGCAGAAAATACGGAAGAACCAAAAGTTGAAGATAGCAAGAAATCGAAATAGGACAGAACCGTCTCAGTAGCTTGTCTTAATGTCTCGTCGCTGAACTGCTGAGAGTTTTCTTGAGTCATTTTTTTATCACATTTATGGTTTAGGTAATTGATGAAACTTCATGCCATGCCCTCTCTTCCCATTGACAAAACCTGCTTTTCATTATTACTCATGGCATGCAAACGAATCAAATGTATCGAATTCTATTTGTATTGGTCATCATTGTAGAATTTACATTTCTGTTTTCTGGCATCACCTTTTGCAGTTGGTTGATATTTATAACTGTCGATATAAATTCTACATTTCTGTATAGTCCATTCTACTCATACAGTCACAGTTTCAAGATTACGTGAACTTGTTGGACTTATTCATTGTCTCCTGGCAACGTGCATAAGCATTTGTCACTGCACAATGGGCTCTTCATGGCATCGATACATCACAAATTTTGGCAAATGAATATAGCCACATTCAACTCATTAAATCGATGTTCTTCACTGACAACAACCATATCTCATCGTTATTCTGATACACATTTCTCTTTATTGTTCCGGCTACTTCCTACTCTGTTATCTTTGGTGGTATTCTTGGTTTAAAACCCTTAACTTGTGAAGCATACATTTTTCCAGTTTTTCTTATGGTTCCTCTAAAACGTGACCATTTGTCTCAGATTGTGTGTTTCATTGTTCATTGCTCAGGCTCATGTAACAGCTTCTGTGTGCATCTGTCTGGGCTGGTAAAAAAGCATCGGATACCAGCTCTCCGATCATTTCTGTTGAACCCAGCCCAGGTAAAGCAAGGCACCCTACATGCATGTTGCTAGTTTTTCTTTGAGGAACATCTTTTGCAGCCATGCAAGACATTTAACAGCATTGATAAGACAGGAATGCTGGATTTACGAGATCTAGTGATAGTGCAACAGAGTAATTATATGCGCAGTCTTCAAGTCTTTTGACCATTCTAGCAAGATATTGTTTTTGATAGCAGTAGCAGTCATGCTATGTAAAATACATCGTTGTTGTCATACTACAAAATTCTGACTTCTGCTGTGAGCATTACCGCTTTTAGTAAGTGCCCGTAACAAGCAGTATTAAATTGTGCATTTTTGGCACCAGTGGCGCTGACGGATATGTGTAGAACTTGAGCTTTTGTTGTTGTGTAATAATGTTTGTGACTCCTGAAGTACATGTTGTCATTCTGTCAGCCTGGTGGAAGCTAAAATTTGTTTATTTTTGTATTAGGATTATAATATCAAATGTATGTATACATTGTAAAAAACTGAAATGCATATACATGTCCTGTTTCTGTTTTTGGGGTTAATTGCTAGTTTGGCCTCTCCCCAGAAGTGAAATTTGGGAATTGCAGTGTCAAAGAAAGTATGGCAGGTAGCCAGCAGTACTTTTGCAGTGTCAGATTTTCTTTTTAACTAGTTGCATCAAAGCATTGAAGTTTGACAGTGTTCTTGCTTGGGGTAGCGTGTTGCATCGTGTTGTCAAGACAAGTCGAAAACACCGATGGTTGTATGGACTGCTGTTTCCCGTGAGAGATTGCCCGTCATCTTGTGACAGTGAGTTGCTGCCATAGAAACTGTATTCTGTGTTTCTTACAGCTGCATGCTTGTATATAGAGGTGTGTTTGTGATGCATAATTAGCTGGTGTTGTTGGCTACAGCTGTTTACTAATATAATCTATGTGAACAAGATTACTGTATGTGATTTGAGTCGGAAAATAACAAATTATAATGGTGACAGAGATAACAAAAATATCAGTTAATTGTAATAAATTGATTGATTTTCATACTACTAAAATGCTAGTGAGCTGCAGTGCAGTTGTTAGCATCTGTGATTGGTGAATATTTGCACCATTCTGCATTCTAAAAGTCTGCTTGTAGTGCATCAGCAATCATAGATTATTTACATTGTTGGGCACTGAAGTGGGGATTACATGGGCTTGTCTATCTTTGCAGTTAGTCTGTGCTTGTCAGAGTGAAATTTTAACTTATGACGTGGGCCAGACAGCTGCAGTTAATAATGGACCTAATTTCTGGTTTGTACGGCTGTGATCTGTTTCCAACATATATGGCACTGTTCCAGTCGATTTTGTCTCCATTGTTGTGTTTTTTTTGCGTTTCGATGTTCAGGTATTGTTCATGTCGGTGATGTGAGTCTTGTTAGTGATAACATAGCTAAGCATCTGGTTGGAAAGGCTATATCGAGACAGAAATTTTCTACATAAATGTGTGGTTGTTTTGGCATTTTTCTTGCTGTTGTCAGTGCGTTGTTTATTAGTTCTATTGCTGCCAGACGTCAACATCTAGATGTGGTATAATCTATCTTATGTGCCATTAAACACCAAGTTGCTGACGTCATATTGTTACATATGTCTGCATGTGATAGTCACGCTCAGCGTGGTTGCCCCGGCTGTCTGAACAAACTATTAGTTTAAGTCTGCTGCAGATAGTCTACTGGCTCATGACTCTAGGCTTACCTGTTCACAATTTCTAAGGCCTAAAAATACCTGTGCTTTTGGTTTCCATCTCTCCATTAAAAACCTTGCATCCTTTATTCTTTTATCGGATCCTCAAAAAATGTTGGCAGATTTTAGCTTGTTTCAAAGTTTTACAAAAGAACTGTTTGCATCTAGTATGTTATACTTACTTTACTTCTCATGAGTAGTTTAGTGTATCGATAAGAAGCGTGGGAATTTTTAAAGCCTAACTGCATCTATGTCACTGGGTATTTTGTGCTATGCACTCTGCAGTGCCAGCACGGCCTTTGTCAACTGTTCAGGAGGAGTCCAAAATAGAAAGTCAACTCATCGAACTAAAATCTTTACGTACAAACATACAAAGTTGCTAAAATACATATTCACTTACACTGGTAATTTGATCAGTAAAGTACAACTTATGACAATACAGTCTTGTTATCAAAGTTGCATTTAGTAGCATCTAGTCTGTTTTATTGCAGTACCGTTAATCTTGACTGCAACTTTTAAAATGCATTTTAAAAACTATAAATTAAGCATAAATGATGACTAGAGTTAAGAATATAAATTAGACAATGACCATAATAAACACCTTTATTCGCCAATAGCAGATAAAATGCAAAATGGCCTAAGAAATTAAATGCATCAAAACTCTTAAAAACCGACAGAGTGACAGACAAAAAGTACACATAAAAAACAGCAGTCAGTCAAAATAACATCTAAAATTGACATGAATGTTCTTAGTGGCATCGATTACAAAAGCTCATAACATGCAGCTGTTCTGCGTTCTTACTTACTTATAAAATATCGACATCTTGATATTGTGAATATCGTATCGATCGAAATTGTGCCAGTGGCCCATCCCTACTTTACCGCAAACTATTAAATATTTTAAGAATTCGTGTCGCGTTTAATATTTTATGAAAGTTGTCGTAGCTTCCTTGTATGATGTATGAAATGTATGATGACTTTTAACGGGAATCCTACGCACTGAACATCATCATAATAGTATATTCTATGTCATATATGCTTGAAAATGTGTCAATAAAGATTTCAGGTTCACTGGTATGTATTAGTGTGATCTGACAATGTTGTTACAGGTTGTTGAGTGAAACAGACACCGCCCTTCTCGTCACTAGCCCCTGGTGCTGGCTACTTAACATAACGTAGTTTACTGATGTAGAAATGTCATTTGGAAAACTATATATGCTGTCCACGTTGCTTTTATTACAGTCGCGGTAAGTACACAGTAATAAGCAACAATGTAACATTATGCCTGTAGACTGTATTGTGTAGGAATAATTCTAGCTATAGATCGGCGATCTTGCTGTTAGCACTGGAAAATTGCTAGAGGTAGATCGGGTAGGCACATTATTAGGTACGTGGTAGAACTTATGTTCCTGGTAGTCATAGGACCATGCCACGACACTGTCACATATTTAAATCAGGCTTATTCAGTATTATATCAGAGTCCATCTCAAGCCATATCTGTTTCTTTGTAACACAGATTTAAAAATAT
>Ga0209367_1009595_pt1 | contig 13082 bp, 6 predicted proteins | sample WorMetLIZISLAND2_FD_187412 | JGI IMG/M metagenome (GOLD analysis project Ga0209367, IMG submission 187412) | Marine gutless worms symbiont microbial communities from Max Planck institute for Marine Microbiology, Germany - Olavius geniculatus... ... | reverse complement strand
GTAGCAATTTGGAACATTTGCGTTTAACACGGTAAGGTGATGACGCAAATTAGGTGAGGTGGAAAATGAGTGCACCTCGCATATATTTGGATCGTTTGCCATCTTTCTGCCAAAAATTATCAAAATTGGTGGAAATTTGACGCAGTTCTGACAAAAACAAATCTGCTTAGTTTTTTTTGAGACATGGTGTACACTGTGTTTCATAAAAAACCGGACCCCTAAGGCAGGTCAGCATAAATTTATCAAAATAAGTTCGCCTAAAATGATTTTTCACAGTGCACTGCCATTCAGTTGCGGATTCATTGTGCTTGAAAAGTTTGGTATGGGCCGAATACCAGCTGCACGGTTTCCATGGCAACAAGAGCAGACTTGTTAAGGTCTGGGCTGACTTGGAACAGACGATTGTGGACGAGGCCATTGACCAGTGGAGGAAACGACTCAAAGCCTGCGTCAAGGCCAAAGGACAACATTTTGAACATTTACTATAACTTTAGTCGTACGTGTAGATTGCTTGTACCAACGTTTTTTCGATATTAAAGCCGTTTTCTTGAAGTTATAACAAGAAGTTTCAGGGTCCGGTTTTTTATGAAACATAGTGTATTACTGCTGCAGCAAACAAATATATTACTGCTGCTGCTGGTGGTGGTTACTACTACTACTACTACAGTGCTGCTGTAACTAACCGGAGGCCTCGTCCTGTTGGTGCAGAGTTTGCCTGGTTGTCTGTAAGCCCAATGCTCGCTATAAAATGCTCAAAGTATGCTAGATCTTTCGCTGGAATAAACGGCTGCATGCCTGCCATTATTGCACACACAGACATGTACAGGGTAGCACACGAAACATGCATGTGTTACATAAATCCTGCAGTCAGTCAGTTTTGAAAACTATCAGCCTCGATCATTGCAGCAAAAGTTGGTCATGTTGTGCACCGTGTTCATTGTTCACTGCTCAGGTGTTCAATATGACCACCCTTTACTGAATGATCACGACAAATCATTTGCAAAACAGTCCACAAATGCTCAATCTACACATAGCATACATATTCCCACTTTTTTACGTGCCACCTTGCAGAGTGCAAAATAACCAGCAACACTTTAACTGTGTAACTAGTAAATGTACAGGGTGCATCAAAAAACATGTCACATCATCTTTGACAATGACTTGAATACGAGCTGTCCATTTACAATCTATCTGATTCACTGGTTACTCAGATTAGGCGTGTTATTAAAACGGCATCACAACAATTGTAAACGTCTTGCCTGACAGGGAAACCTCAATATCTGAACTGCAAATCACGAATGCAGCCTAAAGTTGCTATTTTCTTAGACACAAGAGAAGTTGCTAATAATCTGATGGGAACCTAGAGTAATACTGAAAGACAGTAAACTCATTCACTCACAGCTGTTACTGATACCTTAACTACACACATCTGTTTTTTTTTGCTTTTAGACTATCCACGTTCATACAGTAAAAGCACAGTTTGAGAATTCATGACTTGCCATTTTAAAATTCTCAAAAATTCACAAATTTAACTACATTTTCAAAATATTCATTAAAATTTGTTCTTGTACATCGCCAATAACCAGAACTTTCAAAGTTGTGAAAATTCCTAAATTTAAACAATTCTTAAAACTCTTAAAATTTGTATTCTCAATATACATTTCCATGCCATCAACTACAATGACATTACAGCCAACAAAAACCAAATGTAGCATTGCAGTATGGCGTCATGCAAATTATTTATATAAACCTTAACATGTGCCAAAGTAATTTGGTGAAAGATGGAATCACTTCCTATGTATTAGCCAGGTGGCAGTACAATTTGCAATGGCATGTTTTGGCCGCAGTGTTTGATCCAAAAATCTCACCTTCTCCCGGGGATCTGACACTATGTGTTTATGAACCTGCCAAAATGACATCTAAATCTGTCAAATGGTTTGAGCAAGGAGCATGGATGCGAGTGACTCTACAAAGCTGTAATGTAACGTGCCGGACTTGTAATCCTGAGGTCACTCAGAGGTGCAGGTTTGACTCCGCATCAGGACACTGCCGGGTAACGACCTTAGGCAAGTTGTTCACACACATGTGCCTCTGTCACAAGTTGGTACTGGCTTCACCGCTGGGACGTAATCAGGCACACCGCGCGATACACTGGCCCTGAATCCATGGTCTCGCAGTGTAAAAACTGGTGTCTGGCTGAAGGCCTTAGGAAATGGAGATCAGCGCCGCCCTATGGGCCGTAAGGCTCGGGAAGGACTTTACGTTTTTTTTACGTTTTACTACAAAGCTGTAAACAGACTAACCAACAAGCAGGTATTTTCGTTCATCTCCGTACAATTCTAAGACACTGTTGATAAAGTCGGGAAATGAGAGTTCACTGTGCCAGGCTTTTACGAGCAGCGCAAATCGTTGCAGCTCATCGGCATTCAGCTTGGTGTACAGCTGATCGCCACACAAACACACAATTATATATGCCAATATATATATATGCCAATATATTGTGGTTGTTCTTCTATTGGCATATCCAGTATATGTTAAACTAATGGACAGTGAATCGAGACAAAGCCAAAAACAACTATAATGGCTGGGACAGCAAAAACCTCCAGCAAAACCAATGCTGACATCTGGCGAACAAAACTGACTTTATATAACCTGCTACATCTGCTCGATATTAATAATTAATAATACTATTATTCATTTAACCGGCTATTTAGCATCAGAATCAGAGTTAATGTTGTGCACCAGTAAATGGAAGTAAGAGGTAGACATTTGGCTGTAGGAGTGTGCGGAATCCAATGAAAATGTCAGTGTTTGGTTATCTAAAACCAAACAAACTCAAATTTTTAACTTGGTCTACCTAGTTTGATACTCAAGAAGCCACTTGTTAGTTATCGGACATTTTTTACACGTCCGTCCGTCCATCACGACCCGGTACCGATTCAAGCCCAGGTGAGTTAAAGAGTTCGGGTTTCCACTCTATGATATCTTAAAGTCTCTAGTATTTCGTAACGAAATTTCATGCCACTGGCTAAGGGGGGGTCACCATGAGCGAGGGGACAAAAGAGGTGACCCCCTCCCTCCCTAAAAAGACGTTATTTTACTGCTGTCGGCTTGTATAGCGTGAAAATGGTTGCAGTTCATGTGGCTTATCATAACAAGCAATGGCGACGAGCTTCTTAGGAATGTCAACCTCGATGACCTTGAATCCTAAAAATAAGGGGTTTTAGTGAATTTTTCGCGATTTTAGGCTGCGACACGCATTTCAAAAGTAAATGTGCCAAAAAGGCTCAAAATAAATACCATGACAACCTGTGTATGGAATTTTTGCTATTAAATGTACATTTTAGCAGTCCAAGTCCCAACCACCTACGTTCAAGGAGACCTGTGCATGCAGCTGGCAAAGAGAAGTACCTCCTTAAAAAGTAGTTATTTTTTCGCTGTTGGCTTGTCTAGCGTGAAAATGATTGTGGATAGGCACAGACATGTTGCTTATCATAACAAGCACTAATAGTGTGCTTTTTACTGGTATCAACATCGATGACCTTGAATGACCTTGAACCGGAAAATAGGGGATTTTAGTGACTTTTTGATTTTCAGCTGCAGAAGACTGAACTGCAATGAAGTGTACAAAGATAGACCAAAATTACCTGCGAACAGGAACTGCTATAGCCTCTCGCGAGTTTCATGAGCATTAGCTCAGATTTCTTGTTCACTTTCTTTCATGTCAGTCAATGTAAAACCGAACTACAGGGTAAGCCAAAAAAACGTGGCACTTCACTTTTGTCCATATCATCGCCGATTATTGATTTTCAAAATTCTTTCACTGGCACACTCTGCAGACAATTTGCAATAATGTGATTATTACATATCCCACCACAGCATAAATGAATCTTGACACTACCTTGTAAAATATCAATGAAATATGCATATATTACAATATTAACAAACAAACATTTTGGTATAATTGAAAAAAACACTTCAGACCAACACTGCAATGAATGGTCTGTATGACACTAAACTGTGTGGGTCTAACACAGTCTAGTGTCATATGAATATTCACCGTGATGTTGGTCTGAGGTGTTTTTTCCATTTAAATAATTTTTTGTTATTATCGTTAGTTTTTGCTTACATTTATATTTCACAAGGTAATGTAGAAATGCATTTACCATGTGGTGGAATGCATAATAATCGCATTATTGAAAACTGTCTGCAGAGTGTGCCAGTGAAAGAATTTTGAAAATCAGTCAATAACTGCCGAAGATATAGACGAATGTAAAGTGCCACGTTTTTATATGGCCCACAGCGTAGAAACCGAGCCATTTACATGCTGCAAACCACACACCCATATTAGACTGCCATTATCATTCTACACTGTGTCTCAAAAAAACATCCCCGACATTTTCGACTGTAACTTAAAAACCAATTACCTGATTTTGATAATTTTTGGTAAGAATATTCTCGACAGAACTAGCCATCAAATGACCATTTAGTTTCCCACCTCACTTAACATTTGTTTCTGCACTACCTGGGGAAAACACAACCAGCGAAATATCACTTTTTTATCCAATGCGATATGATTGCTTAATTAACATAAGGCATAAAAACACATTTTGTTCACATTTCTGACACTTTAGCTGACATTTTATCCAGTTGTCTATTTTTAACTGCATGCAGTAAAATTGCTTGAAGTGTTGGCCCACTGTGCGAACACAGGCAAGAAGACGCTTTCTCCATTCATTGACAGCGGTATCGATAATGTTCTGCTCCAGACTAATCCAGGCTGTACCAGTCACTTCTTGACTTCACAAACATTCTTAAACTTTATATGGTAGACACATTGCTGCAAGACAGTCAAACCTTGTAATAGACCGGCTGTTGGGGCCTACAGATTAAGATAAATGGAATTTATTGACGTTTTTCATTCATTCTAACATGTATTATGCTTGGTTTGATTTCCCCAGGTAGTGCAAAAGCAGACGTTGGGTAAAATGGAAACTAAAACACTTATTTAACAGCCAGTGGTGTTAGAAATATTTCTGCCAAAAATTGTTAAAATCTACTAATCTTTCTTCAAGCTACGATCAATAATGTCAAGGATGTTTTTTCAGGTTTTCTGTTTATTTCAACACATATTTCACTTGATCTGACTTCCCTAAGTAGTGCAGAAGCATACATTGAGTGAGGTGGGAAACTGAACAGTCGTTTGACAGCAAGTTGTGTCAGGAATATTCGTACCAAAAATTATCAAAATCTGACAATTGCTTTTCAAGTTACAGTCGAAAATGTCGGGGATGTTTTTTTTGAGACACGGTGTAATGATTGTGTGCGGTACCTTGTGCATGTAGTCAAGAATGAGCTGGCTGGCTGCTGAACTCAACTCACCGCCACCTCCACCATTGCTGCTCTGACTTTGACCTCTAGACAATGACCTTGATGTTGCCGATGACGACGTGCCAAGGTCAAGGCTGGAATGAGACAGACTGCAAGCAGTATGTACAACAACAACAACACAGTAACAGACTTGAAACTGAAGCTGTCCAACAGGAGAGAGAGAGGCGATGTCAATGCCAATGATAACATTGCATTTATACACGTCTAAATTACATTAAATTTATACTGTGCAGTATCATGGGACTCAGAGTCTATCTCTATTGCGGCGACGTTAAAAATTGGACCAGGCAGTGAGCATTAACGAATGTCTCCAGACAACAGACAACATGAGCGGATAGAAGGCTGCTGTGTCGTCATCCATAATCCATGCCTGCTGACTCTCAGCAATAAGGACGACCGAAGGCAAGCCAAGTCACTGCGCCATTAACATTTTACTCTCATAGTAACAGATGTTTTAATGCGTATCTGGTTTGTGATCGTTTAAATTTTGTCTAAAAGGTTTTTAACTACTAAAAAGTAAACAAAACATACAGTACCTTAACTTAACTCCAACAGACCAAACCAATAACCAGACTGAGCAAGACTCAAAGCCACAGTATGCACCGTGACTATTAGTCACCGTGACACTTAACATGATGCTGAAAGAAATGACACAGAAGTATGCTAGTGCACACACTCACAAGCCTAGTGTTGGTGGATCATTTCTTGAGCCAATCCTCGGTGTTGATTCGCGTGATTTATCTACACAGCCATTGCCGATACATACACCGTGTCTCAAAAAAAACAGTCAAAATTATTTTCGGCATCACTTTGTCAAATTTCCACCAACTTTGATAATTTTTGGCACAAAAATGGCCAAGACGATAATATTACGTACAGTGCACTCATTTACCACCTAACGTAATTTATGTCAATGCACTACCGTGTGAAACACAGATGCTCCAAACTGTTACATTATGCGGCGAATATTTGTATCAGATGGCTCACCTTTGCATCATCAATTCGAAAGACGGTGTAACAAGGTTAGATAATTTTGAGGTATTAAATATTTTATGCTGAAAACAGCAGACAACAAAATAGCTGGGTGATAAGCTTGAACACATCTAATCGATGAGTGAATGCATTTGATCAGCTGATCGTTGATTCTGCTATCAGCCATTAACGCTGCATCTAAGCCATTGCGTCTTTGTATGCGAAGAACACTTTGGCATAAATTCTAATTCGAAGCGAGTTGTTATACAAACTTATAATTCTGTTAAATAATTCACATTTTAGTGTATTTTGTGCTTAATTAACTCTTTACAGGGTTTACTTGAAACAACAACTCAGCATTATGCAACAATTTGGAGCATCTATGTTTCACATGGTAGTGCACAAATTAGGTGAGGAGGAAAATGAGTGCACCTTACATAATTCTGTCATCTTAGCCATCAAACTGCCAAAAATTATCAAAGTTAGTAAAAATTTGACAAATTTTTGACAAAAACAATTTTGACAGTTTTTTTCTGAGACATAGTGTATAACTGCTGTTACTACAACTACTGTCAACATGTAGACTTCATTGACTGACATCTGCAAACGGTTTGAATCTGATTTCAAGAGACAACAAAAACATTCCTATTTCTGTGGCAATGCTCTGCAAAAAAGAAAAAGCCAGTTTTTCCGAGTCACTCAATCTTGGGCCAAGTTCAGAATGTAAACAGCTCGGTAAAGGATGTATCTTATCTCAAAGCATGTGCACAGTAATAACCAAGCCAGCCAGTATGTGAAGTGTAAATAGTGAGAGGTGTGAAGGCAGCAAAAAATTAAGCTCCTTCAGACGGAGACAGACAAGATAACGGACAGATAAGGCAGTAGGCAAAGCTGCTCGCAACCCACAATGCAAAGCCACAGCTGTGATCAACACCGCTAGTCAGATATTGGACCTGAAGAGCAGACAGACAGCAGACACAAAGACACAGCCACAGACACGCTACCTGAATTTAAGGGCAATACACACAGCAGCGAGCCAACAAACAAACAGGCAGAAGAGAGGCAGCTGATGTAAGCATTACCAGTCGTAATACCTACCAATATATAAAGTGTCAACACTGAATATGAGCCTTCGAACAAACACGCACATGAACAAACTGGCAGACGAAGAGACAGACACAGGTAATACCAACCAGTATATGAAGTGTCAACACTGGGAGGTCTGAACGCAGCAAAAGGCCGTGCTCCCTCAGTGACACTGCGATCAAAGAACTTCATAGTGGCCTCAGTGTAAATGAGCTGAAAGCATTGGTCTACCAGTGAACATAGCTCCTCAGCCTGTCTCTGCATACACCAGCAATACCAGTAATAATTGGCTCACAACTGCCTAGCTACCAACCAGTGCATAAAGTGCCAATGCGGCAAAGTCAAAAATCCTCATAATGGCTTCCATGTAAATCAACTTAAAGCATTGGTCCATAAATACTGTGTTTAGAGAACACTTCAACTGACCATTACAACCAGCTATCTGCACTGTGTTCAGAATAAAACACCCACTGACGTTTCCTTTTACATCTCCATGAAAAATGTCAGACTTCCATAAAATTTTCAGCAAATATCTGAAAAAACTAATATTCCACCAGTGGAAAAGTTAAATATTTTTTGCTACTTGTGATGTCATGCTGATGTCATATTTCCATGTTTGCAAATTATGGGTTTTACCATCGAAGACAGACATCTGATAAAATGCTTGCAAGTCAGTGAGGGTTATGTAGTCACAAGTCTGTGCTACATGTTTCTGGACAATAAACAGACAATGGAATATTGATAGAATGAAACTTTTAAATAAAAATAATTAACATGACTGGCAGTTTCAAGCCAACTGATAGCGGGCAAGTGGTCATCCACGCAGTGACGCAGTGTGTGTACATCTGCCAGCATCTACAAAGTTGAGGATCTCGCACTTAATCAAGAAGATAAACCATGAAACAGTTCACAATGAACAACTGCGTGACGAATTAGCATATTTTTAAGGCCAGTTAACACAATAAACAATCAATGTGTTTTAACACTTCACCAAATGTCTGTCTTCAGCGGTAAAACCCACAATTTAAAAACATGGAAATATGACGTCAGCATGACGTCACCATTAGCAAAGAATATCTACCTTTTCGATATTTTTGAATACTAGTCTACGAAATCGACTTTCATGTGATTTAATAGAGGTCACATCTCTCCTGCATTATTTACGAAATTATGAAAGAACTGCTCAATCTATGCAAGGTGCAACAAAAAGTAATACTTTGTCGTATTTTGCAGAACTTTAAGCAGCAACTTGGAATTTTCTGATAGAACTTTGCAATTTCTCACTTTTCACGCTGAGCGAGAAAAGCAAGCTAGATTTACCTACGAGTGAGCAAAAAAATGGCTGGCGAGTTGCTTACGGGTCTAGGGGGACAAACACCGCAACAATTTGAAAGAACAAAAACGTCCAAAATTAACGCGATTTCGAACAACTTTCGACTATGGTCAGAAATATCTCTGGAACTAATGGAGATATCAACAACCAATAAACGACATTATCAACTACAATCCCTCCCGCGTCAGACAAAAAATTGGTGATCTTTGGTCCACTAACAACGACGGTTAGGGTGTGGATGTTGACCCATACAATGTCAACACTGCACGTTCTGCGTATGCTAATCTAATGCATTTGAGTTCAGGCCATGTGGATTTGCTACGAGAGAGATTTCAAGCTCCTAAATTTTCCCGTCAATCAAACTTACAGCACCGGGAAGACTCACGTTGGGCTTTGCTCCAAATTTATAGTTTTTTGTTTTAGTTGGCCCACCAATGACGCTTTGCACAAGGGCCCCCCAAACTTAGCTAGGCCACTGTAAACAAACTACTTTTACATCAAAGATTTTGGTAGAACTTTTGCATAATTAAATGTGACAAAAAATGCCTTTGAACAAAACTTCAGATCATATATATTTTTTGTCAAATTTCTGACATAAGTAAAAGTGAATATTTAATAGCGCACCTGAATGCCAGCACTGCTGGCTTTACTCTTCAGTAAGGAAGTAAAACATACTATTATATGCACCATATGAATCTATGTTTTACGTACTTAACAGGACAGCTGGCATTTAAGTGCACTATAAAAATCACTTCTTACTTACTCACTTGCATTCTTGGAGCAATTCGGACATGGTAAAGTTTCTGCAGAACTTACCCGAGATTGACAGTAAAGTACAACAACACTGCAGCATCCAGTGTCATCTGAGTTAACACCGAATGACGGCTGCTCTGATGTGTCACAGTTTCCTACACAATGAACACCGTGTCCCAAAATTAGTGACCCCTTGCTTCAAAAACGCCTAATTCAGTTTGTAGTTTGTAGTTTATCGATTTCAATGAAATATAGTACACAGCACTATTTTTATGTGGGAAAGCAGCTACTGCTTTCAGCGCGTCTTAGCCATCGCAATTCTGTCCGTCCGTCTGTCACATGGGTGGATCAGGCAAAAACGGTCCAAGCTAGGGTCACCAAATCTTCACTGTCGGCTGCCTGGAAGACTCTAGTTTCAAAAACCGTAAAGCTTTTTCATAAATTCGAAGGGGGTCACCCCAGACGAGGGCGCTAAATAAGAGGGGGGTGGGCAAAATTTGCGACTTTTGGCCAATAAGTTGCTGTATCTCAGTAACGGTGCGAGATAGGGCTTAGGTTACTATTAATTATTAATAGGAAGTCGTACACTGGCTCTTGATTGGCGCCCAATTCAATGACCTTGAATGACCATGAATGCCAAAATAGCAGGTTTAATGGATTTTTTTTAGTGATTTGGGGCTGCGAGACACATTGCAAGAGTGAATTGCGCCGAAACCAATTGAAATAGACATGGACAAGCTGCGTATGAAATTTTCAGCATTGAACGTAGATTTTGACGGCCCAAGTCTCGATTTTCTAGGTTCAAGGAAACCTGCACACGAGGGCATCAAAGAGCGGTACCCCCGTAAATGTCGCGACGAAATGGCTGGAGATAAACTGACAGTTTGCAAACAGGAACTGCTATAGGCTTTCACGCATCCCATGAGCATTAGCTCAAATTTCTTGTAACATTACTTACAGTCACACCCATTATGACGTACACACTTTTACTTTTTCAGTGTAATGTCACTATGACGTCACAGTTTGTTTACATTAAGCTTACATTCAGTACGTTGCTACTGACAAAGGGATCAAGCAGCAGCGTAACCACCTTAAACTAAGAGCTTGTGTTGAGGCCAAAAGTGGCCACTTTGAGCTCAAACTTTAAATGCTAGTTCAGAATGACTGTCTCCATGACTGTTTCAAATTTCATAAACATCTATCAGGTATTAATGATTTTACACTAACTTATCTGTAATTTTAGGATGCGGTGTAGATACCACTAAAGCAAGTATGATAAATTAATTTTAGTGTATAAAATTAAAACAACTGAATCTTAGGCATGGAATAGATTGCTAGGGGCTACAGAAGACGTAAATAAAACGTCTTAAGGTGCTTCTGTAATGTTACTAAGGAATGATTCACACAGGCAAATGATGTGAGGCAATCAGTTTCAATTAAAGGCAGCAAAGAGATGCACTGGTAACAACCAGCCATGGAGAACAATCTAAATGTACAATGTATCAATTTGACAATCTTTGCAAATCCAATTCCAGCATAGAGAGCCTCCAGGTGCCCAGTAAGGCTATAATTACTGAGGACGTGACAAATGGTGTGATGTACGGTCACCCACTATGCGCTGTGAAGGTATACCTACTGCTGATGGACTTTCATCTTGCCCACATAAAGTTTGTGACAACTCAGTTAAAAACTGTCAAGGGGACTTGTTTCTCTGTCCATCATGCGAAAATGTTCGCTTTCCTGCCGTTCATACCAAACAGACTAAATCAGCTAAAAATGAGGTACAGCCCAAGAAAACCCGAGGGGGCGTGGTTCCGTCACCTAAACCTGTCTCCCCGTCACCATCATCATCATCAGCGCCAGCCGCTCGCAAGAAAAGGTCTTCAAGACCGACTGTAGTGAAGAAGGCTGATACATTGCCGCAGACTCCTATAATTGACACTGTTAATACGGCAACTGCCAATACGCTCGTGCATAGTACAGCCGCCAATGCCTCGTCAGTTGATAAAGATGCCGGCATGGGTCAGGCTTCACGGTTGTCAGCAGCAATTTATGACGATGAACAATGTGCAGCCTGTAGTGAATTGCAGAGTAAATTGATTGTCGTAGAGGATCAAGTCTCCCAACTGATTGCGAAAGTCGCTGAACTGGAACACAAACTGAACAGCAAATTAGAGAACAGTACTTGTGTATCTCATCTCGTTGATTGCAGTAAGACAGCTGCTTCTAACACAGGCGTCTCTCACCCAGTGCACACCGTCGCAAACATGACAGCAGCTTCTATGAGTGACCTTGTGAAGCTAGAGGTTTGCCGCACATTGCAAGATGTTAACAAGCACAAGTTGAATGTGGTAGTATCGGGTATTCCAGAAATGGGTGGGAACTGTTACAATGACAGCGATGATGGCGATAACAGGAAGCATGATTGCGATGCCTTCATTCAGTTCTGTGAGGAGAACTTAGCAGTCAAGCCACCACTAGGCCACAAGGGCTGCAAACGGCTGGGTAAACGCATAGATCACAGACCAAGGAAGCTCCTAGTACACCTTACTTCAGAAACAAGTGCTGCCAATCTAATGACTGCTTCTAAGACTCTGAGACGGACAGCTGAAACAGCAAACTTCTACATTAATCCTGACCTATTTCCAGCTGAAGCCCAAGTTGCATACGAGCTGCAGCAAAAACGACGTGCCACAGGTGCTCAACGTACCAGCTGCTCTACAAAATCTGGAAATGAGAACACAACTACTGTGGCTGATATTGAGGCCAGTGTTGTACAGCTATGTAGCTGTCTATCAGCCAACAGTGCTGAATTTGTCCCTCTGTCAGCGAATGTGTCAAGCTTAACTGTTACCAATGGCGTCCCAGAAATGGTCTCAATTCCCGTGTCAGTGCCCAGCTGCTCTACCACTGCCTGTGCACCTAATGCGACTGTTATCAACAACGTTCCAGATTCCGAACAGTTGCCTTGTTCTTTTCGTGCACAGTAGTGATAGCTGTATACTAAAGTGCTGTTTTTTAAATGCACAAAGTATAGTCAACAAATTGTTAGAATTACAGTCTATTATGTATGATAGCGACTATGATTGTATTTTTATCGTGGAATCATGGTTACATGCTGATATCTGTGATGGTGCCTTGGACCCCCGCGGATTGTATATTGTCATCCGAAAAGACCGTATGGGTGTCTGTGGTGGTGGTGTATGTGTACTTGTGAAGCGCACATTCCAGGTTACCACCATCTTATTTAGTGATGTGTACAAAGACTTAGAAATGATTGGGGTCACATTAGTTGACTTTAGTCCAAAGCTTGATGTGTTCACCGTGTATAGGCCGCCACCGCGCAGCACTGATGCTAGGCAATACTTGGCTATGCTAGTAGATTGTTTAGAAGTAAGTACACAAAATTCAAATACTCATGTTATTGTTGGTGATCTAAACCTACCGAGTATTGATTGGAACACACTTTCATGCCATGGTAGTGAGCTGGGAAACTTGTTCCTAGATTTTGTTATACAGTATTCATGGACTCAGTTTGTAAACTTTC
>Ga0209367_1009594_pt1 | contig 13082 bp, 7 predicted proteins | sample WorMetLIZISLAND2_FD_187412 | JGI IMG/M metagenome (GOLD analysis project Ga0209367, IMG submission 187412) | Marine gutless worms symbiont microbial communities from Max Planck institute for Marine Microbiology, Germany - Olavius geniculatus... ... | reverse complement strand
GAATAGTTAGGCCTAACATAACGGTAAGAACACATGTCACGTCAAAGAAAATACAAATAGTAAATACAAACACGCATTATTATGCCATGTGATTCAAAAACGCAACAAAGTAAACCTAAGCGTACGCAACTTAGTTTTCGCATTGCAACCTACGTAATGCAAAGTTACGTAAAATTAGTTACATCGATTAGACTCAAAGTAGCATGCGTCTGTCACTCTCTTTGTGTAGCTGGTATCCGCGTGCTGACGAGCACCCAGCGTCTTAATTAATAGCATTTTAATGTCGGAAGCATGCATACAAAATTAACAAATAAAGTGTAAACGATAGGCCTTTATGTCCAGTGCAACTGGCTACAGATGCAGTCCGATGGGAGATAAGAAAGCTACATGACACGCCGTGACGCCGATGGTGTTGATACGGCAAGGTCATCAAGCGCAGCAGCGGTCAGACACAGACAGCTTTGTTACCACTTGACCGCGACTAATTGAAAACAAGACTAATGTGGCCAGCTTAAAGGTAAAAGTGACACCAGCAACAAGCTCGGCTCAGTCTTAACTGTTAATGAGCACAAAAACGACCAGCACCTTGCTGTGCTGCTTCAGAGTCGCGGCCTCTGACACGGTCCTCGGTATCTATTACATACCGAAGGCCGTGCCTCTGACCAGAACTGCGACGCTGGCATTAAAGATAACGGATTCTATCCAGCCACCCAACTTGTGCAAATGCCTTAGCACACGTGTGATGGCATGGCAGGATAGAATCCGTTATATCTTGCATCTGTAGTTGCACTGGACATATCGTTTTTCTTTTGTATTTAGAATTTGGACTTTATAACTTAGCCCATTTTTGATTGCACGGGCTTGGGCGGGCCGACACTAAACGGCCCGGCCCGGCCCGGCCCGGCCCGGCCCGCCGTAGTTGAGGCCCGGCCAGGCCCGGCCCGTTTTTTTAAAAAAAAATTTCAGGCCCGGCCCGGCCCGTGCACGGCTCTAGCCGGCGCAGGCGGGCGTCAAAGACAGCTACAAGTGGTTATTTTACCGCAATTATCTTGTGTAGCGTGAACACGGTTGCAAATAGGCACAGACATGCTGTTTATCATAACAAGCACTGGTGACAGGCTTTTAAAAATTATCAACATCGATGACCTTGATTAACCTTAAACCATCCCAAAAAGAGTTTTTAGTCACGTGGCCCGTACTCAAGTGCATTGGCATACGCCGAACGCGCTTTGTCGACTTAGGGTATGTCAACATTAGCGCTTATAACTTGGCTCATTGTGGACGGAATTTCACCAAAAATTTTTTTTCAACGCCAAAAAGATCACGCTCGTAAACGCCGTTTGGATTATGTCATTATCTTTATCGGTTTCAGAGATATTTGCGCTCAAACTTGAAAGTTGTCGTAAATCGCACCGATTTTTGAACGTTTTTTGCCCTCCCAAATTTTAAGGGAACGGTGCCCCCAAAATTTGTGATTGCGTTAACACTACAACCTAAAGACACGTCAAGAGCCAAAGTTTCGTCGGGCTACAGAGACTAACTCCAAAGTTATAAGGGATAATTTATTACATTTTAAGCCAATTTTTGAGCCCTCTTTGGGAATCGTTGTCCCCGATAAAAAGTGCGCTAGTAAAACTTGGTCATTGTCTAGCGCGTGTGAAATTTTGGGGGCGCAGCACCCCCTACGAACCGAAATATCGCCTATCGAAAAATTTGATTTTGGTGGGTAAACATTAGCCGCGTAATCTCTGATGTTAGTGGACTGGAGTTCACACAATTTTTTTATTCAACAGGGAATTAACTGTATTTGATAATGCCGTCTATTGCTTGTCAATATCTCTATGCAGTTCAGAGATATTTGCGCTTAAAGTCGAAAGTTGTCGTTAAACGTACTAAATTTTGCGCGTTATTTGCACTCCCAAATTTTAAGGAAGGGGAGTGGGTGACCCCTAAAAGTTGTACCCGCGTTATTACCCTTATCTAGCAGCACGTCACTTGGCAAAGTCTCATAAAACTACTTCCTTTGGCTCCAAAAATCCTTTGTCTAATACACTATATTTTAAGCCAATTTTAAACTCCCCTTTAAAAAAAATTTTTATGGCGTGCCCCCGCTTTCGGTGGGGATGCTCTACTAAAACTTGGTGATTCTCTAGCGCATGTAAAAATTTGGGGGCGCAGCACCCCCTAAAGGCCAAAATAAGATTTTTCGAATAATGCACTTTAAGTGGGTACGATTCAACATCGAGATCTCTAAGGTCACTAGACCAAACTTTACCAAACTTGTTTCGCCTAACGCAGGAGGAATCATTGTAGACGGGATAAAAATCCGATTTTGAATATATTTATGCATTTCGGAGATATTCGCCGCCGAACTTCGAAGTCGTCCGAAATCAAGCCAAATTTTGCATGATTTTAGCCTTTGAAGTTTTTTTGGGGTGGGCATTATAAAACAGGGCCTAGTACTGACCATCGTGCAAAAGTTCACGCCGGTTGGCCCACGCATCTCGGAGATCTCACGAGCAAAAAATAAACTAAAAATTTGGGGTAAAGCCTTACGTGAGTCCGCCCGGCGCCATAAGTCCGATTGGGGGAAATTAAAAGGGGAGGGGGCGAATTTCTTCGGCATCAAAGTCACGTGGCCCAAACTTAAATGCATTGGCATACGCCGAACGCGCATTGTCGACTTAGGGTAGGTCAACATGAGCGCTTATAACTTTGTTCGTTGTGGACCGAATTTTACAATTTTTTTTTGTTTAACGCCGATAGGATCGCTCTCGTCAACGTTTTTTCGATTTTGTCGATATCTTTATCGGTTGCAAAGATATTTGCGTTCAAACTTGAAAGTTGTCGTAAATTGCATTGATTTTTGAAAGTTTTTGCCCTTCCATATTGTAGGGGGCGGTGCCCCTAAAATTTGTACTTGCGTCAACACCCCCATCTAGAGGCACGTCAAGTGCCAAAGCTTCGTCGGGCTACACCCTCTAACTCCGAAGTTATAAGCCCTAATTTATTACATTTTAAGCCAATTTTTGACCCCCCTTGAAAAAAAGTTCTAAGGAAGGTCTCCGTTTTTGGTAAAAAATGCGCTAGTAAAACTTGGTCATTTTCTAGCGCGAGTAGAAATTTGGGGGTGCAGCACTGCTAGGGGTCTAAATATGGTCTTCCGAAAAATTTGATTTTGGTGGGTAAACATTAGCTTCGTAATTTCTGATGTTAGTGACTGATGTTCACACATTTTTTTATTCAACGCGGAATTAACTGTATTTGATAACGCCGTTTACCGCTTGTCGATATCTCTATGCAGTTTAGATACATTTGCGCTCAAACTCGAAAGTTGTCGTTAAACGTAATAAATTTTGCGCGTTTTTTGCACTCCGAAATTTTAAGGGGGCGGTGCCCGATAAAAGTTGTACCCGCGTTATCATCCCCATCTAGCAGCACGTCACGTGGCAAAGTCACATAAAGCTAGTCCCTTTGGCTTTAAAGATCCTTCGTCTAATACGCTACATTTTAAGGCAATTTTTGACTCATCTTTAAAAAATGTTGTAAGAAGGGCCCCCGTTTCCGGTAGGGGGTGCACAACTAAAAATTGGTTATTTTCTAATTTGGGGGCGCAGCAACCTCTTGGGACCAAAATATGGTTTTTCGTAAAATTTGATTGTGTGGGTAAACATTAGCCGCGTAATCTTTGATGTTAGTAAACTAAAGTTTACACAATTTTTTTTTATTTAAGGCGGAATTAACTGTGTTTGATAACGCAGTTTATTGCTTGTCGATATCTCTATGCAGTTCAGAGATATTTGCCCTTAAATTCGAAAGTTGACGTTAAACGTTCTAAATTTTGCGCGTTTTTTGCACTCCCAAATTTTAAGGGGGCGGTGGCTTTTAAAAGTTGTACCCGCGTTATCACCCCCATCTAGCAGCACGTCACGTGGCAAAGTCTCATGAAGCTACTCCCTTTGGCTCCAAAGATCCTTCGTCTAACACGCTACATTTTAAGCCAATTATTGACTCCCCCGTTCAAAAAAAAGTTGTAAGGGGGCCGTTGTCCCCGGCGGGAAGTGCGCTAGTGAGACTTGGTCATTTTCTCACGCGTGTAAAAATTTGAAGCGCAGCACCCCCTAGGGGCCAAAATATGTTTTTTTGAAAAATGCGCTTTAGGTGGGTACGATTTCACATCGAGATGTCGAAGGTCACTGGACCAAACTTTACCGGACTTTTTGCCTAACGCAGGAGGAATCGCGGTAGACGCGATAAAAATTCGATTTTAAATATCTTCATCCGTTTCGGAGATATTCGCCGCAAAACTTTGAAGTCGTCCGAAATATGGCAAATTTTGCATGTTTTTCGCCCCCAAAATTTTTTTGGGGTGCGTCTCCAAAAATTTTAGACCGGCATTATAAAACTTGGCCTAGTGCTCACCATCGTGCAAAATTTCACGCTGGTCGGCCCACGGAACTCGGATATCTCGCGTTGAATAAAAAAACATCATGCGTAAAACAAAAGTTTTTCCGAAAACTATCGTTTTCACTCACTCACTGCTGCGCGTAACCAGCTGTGGGTCGTAGCGCCCTCCACGTTGAGCGGTCATCGGTAAGAGCCCATGCGTCGGCAGCAGTGAGTCCGGTATTTCGCACAATCATCCATGTAGTCCGTGGTCTGCCAGCTGGGCGATTCCAGTCGTGCTGTGGTATGTCTCCGGACTTGGAGTCCACTGCAAGCTTCAGGGACTTATGCGCTGGTGTGTTGGCGGGCACGGCGAATATGGCCGATAAAGGAGTGACGACGAGCGGCTATGGTACTGAGTATACGTCACGTGGCAAAGTCTCATAAAGCTACTCCCTTTGGCTCCAAAGGTCCTTTGTCTAATACGCTACATTTTAAAGCAATTTTTGACTCATCTTTGAAAAATCTTGTAAAAAGGGCTCTTGTCCCCGGTGAAAAGTGCACAACTAAAAATTGGTCATTCTTTAGCGCCGGTAAAAATTTGCTGGCTCCAAAGTTCTTTCGTCTAATACGCTATATTTTAAGCCAATAATTGACTCCTCTTTAAAAAAGTTGTAAGGAAAGCCCTTGTCCCAGGTGTAAAAGTGCGCTATTAAGACTTGGTCATTCTTTAGCGCGTGTAAAAAATTAAGGGCACAACACCTTTATGGGCCGATATACGGTTTTTCGAAAAATGCGCTTTAGGGGGTACGATTTTACATTTAAATTTTCAAGGTCACTAAACCCAACTTTACCGTACTTTTTTCGCCTAACGCAGGACGAATCGACATAAACGGAATGACTATTTGATTTTGAATATCTTCATCCGTTTTTGGGATATACGTTGCCGAACTTCGAAATCGTCCGAAATCGGGCTAAAGTTTGCATGTTTTTGGCCCCTTAAATTTTTTGGGTGTGCCCCACGAAATTTTAAACCGGCAATATAAAATTGGGCCTAGTACCGACCATCGTGCAAAATTTCACGCCGTTCGGCTCACGCATCTGGGAGATCTCGCGTTGAAAATATGTTGTTTATGTTTTTTTTGTCGCAAAACTTAAACAACAGTAGAAATTTAAGGCAAAGCCTAACGTGAGTTTGTTCGGCGCCCTAAGTTTAATTGGGAAAAATTAGAGGGGGGTAAAATTTTTTCGGCATTAAAATCACGTGGCCCGAACTCAGATACATTGGCATACGCCAAACGCGCATTGTCGACTTAGGGTAGGTCAACATGATCGCTTATAACTTTGTTGTAAACGGTAAACGAAATTTTAGAAATTTTTTTTTTGTTCAACGCGCAAAAGATCCTTCTCGTCAACGCCGTTTAGATTTTGTTGCTATCTTCATCGACTTCAAAGATATTTGCGCTCAAACTCGAAAGTTGTCGTAAAACGTAGTAAATTTTGAACGTTTTTTGCCCTCCCAAATTTTAAGAAAACGGTGACCTTTAAAAGTTGCACCCGCCTGGTCATTCACATTTAACAGCACGTCACGTGGCAAAATTTAATATAGCTACTTTTTCTGGCTCCAAAGTTCTTGCGGCTAATTCGCTACATTTTAAGCCAATTTTTCATCAGTTTTTTTAAAAAAATGTAAAGGAAACCCCTGTCCCCGATGAGGGGTGCGCTTGTAAGGTTTGGTGATTTTCTAGCGCCTGTAAAAATTTAGCCCCCCTAAAAGCCAAAATATGGCCTTCCAAAAAATTTGACTTTGGTGGGTAAACATTAGCCGCGTAATCTCTGTTGTTAGTAAACTAAAGTTTAAACATTTTTTTTTATTCAACGCGGAATTAACCGAGTTTGATAACGCCGTTTACCGCTTGTCGATATCCTTATGCAGTTCAGAAATATTTGCGCTTAATTTGAAAGTTGTCGTTAAACGTATTAAATTTTGCGCGTTTTTTGCACTCCGAAATTTTAATAAAGCGGTGTTCCCTAAAAGTTGTACCCGCGTTATTACTTCCATCTAGCAGCACGTCACGTGGTAAAGTCTCATAAAGCTACTGACTTTCGCTCCAAAAATCCTTTGTCTAATACGCTACATTTTAAGGCAATTTTTGACTTTCCTTTAAAAAAAATTGTAAGAAGGGCCGCCGTCTTCGGTGGAAAGTGCGCTAGTAAGACTTGGTCATTTTCTAGCGCGTGTAAAAATTTGGGAACGCAGCATTTTTTAAAAGCTGAAATACGGTCTTTCAAAAAATGCGCTTAAGGGAATACGATTTAACATCTAAATGTCCAAGATCACTAGACCAAACTTCACCGGACTTGTTTCTCCTAACGCAAAAAGAATCGCGATAGACGGAATGACTATCCGATTTTAAATATCTTCATTTGTTTCGGAGATGTTTGCCGCCGAAATTCAAAGTCGTCTGAAATCAGGCTAAATTTTGCATGTTTTTTACCCATGAAATTTTTTTGGGGTGTGCCCCCAAAATTTTGGACCGGCATTATAAAATAGGGCCTAGTACTGACCATCAAGCAAAATTTCACGCCGGCCGGCTGACGCATTTCGGAGATCTCGCGTTAAACAATAATATTGTAGCAAAACATAAACAACTAGAAATTTGGGGCAAAGCTCAACGTGAGTCCTCCCGGCGTCTAAGTTTAACTGGAGGGAAATTAGAAGGAAAAGGTAAAATTTCCTTAGCATCAAAGTCACGTGGCCGAAACTCAAATGCATTGGCATACCCCGAACGCGCATTGTCGACTTAGGGTACGTCAACATGAGCGCCTATAACTTTGTTCGTAGTATACGGAATTTTGACAAATTTTTTTGTTCAATGCCGAAGAGATCGTTCGCGTCAACGTCGTTTAGATTTTGTTGCTACCTTCATCGACTCCAGAGATATTTGCGGTCAATCTCGAAAAGTGTCGTAAAACGTACTAAATTTTGGACGTTTTTTGCCCTCCCAAATTTTGAGGGAGCGGTGCCCCCAAAAGTTGTACTTGATTTAACACTCCAACCTAAAGGCACATTAAATGTCAAAGTTTCGTTGAACTACACCCCTTAACTCCAAAATTATGAGCGCTCCTTTATTACACTTTAAGCCAATTTTTAATTTTTTTTCAAAAAAATTTAAAGGGAGGTCTTCGTCTCCGGTGGAAGATGCGCTAGTATGACTTGGTCATTTTTAGCACGTGTAAAAATGTGGAAACGCAGCACCCCTTAGGGGCCAAAATATGGTCTTCCGAAAAACACAACTTGGAAGAAGTCAAAATGAGTGCTTATAACTTTGTTCGTAGTGGAGAAATTTCACAATTTTTTTTGTTCAACGCGGAATTAACCGTATTTGATAACGCCGTTTTGATTTTGTCGCTATCTTCATCGCTTTTAGAGATATTCGCGGTCAAACTCAAAAGATGTCGTAAAACGTACTAAATTTTGGAGTTTTTGCCCTTCTAAATTTTAAGGGGGGCGGTGCTTCCAAATGTCGTACTTGCGTTAACACTCCAACCTAGAGCCGCGTCAAGTGCCAAAGTTTCATCTGGCTACACCCCCTAACTCCAAAGTTATAAGCGCTTCTTTATTGCATTTTAAACCAATTTTTGACCCCCTTTGAAAAAAAGTTGTAAGGGGGGCTCCCGTCTTTAATGGGGGATGCGCTAGTAAGACTTGGTCATTTTTTAGCGCGTGTAAAAATTTGGGGGCGCAGCACTCCCTGGGCGCCGAAATATGGTCTTCCAAAAAATGCACTTTGGCTGGGTACGATTCAACATTTAAATCACCAAGGTCACTGGACCTAGCTTTACCGTACTTGTTTTAACTAACGCAGGAGGAATCGCGGTAGACGAAATGACTATCCGATTTTGAATATTTTCGTTCGCCGCCGAACTTCGAAGTCGTCCGAAATCGGGCCAAATTTCGCATGTTTTTCGCCCCCAAAATTTTCTTGGAATGTGCGCCCCAAAATTTTTTTACCGGCATTATGAAATTAAATTTATTGCTAACTATCGTAAACCGTTATTATAAAATAGTGCCTATTACTAACCATTGTGCAAAATTTCACGCCGGTCGGCCCACCCATCGCGGAGATCTCGCGTTGAAAAAATGTTGTTTATGTTTTTGTGGTAAAACATAAACAACACTAAAAATTTGGGGCAAGGCCCAACGTGAGTCTGCCCGGCGCTCTAAGTTTGATTGGGGGAGAAATTTAGAGGGGTAAAATTTCCCCGGTAGCAAAGTCACGTGGCCCGCACACAAATGCATTAGCATACGCAAAACGTGCACTATTAAACTGTTGACTTAGGGTGGGTAAAAATTAGCCGCATAACCTCTGATGTTGGTGAACCAAAGTTTACCAATTTTTTTATTCAACGCAGTATTAATTGTGCTTGATAACGCTTTTTACCGCTTTTCGATAGCTCTATTCGTTTTAAAGATATTTGCAGTCAAACTCGAAAGTTGTAGTAAAACGTACTAAATTTTGGACGTTTTTTGCCCTCCCATATTTTAAGGAAACATTGTCTTTTAAAAGTTGTCCTTGCGTTGTCACCCACATTTAGCAGCACGTCACGTGGCAAAGTTTCGTGAAGCTACTCCCCCTGTCTCTAAAGTTCTCGCGGCTAATACGCTACATTTTAAGCCAATTTTTGACTCCCCTTTGAAAAAAGTTGTAAGAAAGCCCCCGTTTCCGATAGAAAATGCGCTAGTAAGATTTGGTCATTGTCTAGCGTTTGTAAAAAATTTGGGGGCGCAGGACCCCCTAGAAACAAAAATATGGTTTTTCGAATAATTTGATTTAAATGGGTAAACATTAACCGCGTAAGCTCCGGTGTTAGTGGACTGAATTTCATCAAATTTCTTTTATTAACTGTGTTTAATAACGCCGTTTACCGCTTGTCGATGTCTCTATCTTGTTTAGAGATATTTGCGGTCAAACTCAAAAGTTGTCGTAAAACGTATTAAATTTTGCACGTTTTTTGCTCTCCCAAATTTTAAGGGGGCAGTGCCCCCTAAAAGTTGTATTCGCGATTACCCCCATCTAGCAGCACGTCATGTGGCAAAGTTTCATAAGGCTGCTTACTTTGGCTCCAAAGATCCTTCGTCTAATACGCTACATTTTAAGCCAATTTTGACCCCCCTTTGAAAAAAGTTGTAAGGAGGGCCCCCGCTTCCGGTTGGGGGTGCGCTAGTAACAATTAGTCATTCTCAAGCGCGTGGGGGCAAAAAATAGGCGAAAAATGCGCTTTCGGTGGGTTTAATTCAACACCGAGATCTCCAAAATTACTAAATTTAACTTTACCGGACTAATTTCGCCTAACGCGGGAGGAATCGGTGTCGAACAGGTAACTCACCAATTTTGAATATCTTCATGTATTTCGAAGAAATTGGCCGCCAAACTTTGAAGTCGACCAAAATTAGGGCAAAATTTTGCATGTTTTTGGCTCTTAAAATTTTTTGGGAGGCTCCCCCAAAATTTTGGTTAAACATACTTAGGAACATCGTGCAAAATTTCGCTGCGATCGGCCTACGGAGCTCGGAGATTACGCGAGGGAAAAAAGAAATAAACCACAGCAAAACTTAAGACCGCTTCCGCAAGCTATCGCTTATGGGCGGACTAACTAGAAATTTGGGCAATACCCAACGTGAGTCCGCCCGGCGCCCTAAGTTTGATTGGGGAAAATTAGAAAGGAATAAAAAAGGGGGAAATTTCCCCGGCATCGAAGTCACGTCGCCCGAACTCAAATGCATTGGCATAGGCCGAAAGCGCTTCGTCGACTTTGGGTAGGTCAACATTAGCGCTTATAACTTGGTTCGTAGTGGATAGAATTTTACAAAAAATTTTTGTGTTCAATGCAGAAATGATAGCTGTCGTCAACGCTTTTTAAACTATGTCGTTATCTTTATCGGTTCTAGAGATATTTGCGCTCAAACTCAAAAGTTGTCGTAAATCGCATCTATTTTTGAATGTTTTTTGCCTTCCGAAATTTTAAAAAAGGCGGTGCCCCCATATTTGTGCTTGCGTTAACACCCCAATATAGAGGCACGTCAAATGCCAAAGTTTCGTCGGGCTACACCCCCTAACTCCAAAGTTATAAGCGCTAATTTATTACATTTTAAACCAATTTTTGACCCCCCTTTGAAAAAAAGTTGTAAGGGGGTCACCCGTTTTTGGTGGAAAGTGCGCTAGTAAGTTTTGGTCAATTCTCTAGCGCGAGTAAAAATTTAAAAGCGCAGCGCCCTTTAGGGGCCGAAATACGGTCTTCCGAAAAATGCGCCTTAGGGTAGGTCAACATTAACGCTTATAAATTGGTTCGTAGTAAACGGAATTTCACAAAAATTTTTTGTTAACTTGAAATTAACCGCATTTGATAACGCCGTTTAGGTTATGTCGATATCTCTATTCAGTTTAGAGATATTCGCGGTCAAACTCCAAAATTGTCGTAAAACGTACTAAATTTTGGACGTTTTTTGCCCTCTCAAATTTTAAGGCAAGCGGTGCCCCCAAATTTCGTACATGCGTTAACACCACAATTTAAAGCCGCGTCAAATGCTAAAGTATCGTCAAGCTACACCCCCTAAATTTAAAGTTTTAAGCGCTCCTTTATTGCATTTTAAGCCAATTTATGACCCCCTTTAGAAAGCATTGTGAGGGGGACCCCGTCTCCGGTAAGGGGTGCGTTAGTAAGACTTGGTCATTCTCTAGCGAGTGTAAAAATTTGGCAGCGCAGCACCCCTTAGGGGCCAAAATATGGTCTTCCGAATATTGCGCTTTAAGGGGGTACGATTTCACATCTAAATCTCCAAGGTCACTAGACCAAACTTCACCGTACCTGTTTCGCCCAACGCAGGAGAAATCGCCATACACGGAATGACTGTCCGATTTTAAATATCTTCGTCCGTTTCGGAGACATTCGTCGCCGAACTTCAAAGTCGTCCGAAATCGGGCCAAATTTTGCATGTTTTTGCCCCTCAACTGTTTGGGGTGCGCCCGCCAAAATTTTGGACCGGCATTATAAAATAAAGCCTAGTAGTGGCCACCGTGCAAAATTTCACGCCGGTCGGCCCATGCATCTCGGAGATTTTGCGAGTGGAAAAAATAAACTAGAAATTTGAGGCAAAGCCACGTGAGTCCGCCCTCCGCCCTATGTGCGACTGGTGGAAATTAGGGGAGAAGCAAAATTTTCCCGGCATCAAAGTCACGTGGCCTGAACTCAAATGCATTGGCATACGCCAAACGCGCATTGTCGACTTAGAGTAGGTCATCATTAGCGCTTATAACTTGGTTCGTGGTGTACGGAATTTGACAATTTTTTCTTGTTCAACGCCAAAAGAATCGCTCTCGACAAAACCGTTTAGATTATGTCGTTATATTTATCGGTTTCAAAGATAATCGCGGTCAAACTCAAAAGTTGTCGTAAAACGAACTAAATTTTAAACGTTTTTTGCCCTCCCAAATTTTAAAAGGGGCGATGCCTTCAAATTTCGTACTTGCGTTGACACCACATTTTAAAGTCGCGTCAATTGCCAAAGTTTCGTCGGGTTATACCCCCTAACTCTAAAGTTATAAGCGCTCCTTTATTGTATTTTAAGCCAATTTTTCACTCCCTTTTGAAAAAAAGTTGTAAGGAAATCCCCACTATCGATGGGGGGTGCGCTAGTAAGACTTGGTGATTCTCTAGCGCCTGTAAAAATTGGGGGGCGCAGCACTCTTTAGGGACCGAAATATGGTTTTCCAAAAAAAGCAACTATCGGTAGGTCAAGATGAAAGCCTATAAGTTTGTTTGTAGTGGACGGAATTTCATAAAATTTTTTTGTTCAACGCACAAAGGATCCTTCTTGTCAAAGCCGTTTAGATTTTGTCGCTATCTTTATTAATTCCAGAGACATTTGCGCTCAAAATCGAAAGCTGACTAAAACGTACTAAATTTTGGACGTTTTTTGCTTTCTTAAATTTTAAGATGGGCGTTGCCCTTAAAAGTTGTACCTGCGTTATCACCCCGATCTAGAGCAGCGTCAAGTTTCAAAGTTTCGTCGGGCTACACTTCTTAACTCTAAAGTTATCAGCGCTCCATTATTGCATTTTAAACCAATTTTTGAATCCCTTTTCAAAAAAGTTGTAAGAAAGACCACCGCACCCGGTGTAAAATGCGCTAGTAAGACTTGGTGATTTTCTAGCGCGTGTAAAAATTTGGGGACGCAGCACCCCTTAAGAGCCGAAATATGGTTTTTCGAATATTGCGCTTTAAAAGGGTACGATTTCACATTTAAATCTTTAAGGTAACTGGACCAAACTTCACCGGACTTGTTTTGTTTAACGCAAGAGGAATCGCGATAGACGGAATGGCTATCCGATTTTGAATTTCTTTATTCGTTTCGGAGATATTCGCCGCCGAACTTTGAAGTCGCCGAAATCGGGCTCAATTTTGCATGTTTTTGGCTCCTAAAATTTTTTAGGGGTGCACTCCCCAAAATTTTGGATTAGCATTATAAAACTCGGCCTAGTACAGACCATCGTGCAAAATTTCGCGCCGGTCGGCCCACGCATCTGGGAGATTTCGCGAGTGGAAAAAAATAAAAAAACTAGAACTTTGGAGCAAAGCCCAACGTGAGTTCGCCCTGCGCCCTAAGTCCGATTGGGGGAAATTTGAGGTGGGGG
>Ga0209367_1009593_pt1 | contig 13083 bp, 6 predicted proteins | sample WorMetLIZISLAND2_FD_187412 | JGI IMG/M metagenome (GOLD analysis project Ga0209367, IMG submission 187412) | Marine gutless worms symbiont microbial communities from Max Planck institute for Marine Microbiology, Germany - Olavius geniculatus... ... | reverse complement strand
GCTTAGAAGTAAGACTCCCTAAAATCCAGCTAGGGTGTATGGGGAAGCGCTGAGAGCTCCCCCAGCAGGGTCTGGGACGGAGCCCCAGCCGAAATCAAATTTGGTGCATTTTAGCTTCAAAAGATGAGATCTGGTGGCAACAATTTTAATTATTTTCCCAAAAATAAACTGACCAAATTGACAGATTTCGTGCAGTTTATGCGTATGCTTATGTTTTGTCTGGAGGATTGGGGGCCTCCCCGCCCTTGGCTACGCCACTGTGCTCGGACGTGTAGGCCTACGAGTATCTTGAAGTTTGTCAGCCTGGGTTACTGGTAGGTTTGTGTCGGATGGTGTGGTTCAGTATCGTTTCTAGTGAGTTAGTTCGTGTTTGTTTGTCCGCTGGCGGCCTGCTACTCGTAACGTAACGTAACGTAACGTAACGTGATAGACAGACTGCAGCCTGCGTCCGAAATTACACTGGAATAAAAAAAAATATGAGTGACGAAAATGCGCAAAGCAGCGGCAGTTTCGTATAACAGCGTCAGGTGGTATTTGGTTTTATGCACTTCTGGCACTAGCCATGGTGATTGCTTAAGCCAGTGTCACACGTACTATACAGCTACAAAACATACAGGTCTCGCATGAGATCGTATCGCAGTTGTGTCGTAACTGTGACCACGCATTTAGTCGCTTTTATAATTCGGGTGGACAGTCGCTTCACCTTCGACTGTTCATTCCAGCTATCAAGAGCTATCGTTTCAGTTTTTTGCGTTACGTTGTGGGGAAAGCGAAAATTTTCGAGCAGTTGCACATTTATTTTGTTGGAGACGTGACTACTGCTCCGTTAAAAGAGTGAGTTGAGTACTGCGTTACGTTACTCGCGATGGTGGGATGTAGCCTACACATTGGCCGGGAGTCGCCAAGTTTATCGCTAACAATTGGAAATCCCAACAGGATCCGTTGCGTTAGTTTCGATTTTGGTCGTAGACGGAGTTTTGATGAGTGATGAATTCGCTTAGGTCGGTTGCTCGGTCTGCAGGCTGTATTATAACGTTGCCGTATGCTCATCGTGTAATTAGGCCTACTGTCCTACATGTACACACTCGTGTGAATTAATTCGCTCACCTGAATTCGTTATATCTCTTCTCGTTGCTGCTGTCGCTGCTCATTTATCGATGATTTTACGTTGTGCTTGCAAGCGTTAATCGTTCATCTTGATTAATTAATTATTATTTTTCTCGCCCGCTTCGCTCCGGCACCGCGCGCGCTCTCTTGTTAATAATCTTTCTCACAGTCACATTCCCTGGTGGTATATAGCCGACCATGTAGTTGGACACTAAGACGCCTGCCATGCAGTAGACTACGTATTATACCACGGCGTTACGTGCGTTCGTTTCAACGCGGCATACAGTTTGTTGTATACACGGTCCGTCGTCGTTTGACGCTGTAGTCTGACCACTGTCTTTCTGCGTACGGTAGTTAGGGCCTACATTACTACAATGTGTACATTCCTTTCTGTATGCTATGTAGCGTTGCCGGTGTACGTAAGCTGCTGTACGTCATCATCCGGGTGACAGAATCTGTCGTCATTTCTTCGCCGTTTGATTAACGCGCGTACAGAGCTCATACGTAACTGAACTGAATTGAACTGACACGCTTTAGTTTTTGACGGACTGACCATTGGACATGCAGGGCAATCCCATTGGTCATTGGCTGACGCGTACGTGAGCGTAGTCACATAGACCACGGACGCCGTTAGATAGTGTTCATTGTAATGCATTACTGCTTGCCCATTGGTCAGTTCGTCAGAAACCAAACCATGTCAGTTCAGTTCAGTTACGTCGCTTTGTACACGCGCCTTAAAAGGTATGTATGGTTGCAGTCATTGGCGTAACCATAGGGGGCACTGGGGCACGTGCTCCCTCTCCCTAAAAGCCTAATCAGTTAGTCAAAATAGTGCCAAAAATGCACTAAACGTTTTTATTTTAGCACATAAATTGAAAAATTATCTGAGAGGGGGCACAGCCACCTCCCCATCCCTAGACCCCACCCCTTGTAGGAAGAAAATCCCTTCCCACGCTACAATTCTCTTCCAACCCTCTCCATACACCACCCCTTGAATGCCCCCTTTCATCCAGATCCTGGCTACCCGGTGTTTGCAGTGATCAAGGTTGCTACAGATTGCATCAGACGCGCTATCGCCTATAGGCCCTGTTATCTGATGCACCTTCCCGAATATTGCAGACCACTAGCTATTCTTTCGAGATTTTTTTTCGAGATTTTTGTGCCGTAGTCCGCAGTTGGATCTATTCGTTTTTTTCCAGGTATACTTAGCGTATTTCGATTTTTGATGTTTATTTCATTATTTAAATATGATGGTGATTGTTTGCATAGGCTTAATTTGAAACGAATGAATGGTTGATAATGGAGTTTATTTGCCAAGCTGGACTTAGCTGGTATCAGTGATGCAAGAGTGAACAAGACAATACTGAGCTGTAGTCATACGTACCGTCTTTATGAGTGCAGTTTAAATAAAACAAAAAACATATTTACACGTTCAGGCAATTTTAAAATGTTCATTAATTATTATGCTGCACGTCTAAACCACATAGCAACAGTTTATGTAACCTACACTTATTTCGCTTACTTGAGTACTCTTTGGCTTTATATTTTTCCGCTTTTGTCACAGAATTGTAGTTTAACAAAAAAAACTCGTAAAAGCAGCTGTCGCAATTCAACCGCTATTAATATAGTATTTTGAGAACTCGGTTTTCTGCTTGCGTCGCTGCGAATTCTAGAGTCTCTACAGTGTCGTTTAGGATTAGGCCTAACTGTACGTTTGGCGAATGAGTTTATCAGGCTGAATTTTCACGCACCTGTTCCATCTCTAAACGCTTTCTTTTCTGCTTTCATTTTTTTCTCGCTGCGCGGTTTTCGCGCGCGAGTAAATTGTGCGTAAACGTTGCACGCATATATTTTGATACTGGCTTGGGCGCAGACTCCGTTATACTCCGATTAACAGCTTATACGTGCAGCATGTTGTGCAGCAAATTGACAGGAAGTGTTTCATGCACCTGCAGTTTTTTACTTTGTGATGAAAATTAGTGGCGAATTCGGTGCGGGAGCGATCCACCTATTGACCGGATGCATTTTATAACCAAATGAAAATTTTGCGCAAAAGTGCATGATTTCTGCATAGATTTAAAAAAATATTCTGCGGCGGGGGCTCTGCCACTTTACAGACCTTACTTTCTACCCTTCGCTCTCTATTCGAAAATTATGGATCCGCCTGTACTGCCGAGGACTGCTCGATATAATGAATGATCGAGTGCCGGTACGGCATGTCAGAGTCTAAGTAAGTAACATTGTGAACGGGATTAACGACCGGGTCGCATTCGGCGAAACACCAGCCGGGTGGCGCGTAAAAAGTATAACGTACGTGTGTTATATGTGGGATAGATGAGATTGAGCACTCGAGCCATTATTTCGGAAACGATTGGCTTCGATGATTGTAGTGAAAGGAGGTCGCGTTGAACACTTGAAGAAAGTTCAACATGACCACACGTCACTGCAATAATCAACGACAGTCGTTAGTCGTTTCCAAATCCAACCGTGTCATAGTTGTGTTCCACTGTTTTGTGTGTGTGTGTCACGCAGTTAATGCAGTAAGGACGACATGCTATTTTGCCCCTGTCGGAGTCGCTGCCGCTATCAATCATGCATAACGTTCCTTCTTTTCCAATGTGTGTTTAATAATTCCGTAGTAACTTGATTTTCGTTCACATCGCACCAGTTTCGACTTCAGTTTAGAGTTTAAGGTACTTTGCAGTCACAGTTCGTTTTTTTCTTCACAGTGGAGTAACTGTTATACTAGGATAGGGCGGAGCGTAAAGATCGTCGGGGCTGCTGTGCGTAATTTGCAGTGTGTGCGCGAGCACTGGCGTCTACACGAGTATCGTCGTCGTCGTATTGTATATTATACATAATTATAGCTGTTTCATTACATTCATCTTGCTCAACTTTCTAGATGGCTGTAGTTGCTGTTGTCGCGTCGCCGCGCGATGTACATGTAGGCCTAATGTCTATGCGTGCATGTTTACTTGATTATTTCACCACCATAGAGTAAACCGTACGTTAGGTGTATGTAATAATGATAATTAGGCCTATACTACTACTATTATTATTATTGCCGTTATTGTTACAAGTAAGATCGTGAATGCGATTGGTGCCGTCGTCGCCGCTGTGTCGCCGCTGTCGCTGATTGGTCGAGAGTCGAGTCGAGACGCTGTTTCGTATAACTGCAAAAGAGAATTCTCCGAGCTCTGTGTGTTTATGTCTATTTCTGCGCTCAGTCTCAGGGTTTTTAATAGCGGACGTTTGGGCGTAAATACGCTCAAAAATTTCAGCCCGTACGCCCAAATTTTAAGATGTTGACGTCACGACGTCCAAATCAATATGCCTCTTATATATATAAATTCAACTTTATTCATCATAAATGAACAGTTCTAAAAAAACCTTAATTAAACTTAATTAATAATAGTAACAATCAAATTTATTATGTTTATTTGTCTATAATAAACTGAGAATTGACGTCAGAATCTGTTTTCGAATGTTTCGTTAGTTCAAAAAAATTTCCGCTAAGTGTCGTGTCTCTGAATACTTCATTTCGCGAAGACGTGGCATGGCAACCATTTTAACTGATTCTGTGAACTGTTCTGATCCAGAAACTGCGATCTTCGTTTAGCATAAAACTAGTAGAATTGAATGTTGCTTGTTTTTACAAGAACGCCTTGCTGTCGTATAGGGAAGACGCGCTACAGCCTATATAGTTTCTGTTGCACTACAGACCTTCAAGGTCATCCAAGGTCAATGATTTTCATGTCATATGAAAGCCAATGTGTGAATTTATATTAGTGATTCATAGTAACCTTGGCCCTATCTCTCACCGTTTCTGAGATACGTCCACTTATAGTTTGAAACATTTCATTAAAAATTGCGGCCAAACCGCTGCAGATGGAGACATGGTTACTGTTGACAGCTTATAGGAAGTCGCCATCGCCCTATCCGATGGTACCATTGCCGACCTTCTACGACTTACCGTTTAGCCAAAATACCGCATGGTTGGCATACCATAGTGCGTGATGACTCTTCAAGGTCATCCAAGGCCAGTAATTTTTATGTCATTTGAAAATCAATATGTGACTTCCTATTAGTAATTAGTAGCAACCTAGGCCCTATATCGCACCGCCACAGACGCGCTGCGTAGCTGCAGCGCGTAAAAACTACGACCAATGTTAGTGGTGCGTAAGTGGCGCGTATGTAGTAAGGCTTAAGTATTTTTTTGCATTCAGTTTTTGCGTGAGTTTTCTTTTAGGCATACTGCATGACTTCCAGATTTTGTATACTGACGTCCAAATTGTTCAGCTTGGAAGTCATGATGTCCTGAAAATTCAGGTCTATTGAAAACCCTGCTCTGTCTGTCTGTCTCTGGAACTAAATCAGTGTTCGCGAACGTCGATGCAATAAGGCCAGAGTGCTTAGAGCAAGGAGACACAACATCTTTTTCCTCCGACGTGTAAGAATGATGACTTAGTAGGCTAACTTATTGCTGAGAACTGCGTTATATTTTTTTAGCGTCACAAAAGTCGTTTTAGAAAAAGAATGCACAAAATAATCGTTTGCGGCTGGATCACCCCGAAACCCTGCTGAGGGAGCTTTCAACACTGCTCCTAAGCCCTGTGGCTTCTATCCTCCCCCAAATCTAAAATCGAAATCGGGCACAAGTCCCTCCCTCTCACTTTCCGGCTCAAGTCCCTTCTCTCTTCGGGTTTTTCTTTCCTGCATGCCTCCCCCGCCATTTGCCCCTTTTACCTTCCCCTTTTCTCTCTATATCCCTTCCATGTGCTTCATTCCCCTTTCCCTCCGCGTTTTCTCCTCCCCTTGTCGTTGCCCAGTGAAAAATGGGGGGAGATTGATGTACACCCTTAACAAAACTTACCCTCCCTATTTTTACTAGGTGCAAGCTGCGCCTACCAGATGTACGGATGGAAGTCCCTGCCTGTAATATAGTCGGCCCTCCGTAAACTCCAACCAGTCGTCGCTCTTCGTCGGCCACTGTTGAATGAGCACCGGTAGCCTATATACAGGTCGACGACGCATATATTGTCTGTGTTTGTGTGTTTCTTTGTCAACTAGATCAGCGCTATCGCTAGGAAAAGCCGACCGTCCCGCGTTACGTCCGAAGCCCAGCGTCCGACTTCCAGTCAAGGAGAGAAAAGCGATTTGTCAGAGGTGACGCAGTTCCATGCACGCTATGTTAACGCTTGCTCGGGAAGACACGCTACAACCTATACAGTTCCTGTTGTTTGCAGTACTGACCTTCAAGGTCATCCAAGGTCGATGATTTTCATTTCATTTGAAATCCAATATACGAATTCTCATCGATGATCAATAGCAACCTAGGCCCTATCTCGCACCGTTTAGCCGCAATAGTGCGTAACTGCCTTTAAGGTCATCCAAGGTTAATGATTTATGTCATTTGATAGCCTGCAACATGCAACTTCCTATTAGTGATCAATATAGAAGCCTAGGCCATATCTTGTACCGTTTCTTGTAATATTTCCGTCATAGGTGCACATGTGTCGCCTTTATTGGCCGACCGTTGGGTCGAGCCTTAGATACGATGTGTCGTCTCTGTCTGTAACGCATGTATTGTGGCTAAACCGTACGTCGTATAGGGTAGGAGATAGTACGGTTGGATAGGGCGATGACGAGTTCCTATAACGCCAATAAGCTGTCAATAGCAACCATGTCTTTCTCTATCTGTAGTAGTTTGGCCGCAATTTTGAATGCAAAGTTGCTACCCCAGCCATCATTCATGTATGCTGATATCGGGGCTAATTGCGATATCGCACTTCTAGCGTTCATTGTAGCGTTCGATGTAGCATACAGTTTTCGTTGAGCTTTAAAAAATCGGAACATCACTAATTAAATATCTTATGTCACTGTAGTGAGCGATAATTGGGTAAATAATTTTTGCGCAGTTGTGTTCTTGACATCGATACTGTAACTTATTGCCGTTTACTCTGACATACCGTTTAAAAAGTTTGTAGCCAGTTTATTGGGACTCAGCACCGTAAGTGGTTTTGAAGTATGAATTTGCACAGTTTATGGCTGTTCACACGGCTGGCTGCGCACACGACTGATAGCGGGTCATGCTAAACTATGCTGGCAAGGCTCCCGAAGCGGGCGATGGTTATAACTTACACGCCGAGGCGGGCGTCGGCCGTGTCGGCGGCGTTCTGTAATGACTGAGCAGTTGGTACAATTACACTGATTTAGACCAGCTTCATATTGCACCAGTAAACTACTCGTCGAGTGCTATAAAAGATATCATTACACGAATTATGGAACTTTCGTTCCCACGTACTTTCGCTTTCGTTCCCGGGAGCGAAAGTGACGTGGAACTTTGGCTCCCAGGAACGTTTGTTCCATGGAACTTTCGTTCCCACAGTCATCGTAACGTGGTTTCGCTCCCCAACATGAATTATGATTATTTAATTGATGAACTAATGGTATTAAGATGTTATAGCTTGTTCGTATTTTGTACAGCTTCATTGTAGTAAAAGATGGCAGGATCTGGCAAATTATTTTATTAATTAATTGGTAAAAATTTACATTAGCTCCGTCACCCCATATTGCTTCAGAAGTGACTGAAATAGGTAGAATTAGTGTTGTTTGCATGTTTCAGACTAATTTAATTATGGGAAACTGCAAATAATTGACTATCGAGACCCAAAAACAAAGTTCACTTTTTGGGTGAATTCCATCATTCTAAAGAGGGTTTTTTGATGGGGCCTATAAAGAAAAAAGGGTCTTCCTGGTAGGTCTTTGGGGGGGAAAACAAAAAAACACGAAAAAACACTAATGGTGCCACCTGGCGAATGAAACACGTACTAAATTCAATAAGAAAAAAATAATTTTATACTGAATATGCCGCATCTACAACCCATAAAACTTTCTAAAACAGCTTAATGGCGCCACCTAGCGAATGAATATTGTATAAAAAAAATTAGAAAAAAATAACCTGAGTAAGCAGTTGATGTAAATCACAAATGAATACAAAAGTTGCAAAAAACATCATAATCAAACTGCCACCCCCCTGGGAAAAAACAACGAGCTGCAGATACTGAATAAGCAGCTTATAAAGAACGAAGGAATTAATATTATTGCTTCTCCCCACTCAAGACCCAAATTTATTCTCGGTTAGCAATATGTCACTCAATTGCAGTTTTCCATAATTAAACTAGTTTGAAACATGCATAACAACACTAATTATGCCTATTTCAGTCACTTCCGAAGCAACATTAAAAGAAAAAACAGCAAACTTTAACCGAAACAATTGTAGGCCTACCTTATACAGCCAGATGACAAAGTGCACCGCATCATTCACATCAGCAGTTGGCCAGAACAGCATCGTAATGAATGCCACACTATTAATTACACAAACTATAGAAACGCAGCAGTATTCACCTAAATGGAGTAGGGGAAGACAGAGAAATAGGTGGATTGACGTCGTGAAGTACAACATGGAGGACTTGCGGGCCGACCTCCAAAAACGTAGAATAGCTAAACGTCGAAGTCGCGAACTTGAGCATAAAGTAAGTAAGTAAGGCATTCCAAGAAGAAAATGCTTGCTGCAGAAATAAATTCAAAATAAAGTCAAATTCAGAAATAAAATAAAATAAATTGAATTAAAATGGAATTCAATATGAAATGCTGTATAGCTCTTTCCCTCCTTGGCAGCCTTATGCGCCTTGCCTGCATAGTTTAGCATGTCCCTCGCTACTTTTCTCATCTGTTTCATTCATTGCAGAGTGCAAACATTTTCCTCTTTGTTTGATCTCATCAGTGTTGACAGTTAATTGCTGGAACTAGTAGTAGCTGTAGCATTTGATGGGTCATATTTCAGATCCAGTCATCGTGCCAGTGAGTGAACAGCAGAAACGATGCCGGCTCCACCGCCAAGTAGCTATGCCTACGGTCAGCCAACGTGCTTCGATCGCATAAAGACTGGTTTCAAGATTGGCTTCTGTGTTGGAGCTGCATCTGGAATAATATTCGGTGGTTTTACAGCATTTCGGTGAGGGCTTCAACTACAGCATGCTTGGGCATTCATGTGCATTGGAGTCTATTTTGTTACCTTTTATGTGGTCATATTGATAATTATTTCCTATAATTAGATGAATCCATATTCTCGTTATAGTAATCATTGTGTGATTACTCGTTCAGTGTTGGTTAAGTCGCTAGAACAGTTTGGCATTTTGATAGAGCCTCTAGCCATAGTGGAAAGCACTTGCTGACTTACAACTGGCTTTTGCTACAGTTTTTTTTGTATCCTTCTGCTGGAATAAGCCATATGATTAGTACTGGTGCTGACAGACGGGACAGGGTGCACAATGGACCTCTTTAGAGTCGGAATGGTTGTTGCCTAGGTGGCTCCAGATTGAGCATCAATAATACATTGTCCGTGAATCCATGATAATACCTGTTATTCACCAGATGATTCCAGTCTGGCTACTGCTTACAGTTGCTGTGATAAGGTCCCCGTGGGTGGCATGTTCACTGTATTCTATGCTGGTTAGCTAAGAGCAGTAGAGCAACTACTCTGTTGCTTAATTTTTGCATGTCGGAAAATTGCCTTTTCGTCCAAAATTTTTCTTTTAAAAATACAAAATTTGGAGCTGGAAATCCCCATTTTGGGGAAATCTAGGGGCAGAATTGTTGGAAATTTGCAGCAGTCTGTTGAAAAATTGCAACTTGCTGGCTGTCACTTTTTAAACCCATGATTCCACTGGCTACCAGTTACAGCATTTTGCACTTACCATAGTTCACTAATTGCTCTTGCCTAACCATATCAGAATGTTAAAATGTTATGCTGTATTACTATTATACACATGTTTCTTTACTTTTGTGTTGACATTGATCCTTGAATTTGTTTTCTTAGTTAAATCTTACCTAGGTAGGATATTGTTTTTGATAGAAAGATTTGTTTCTACAATAATCCAGTTAGCATTGTGAGAAGAAAAATGCAAAAATGCTAACAAAAAAATTTGAGGTGTAGGTTGAAAACATGTGACAATGCACAGTTTTAGTTGCAAGGTTTGTGCTTCAGTGTGAAGAATTACATCAGTGAACCTGCGTATGCTATGTAATGTGTTTAGGTATGGTTTGCGTGGACGAGAGCTTTTGAACACAATTGGTAAAGCAGTGGTACAAGGTGGTGGCACATTTGGAACGTTTATGGCTGTTGGAACGGGGATTCGCTGCTGATCTGCTTTAATGGCGCTGCAAGTGACAAAGTTGTTGAATTATTGTGACCACATCGTTTCTAATTGATTTAGCTCGTTAATGTTTGTTTGCTCTGCTGTAGGCAATATTTGTTTCACAATATTTGGGGCAGTATGCTGTTGAACATTTGATGTAAAATTTATTTTATTTCTGGACATTAGCATTGATCATTAGGAATCTAGACTTGTTACGTTAACCATTTAAACAGCTTTGCATACAGTTAGTATACACACTTGTAGTGCCAATTGTTGATTTTTGTTGAGTTGTTATGTTAAGTTGTCAACTTGAAAAATAGAAGTTTTTTTTCATATTTAAATCTGATAAATAAAATGCCACTTATGGCAACGGTTACTATCAAGTGCAGACAGATGTTGTCAAACTATTGGGAAACAGTGAAACTTTTATGTTGAGTGGATTATAACAGTTGCAGAACTTTAATTTGGTGTGGATTTTTCAGTAGCATTAAGGCAGGAGGGTTAACTGCGCCTCCGTCCCCTTAACCCTAAATGTAAGACTTGTCAAAAAATGCAAAAAGTCCCATTTTGGCAGGCAAAATTGAAATTTCAAGTGCTATCTTCTCTGTCGGAAGTTTCCATTTGTCTGTCACAAAATTTCCAATTCTTGTCTCATTGTTTTCTGGTCCATGATGCTGCTGGATTTTTTTCATGCTGTGGCCACTGCCCAGCTTGATATCTTCCATGTATGTGGTGATTAGCTAAGCAAGTTTAGGATGCCGGTTTGGTTGGCATACTAACCATTTGTTGCTCATTATCAACACATTAACAAATGTTGCAAAGATTGTCTCATTTGTTGAACGTATGTGGCCACAAATTTATTGCTAAATGTGCTAACCGATGACAGGCATAAGTACCGGGAAATTACCGGTAAAGCCCAAGTGTCATGATCATCCAGTTATCACAAATACTTGTACTGTATAATGAATATGATGAAGTGTGCTGTACAGATAGTGTGTTGACTTCACTGGCATTTGTTGATGGATAAGGTGTCAGACAGACAAGGCCATGGTTGAACTCACAGGGGTAGTGCCGCCAGCCAAACCCAACGTCTTCAACACGGGCTTCCACGGACCAGCATCCATTGCGATCTAAATGCCGTGCAACGAAACAAATTCTAATCATATGCTATGAATAAAGTAAATGAACAAATAAATCGCAATCAGCGTTAACGTTATAAAGTAATAAACGCCCAGCAATTTAATATCAATTACAAACGAATTGAATCAACGGCGGAACACTGAAATAGCATGACTCATCGCATGATGAAATGCCACATCGTACCTCCGCGCAAAGCATGCTGGTCTGTGGGCGACCATGTCGAAGTTGACACTTTCCATAATGGAGTGAGCCTGCGGCCGAGTATCTAGAATTCTTTAATGTATATATCTGTGGTTAAACTGTTCAGCACAGTAAGCTCTTTTTCTGCTGCCACTCCCATCAGATACACAGGATGAGTCAAAAAATTTTACACCCCTAAAGTTTTTCGAACGTTATTTTTCAAAGAGAGAATATTTTAAAGCCGTATTTTACACACGTATTTGGCGTTCAAATACCCAACTACAAAGTTTCATTCAGTTATTCTTAAATTTGATGAAGTTATGCCATATTATGCATGCTCATCCAGAGAATTTTTCATTTTCACTTTGAAGCCCAATGTATGGGACCTCATTGTAAAGTAGGAATGGCTGCTATATTCGCGCAATTTTAAATACTTGACTATTAATGTGTGGGGTGCAATGCTGCAGACATTTTGACCATTCTAGAGGTGTGCTGCAGCAGATACGGGATGACTTGCCACAGACTTTCGCAATATCATCTGAATGCATGTGCTTTGTCTGGTGGTAAACATATTGAACATCAGATATGAGCTTTTTCAAAATAATATTTTATTGAATACTTTTAGTCATTTTTGTAGCTGTAATATCCCAGCAATTTGTGCACTTTAATCATTTGTTTCTTGTCAGATATCAAAAGTTTGTGTTTTGTGGTAAATGTGTTGTGAAAATGCAAAATTCTCTCTGTGAGCATGCATAATTATGTGGCATAACTTCATCAAATTTTGAGAACAATCGAATGAAACTTTGCAGTTTGGTGTTGAGTTGAACATCAAATATGCATGTAAAATATGGCTTAAAATTTTCAGTTATTGAAAAATAAAGTTCAAAAAAGAAATTTTCTGACTCACACTGTATGTCACCATTATGATAACACTGTAGAAACCTTTCACTAATTAGGCAGCCTTTGTGGAATAATCGACTGTTTTGACTAGTGGCAGAATTTTCATGCTCATAGTTTCTTTTAATTCTTTTGCTTTTTAGTTTTTGTTTCCAAGTGGCAGATTAAGTTGGCTGCTTGTCAGTTGTTATGTACCAGTGCACATCAGATTCTTCGTCATAGTGGCAGTCATGTCTAGGTGTTTATACTGCTAAAACTTTATAAACAATACTGGTATGGAAATTGCATTGTACTTACTCAGAGTGTTTGGGAATGTGGGATGAATATCACTGGTGTCCTAGGCTGTCAAGAGCTACTACACTGTGTTTCAAAAAAACGGGCACCCTTTTTATTTCTTTCATAATTCACTCAAATGATGATCAATTTACATGAAACTTTTACCAGATGTAGCTGAAGAAATGCTAATTCAAAATATATGGACAAAATATGGCTGTTAGTTAAATATTCTTTGCTAGTTGTGATGTAATGCTGACGTCATAATGCATCGTGAATACAAGCT
>Ga0209367_1009592_pt1 | contig 13083 bp, 8 predicted proteins | sample WorMetLIZISLAND2_FD_187412 | JGI IMG/M metagenome (GOLD analysis project Ga0209367, IMG submission 187412) | Marine gutless worms symbiont microbial communities from Max Planck institute for Marine Microbiology, Germany - Olavius geniculatus... ... | reverse complement strand
AAACAAGCCAGGGTACGAACCGGCAAAGGGGCGAAAAAGCCATAATTCGTGCCAGCCACGTTAATGCACTGCACTGACTGCATCAACTGACTGACTGTATCTGACTGCAGCAACTGAGGTCACACATATCTGCCAGCCATCGCTTAGCATTCCTGGGATCTACTGGAAGATGGCACAGACATGCATTAATGGCCCAGGTCTGACTGACTAGCGCCATGTGTGACTGGCGCCTCTCCCAAAGGTTTTAACGATGTGGGGCATACAGTCGTTTGTCACTGGCATAGTGTTTCTACATGGACTTCATAAAGAATTAGCCCCTGTAGTCTACAAGCACTTTTTTAAACACACTGTCAATCCACTATAGCAATATGCAGATTTTCAGTAAGAAAGATTATTATTAAATGATGTGAATGGTAAAGTTCTCATCTTTACACTTTAGATTCTGGGGTGCGATGGGGATGGGGAAATTTCTATGGTAATGGGTTTGGGGAATTTTTTACGGGAACAGGATAAAGATGAGGAAAATTTGGCGGGGATGGGGACAATTTAATTTACTGTGTCACTGTCTAGTAGGAAACAAGTATTTCACTAGTGAAAAGTTAGGTATTCTTTGCCAGCAATGACGTCATACTGACAATATTTCCCTGTTTGTAAATTATGGGCTTGACCACTAAAGACACATATTTGATGAAATGTTAAAACACACCAATTGGTTATTATGTTGACTGACCCCCAAAATATGCTAATCTTGTGCAATTTTTATTGTGAACTGCTTCCATGGTTTATCTTCTTGACTGAGTGTGAGATCCTCAACTTTGTTGATGTTGACAAGCTTACGCGCACTGCGTCGGTGTGTGGATGACTACTTGCCTGCTATCAGTCGAACAGCTTTATACTGCCGGACATGTCAATTTTTATGAAAGTTTTATTCCATCAATATTCAAATGTCTTTCCATTGTCGAAAACATTTTGCAGAAATTTGCGGCTGCATAACCCTTGCTGACTCGCAAACATCTTATCAGATGTCTGTCTTTAACGGTAAAACCCATAATTTACAAATGCGAGAATATGACGTTGGCATGACGTCACCAGTACCAGTAGCAAAGAATATTTAACTTTTTTGCTGTTGAATACTTGTTTCCTGCTAAACGGTGTCTGAAAATTTACTGGAAATTTGAATATTTTCCATGGAGATTTAAAAGAAAGCATGAGTGGGTGTTTTTTTACTGAACACAGTGTAGGTTGATGATGCTCTTTTGCTGTGTGGTTATTTTAATAAGCAGCATCATACGTCTTCCCCATCTGTTGGTCCATTTGTGTGTTTGATGGGGGCTTCTGATTCGAAAACAAAAGACGCAGAAAAAAAAACAGAAATGGTGTGAACGTTTGCCAGGACATGAGTAACTACGATTCGAACTTCTGTTTTGACATATGGTGTGTTACAAATGCAGACTACTTACTTACTTACTTACTTACTTACTCACTTACAACTGATAGGCCAGTATTTAGGTCAAAAGTCATAGGTCAGAGGGCAAGGTCAGGGTTGCACAGCTCTACGTGGTGTGATGGCTCTGTAATATGTCGGCACCAGGCCAACGTATTCTAATTATTCTAGTTGCAAGTGCAAAGCAGTGTTGTTGATGGTGCTGTGCCGCAGGGTCATCTGTGATTGAATGGCTGCTGAAATGGCATTTTGCTGAGACGAGGGATGCTGCTTGCAGGCTGGCTGAGAAGCTTCTGCATCAGGCTCACATTCAGCTTTTGCTGCTCGCTGTTCGAGACAAGAAGACTTCTGAAGTCACAGCATCTCCTGCAAGCAAGTCGTTCTGTGATAGCAGCAATGTCTGCTACCGATTTGTACGTACCATGCTAGTTATGTGGGCGTTTGTTGCCTGTGTGCTGTGATGTGTATCGTTAATGTGCTAATATCGTGATAACATAGCTTATGTCAGTACTATACTCTGTATTTTCGCTGCCAGTTTTCCAATGCTAAAGCCAGGATGTCATTGTTGGAGAAAGGCTGGTCACGGGCAGAAAAGTTGGCCAGTTAAACGAAAAAAATGATAAAGCACGAGTAGTAGTAGTGATAGTTGTCATTGTAACAGTGGCTGTAGTTGTAGTAGCAACATTAGCAGACCAGTAACAGCAGTTAACATAATACTGCATAAATTGGTTTCAATTACTATTTATTGCATAACCAGTTGGCTAACTGTTTGCTGTCAGAGTTAGATTACTGGCATTGGAGCTTTGGTTTTTTCCAGAATTCGGACTTCTTTTGTGATCTGGTTTCTAATGAATTACTGATGTGTATGATATTCAGTGTCTATACTTTATACTGAGGAAAGTTGCGGCATTTGTTTGTGAAGTAGTGATGTTTTTGATGCCCAATGACCTTGATCATTGATCTTTTGAACTGAAAATTGGCACACTGGCTACTATGGTGTTGGAGAACGTTAACAGTAATTTATGTCAGTTTGCTACATGGATTGCGGAGTATATAATGTATGTGTACATTACATGTATTCATGTAATGTGGTGTGGTAGGACACAACATAATACTTGCTCTGATGATGTATAGACGTCGATGGTGCAGCCATCACAGCAGAGGTTCAGCATGTTCATGAACAGCAGCAGCGACTCAGCAGGTAGCAGCGATGCCGATTACTCAGAGGGCGATGTTCTGGAATCAGCTGCAAAGGGAGAGGTCATCAAAGAAGGATTTCTGATGAAAAAGGTATTTTCTTTTCTAATAAATAGAGCCTTATTCTTGATATGGCAAATTGTCAGTACATTCTTCCTGTGTATTATTCTGCAGGTGTCGTAGTTGGGTGCAGTGTACTATCTCTTGCCTTCCATCTGTCTCTCCCAAGATGGCTGACTCAAAAGCAACAAAGGCATAGAAGAAAAATTGGCACGAACATTCCTCAGATGGAATAGCCAGTATGCTAATTTTCAGCTCAAATGGTTAGATGCAGTGCAGTATATAGCTAAGTGGATGGCTGCACTGGCTGACATATATTTCTATTCTCATCAGCTATTTGTTAGTTTTACAGCAGTACTGTTTGTAATGAGATGAAGTAAGAAATTGCTGTAAATTATCTTATAAGCTTTGTGAGTCGGTATAAAAGTTATGATGTACATATTTATGCTTTGTGATACAAATTTATGTTTATTTTATCTCAGTGCTGGTGTTTATTATTGAACTGTAGGGATGTCGATTCAAGCGCTGGAAAGTCAGAAAAGTTGTAGCTCGTAGCGAACCACCTTCGCTCTCTTACTACAGTGCGTCAAAGGTTTCGTGATCTGTTTTTACTCTTTACCAGTGTCTGTTTTACAGTGTTGCATGTTTGCGCACTGTTTCTTATTAAATTAATACTCTCACATGCTACCTCACTCAAGCTGCGTTCACACTGACACAAGTACGAGTACGAGTCCGGGTTTCTGTTTATGGCCCGTAGAAGCTTTACTCATAAGAGTGGAGCGTTCATGGTCACTTGTACATAACTCAACGCTTGTCGGCCATATTGAATGAAATCAAATCGAGGAAATGCTTCGCGAATAAAACAATAATATTCTACTACAGAGTTACTATTTTTACAAACCGCACATCTCTAACAATGAACAGTCTTACGATGCCGTCAGTTCTGACGTCAAATACTTGCCACAGCTTTTGTACATTATATTATTGTTATTCACGGGTAGTTTAGTTCGCACGGGTTGGATAAAAACATGACCTGCACAGAAACTACTCGTAGAGTGAAATTTACAGGTAATCCGTACTTGTGTGTACAGGGTGGGCCAAAAAAAAACGGACCTGTTTGAGTGTTGATAACTCAGCGATGGTTAGTGGTAGAAAGACGAGTGGTATGTCAAAAGTTTCAGAATGCTGTAAAGAATAAATGACAAATTTGCGTAATGAAGCATTTAAATATTCTTTGCCTAATTTGCGTAAATCTTCATTATCCCTGAAATTAGGCATTTGCCAGCACTTCCATGTGCCCGAGTTCATTAAACTCAAAAACTCACTGCCAAAAAGTCCAAATTTAAATTTTGTGAATTATACAGTGTGGGGGCATTGCAACAGATAGCATGGTCACAAAATTTCAGTAAATGACCAGCTAGAACGTGTGCGCTAATCGAATGCTGGGCTCAGCTGATCCTGAATACAATGATGCCAGCAATCAATCAGCTGCCTAAAAGGACTGATGACGGTTATGAATACAAAAGCTGGGCAACTGCTTATGTCGAATTTCATCTAAACTCAACGTATGTGTTAACGATTGTTGATATTTCACTGTATGCTGAATGAAAATCAAGTTAAATTCATGTGTTACTGCCAATTTAGCATGATTTTAGGTTTGGGGCAGTTTTGTGTAAATCAGGCAAAGAATAGTTAAATGGTAAGACATGCAAGTTGTACACTTTTCCTGTACACAATTTTGAAACTTTTGGCATATTACGCGCCTTTCCATCAATAAACATCGCTAAGTTATAAAAGCTCAAATATCCATGTTAAATCCATATGTCACAGTCAAATTTGGCAGAATTTCGGGGATGACGAATATTTATGCAAATCAGGCAAAGAATATTTAAATACTTTACTATGCAAATTTGTCCTTTATTCTTTACAGCATTCTGAAACTTTTGACACACCACAGGTCTTTCTACCACTAACCATCGCTGAGTTATCAACGCTCAAACAGGTCTGGTTTTTTTTTGCCCACCCTGTATGTGAGCGGCCGCCAAACTCGTGTTTGCCCGAACTTATATACTGGAACCTGTATAGTGCTGGACTCGTACTCGTGTTTATGCGAACACAGCCTCACTTCAGTATGTTTTGTCCTAAATGTTTTTCTGACGTCTTTGTCTTAGTTTAGGTTGTTCTCATGTCCTCACTCGCAGTGGCACTAATGATTTTGTTTTCTGATTGGGGTTACAATTTGTGTTAAGTGGGTGAATTCTTTTGTATGCCCAGATTTGTGGTCATAGATGTTTGGATGGGTTAGGATAGGGATAAGGATGCAACACAGCCATGTACTAGCTGTCAGAAAAAGAGCAGTTAGATTATATTTTCTACATTCTTCGAAAAAGTTTGATGCTGTTAATTGTTAATTTTTGTGGCTGTAGTTAAGACACTGGTTAAAGTCCACCTTTAAGAAAATGCTTTGCTGGTATGTTTAATACTTCTGTGATGCTGTACTTTTTAACATAATTTTCTCTATATTGTTGGTTTGTAGAACAACGTACAGTTGCTGAAGACTCTGAAACTTGATGGTGCCTTTGTTGTTGATATGGATGAGTGTCTTCATCATTCCACTGGTAATGTGATCTAGTGAAATCACTTCGGTTTGATAAGTTCTTTTATCAGCACCTAGTGTCTTCTGTTTTCTTCGTACCGAATGTATTTTATTTGCTTAGAAATAATACTAGGACAATCTTCTTTACTAAAAGCACAGCTAGAGAAATTCTTGAAACCGAGAAACCAGCTTTATGTGTTAGAAAAGAACACATTATTGGTGCAGCATTTTAGCATTATTGCTAGTGCACATCAGTTCACTGATTGCTGACTTTATGAACTGATGATTTTATCTGCTTTTTATTCTTTGTTGCATTTAAAGTCTATTGGTGTTATATTTATCGCAGGTAGGATGGTTAGTTTACTTAGTAGTAGTATTAGTAGTCATTGTTGTCGTCATCATAGGTATAGTTGTAGTATTGTTATTATTTATTCATTATTTTTGAGCCCACGAGCTTTGTACAATGATGCTCATTTGTACAGTTCTTATGACACAGTAAATTGTTGTGAAGCATTGTTTGCAATGCACATAAGTGATTTTGCATTGTTTAGCATGATATATCAGACAGATCGTTGTTACCTCTGGTTAGATTGTTGCTATAGATGCTTTGAACACCACACTTTTGCTAGTAGCAATTTATGTGTTTATTTACTAAATGTTAAACAGTTCATAGTTGTCAGTACATCTATCAGAAATGCTATGTATCAGAGTATATGGTGCCAATGTGTTGTAGATGGTGTGTTGTCAAAACGTGCCTGCGTATTTTGCCTCAGTGTTCCGCACGGTCCCAGCAAGAGATCTCTAGTAACATTCCAAGCTGATGATCAGTATACAAAGAAGTCATGGCTCGAGTGCTTGGAGTCGGTCTGCAAAAATGCCAGATTACATGTTGATTCATCATCCCATTGCTCTTTCTAATATTTTGTGTAACATTTGTGCATTTGTGAGCTTTTTCCATTTTTGTTGATAATAGTCTTGTGATAATTAAGTGCCTTTTGGTGTTTTACGGTATGCATATTGGCAGTGTTTATGCTGTATGGCTGGTTAGCAGCTAGTAATTAAGAAATGGCTAGATTTGCAATTTTTGTCTGATGTCTATATGCCCATAATACACTACAGTATTTATTGGCATCTGTTTGCAAAAAAACATCATATTGCCAAATCCTTGGTAATCTGGTGGTAATATGACATTCGTACTCACTGTTTAATTTTTGAATTTTAGTTGTAAAATTGTTGCATGTTGTAAATGGTTTTTTTTCAAGTCAGGCATTCTATGTCTGACTGTATTTACAAGGTAATATCTGATATCATATAAAACTTCTTATATGACCATTTATTTATTAAAGCCCTAATGTGCTTTTGGCCATACATCCGTATTTGAACTTTGAATAAGTTTTACCTGGCCTGGCCCGCTGTTTTTTATGCTTAGCTTGCAGATTAAGCAACATATTAAGTTTTTGTTATTGCATTTACACATTGTTTATTTATCGTAAGTCAGTTATAGTTGTACTTTGTTTTTGGCTTGTTAATGTCTGCATAATATATATAGTACCCAATATATTATTTGATGATGAGACGATAAGATGATGTTAATTTTGTAGATATGATGTAACATTGTTAATGTTCTTGTATAGTAACTGTGATGGTGAATACTGGTAATTAAGATTTTAGCAGTGTTTTATATATGTGAAAATAACTTTCAGTGAAAAGCACAACTTACGTTTATGACTTTCTGAAGCTGGCCTATGTCCATCCTTGCTCTAAAGATAAGCATTCCAGTCATTTCTGAAATCATGAAATCACACCAGTCTGTGATCTACAAGTGAAATAATAACATTTTGATTTTATTGAAAACTTGAATATGAATGACGTTTGTCGTCTTTGTCAAATATACATATAATTTGTCTTCTTCAATGACATTGCAAATATAAGTTGTCTTTTGTTGTCGACACAAGGATATTGAAACCTATGTACAATGGCAGAGGACCATTTGCCCCTTTTTTCTTAATTTTCAATCTGTCAGAAGATTTTCTTCCTATTGGAAAATTTTTGTCTAAAAATTCTAAATTTGGAGCTGAAAATTTACGATTTATGATGAGAAAATTTAACTGCAAAATTGAAATGGTGAAGACCCATAATGTCTTATGTCTGATATTTTCAACTGTCTGTCGGAAAATCGCAACTTTCTACCTCTTCTGTTTTAAACCCATAGCGCTCAGCTAATGTAGTAATAGGCCCATTAGTAAATATTTGCTGAAAATGCTTTTGTTGATTTTACACACACAATTTTTTTGACGTTTACTAGTAGTCTTACATAAATCAGAATTTTTGCCTTTGGTTCTTGTTCTGGAGGCATAGGCCTTTGTCCACTGATACGATATGATACAAACTGCAGACAACATCAAAGTGAACTATGGCAAACGGTTCCTGAAGCAGTCTGAAATTGGTGCTTTAACAGTGACTTGGTCGAGACTGTTCCACTGTCGTGTTGTACAAGGAAAGAAAGAGTTCTTATAGGCATTTGAGGATGATATGTTCTTAAACGACTAATTTTCAGCAATAGAAGGTACATGTGTTTCTGAGCCTCTTGATGCCATCAGAGGCTATCCAAAGTATAATCAGTATCGAAAGTAATCAAAGTATACGTTTAGTAGCACCACAATAGTATATATGCCGTGGTAGCACTATCGGTTGTAAAAATATAGGCTGAACGTGAAAGAAAACAAGAAAGCCCAGCTGTCGCTAGGTGTAATGATTTGATAAGCGTGTCGAGCGTCAGGCATATATACAACTTTTATTATACAGCACAATACAAAAAGTTACTGTATGTCCGTTCAGTTCGACGGTCACTCGCAGACTCTGATGCCATAGCTAAACTGCATGTAAGCGGCTGCTGCTACTGCGCGCTAGGCCTATAGGCTATAGTTATGCTAGGCCTACATGTGTATCATTACACTAGGGAAGACTCGCTACAGCCTATGCTGTTCCTGTTGCACTACTGGCCTTCAAGGTCGATGATTTTCATCTCATCTGAAAGGACGTGTGCTATTTTCTATCGTTGATCAGTAGCAACTTTGGCAATATCTCGCACCATTTAGCCACAGTAGCGCATACTGACCTGCAAGTTCATCCAAGGTCAATGAATTTCACGTCATTTAAAAGCCAATATGAGACTTCCTATTAGTGATCAATGGGAACTTAGGCTCTATCTTGCACCCCGTCCCCGAAATGACCTATACTGTGTCGGGTGGGACGTTAAACCCTACTCACTCACTCTATGATTTCTATCTTGCACCGTTTAACTACTTTAACGTGTACCGACCTTCTAGGTCATCCAAGGTTGATGATTTTTATCTCATTTGAAACTGTGTATGCCACTTCCTATTAGTGATTAATAGTAACCTTAGCCCTATCGCTCACCGTTTCCAAGATACGGCTACTTATAGCTTAAAACTTTCAATTGAAAATTGCAGCCAAACCACTGCAGATGAAGGCGTGGTTACTATTGACAGCCTATAGAAAGTTGCCACCGCCCTATCCAATGGTACCATCGCCAACCCTTTACGACTTACCGTTTAGGCACAATACCGCATGATTGGCATACCATAGCGTGTTATGACCCTTCATGGTCATCCAGGGTCAATGATTTTCATGTCATTTGAAAGCCAATATGTGATTTTCTGTTAGTGATCAGTAGCAACCTAGGCCCTATCTCGGACCATTTAGCCACAATACATCCGTTACGGACAGACAGACGGGCGGTCGACACATCGTGCCAAAGACGCCCTACAGCATAGCTGTAGCTCGTCAGAAATAGATAAGACCGAAAAAGTGTGCGATATTTGGGCTACTTCATGAACATATTGTGCTCAGCTAATAGCGAAATAGCAGGAAGCGAGCGATGTTTTGAAATGTGAGCAGTGAGATCTATGTGGGTGGTCGGATCTTCGTTCTGCCCTCACCTGCGATTACGTAAATGCATCTTTACACTACCTTGTGAAATATCAATGAAATATGCATGCATAGCTATAATAACAAACAAACATTTTGGTGAAATTGAAAAAAAACACTTCACACCAAAATTGCAGTTAATAGTCTGTATGACACTAGACTGGGTACAACACAGTCTAGTGTCGTATGAATCATTCATTACAATGTTGGTCCGAAGCATTTTTTTCATTTACCTTATTTTTTTATTGTTAGTTTTTGCTTACATTTGAATTTGACAAGGTAGTGTAGAAATGCAATTACCCTGTGGTGGGATATATAATAATCACATTGCAAATTGTCTGCAGAGTGTGCCTTGACCTTGATTCTTCCCACATCCGACATTGTGATGAATGAGTGTGCCAGTGAAAGAATTTTGAAAATCGGTCAATAATTGGCAAAGATATGGACAAAAGTAAAGTGGCACATTTTTATGGCCCGCAGTGTACTTACGGGTATACAAATACTAGACAAATGCCTGTTTGGTTTGACCTTCATTTTTTATCCGGACAAATTGCCAAAATACGAGATGGTTCATTTCAGTACTGGACAGGTAGCTACCCTATTCGTGGGCATCTTCTGAACTTACCAATTCATGCCATAGCTATTTTAAACTTTATGACATGTCCCCCACAGCTGTGAAGTCAAGAGTTGCATTGACTGAATGCTGGTGGTCTGTGCAGGGCTAAAACAAACAAGAACAATGGATACGTCGAGTGCGTCTTCATCCTTTTCATTCTCTGATGCTGGTAAGTTTTCTGTCACTTGTATTTGGAAGTAGCCAAACATTTATTTTTTTTAAACATGCACATTCTCTTTTTTAAATATCACATGTAGACATAGTGTTGTTGTTTGCAACTTGGCACTGTGCAACATGCAATGTAAACAATATTGGGGAATGTAGGTGACAACTGTAGTAATTATTTGAAGCTGGAGAAAATTACTAAAATGATACTTTTGCCAAGATTGTGCCATGGTCTGTGGTGTTTGCAGCTATGTTAAGAGGAAGCCTTAGGTGCATGTATTGTACCAGGCGAATGAGAACAAGTAGTGCATTAGGGAACATTATCGACTGTTGAAGAAGATGTCATAGATGAGTAGGGAGAAACTTTTGCACTGGAAACACTGAAGAAGAACTATTATTAGTTATGTGCATTCTGTGTCATTTTTCATTCCTCATTTTAAGAACTCAAGATCACCACATTGATATCGAGACTGGTGATAGAGATCTGAAAAATACTTTCATTACAGTGGTGCTGCTGATGCACAGGAGTAGAATCAGTTAACTGTTTAGCCAACTGTGTTTAAAACTGAATAGGATGTTTCACATTAAGATCAGCTACAAATGGGCAGGCTTTTGTTTGTCCAGCTGAGACTAAGACTGCAATTTTGGTTTTGAGATGACTAAGACCACAATTTTGGTTTTGACACTGGTGTGGGGAATAGACCCGTAAGTGACTCACCAGCCGTTTTCTCGCTCGCTCGTAGGTAAATCTCGCTCGCTTTTCTCGCTCAGCGAGAAAAGCGAGAAATTGCAATGTTCTTAGGTTTCATTCAAAAATTTTAAGTCATTGCTTAAAGTTTTGTAAAACACGACAGGGAATAATTTTTTTGTCGCACCCTGTATAGATTGAGTAGTTTTTTTTCATAATTTCCTAGATGATGCATGTGATCTCCATTAGATCGAGTGGAAGTTGATTCCTTAAAATTTAAGTGTGTGATGATACCCAAGGTGGAAATGATTGAGGACTTTGGCCCTATCTCGCACCGTTTCTAAGATCCTAAAACTGGAGTCTAATTTGTGGCAGCCGACAGTGAAGATTTCGTGATCCTAGCTTGCACCGTTTTGATGCAGTCGCAGAGTGTGATGGATAGACAAACGAACACCGACAGGCGTGTCGCGCGTGAAAATCATGTGCCGTTTTAAATTTCGCTTGCTTCGACTCGCTCGTATATATTGTCGCTCGCTCACGGGAAAAATCTCGCTCGCTCTCGCTCGTTTCGTTTTTCTCTCGCTACCGCTCGCTCTCGCTCTCGCTTACAGGTCTACTCAAGAACAAGACGGGTCTCAAGAACTAGCTGTGTGTGTGTCTGCATACATGCCTGATTTGCTCATATTTCAATTTGTTGTGAATATTGTGTATGATGAGTTGTGATATATTATTCATTGCAACAGATGTCAGCACCATCTCAACTGTGAAGCAGAAGAAGGCATCAAAGTATTTGAAGCGTGGCTTATCTTTAGTTACTAAGAAATACAGGCCTAATATTCGTAAGTACATAGAATCATACTAAATATGTACAGTAGAGTGACTTGTTTAACTATTTATTTCTGTAAAAAAGTGCATTGTTTTTAGATGTTGTAATGGCTAAAGCAGCTTTGGCATATATTTGTCTATCTACAAATCATAGTATGTGTGCGAGTACTGTGGTTTATGCAACATGTATGAAATATTTATGAAAATTTGGCAATTGTTAATTATTGTACAATGCTATGAATGTGCAGTTATGTCAGGTGATTACAGAAAGAGCTACGCATAATAATATGACAAGGAAATCTCGTGATTTTTAGTCTGCCCGTAAGCGATAGCTTGCGGAAGCGGACTTAAGTTTTACTGCAGATGTTTTTTTTTATTTTTTTTTCTCCACTCACGAAATCTTCGAGATGCGTGGGCCGACCGGCATGAAATTTTGCACGATGGTCAGTAATAGGCCCTATTATATAATGCCGGTCCAAAATTTCGAGGGGCGCACCCCAAAAAAATTTCAGGGGCCAAAAACATGCAAAATTTGGCCCGATTTCGGACGACTTCGAAGTTCGGCGGCGAATATCTTCGAAAAGGATCAAAATATTCAAAATCAGATTTTTATTCCGTCTACCGCGATTCCTCCTGCGTTAGGCGAAACAAGTCCGGTGAACTTTGGTCCAGTGACCTCGGAGATTTCGATGTTGAATCGTACCCACCCAAAGTGCATTTTTCGGAAAACCATATTTCGGCCCCTAGGGGGTGCTGCACCCCCAAATTTTTACACGCGCTAGAGAATCACCAAGTCTTACTAGCGCACCCCCCACCGGGGACGGAAGCCCCCCTTACAACTTTTTTCAAAAGGGGGCAAAAATTGGCTTAAATTGCAATAAATGAGCTCTTATAACTTGGGAGTTAGGGGTGCAGCCCGACGAAACTTTGGCACTTGACACGGCTCTAGGTTGGGGTGTTAACGCAAGTACGAAATTTGGGGGCATTGCCTCCCTTAAAATTTGGGAGGGCAAAAAACGTGCAAAATTTAGTATGTTTTACGACAACTTTCGAGTTTGAGCGCAAATATCTCTGGAACCGATGAAGACAACGACATAACCTAAACGGCGTTTGTGAAATTCCATCCACTACGAACCAAGTTATAAGCGCTAATGTTGATTTACCCTAAGTCGCATTTTTCGGAAGACCATATTTCGGCCCCTAGGGGGTGCTGCGCCCCCAAATTTTTTACACGCGCTATACAACGACCAAGTCTTACTAGCGCACCCCCCACCGGGTACGGCAGCCCCGCTTAAAACTTTTTTCAAAGGCGGGTCAAAAATTGGCTTAAAATGTAATAAATTAGCGCTTATAACTTCGGAGTTAGGGGGTGTAGCCCGACGAAACTTTGGCACTTGACGTGTCTCTGTGTTGGGGTGTTAACGCAAGTACAAATTTTGGGGGCACCGCCCCCTTAAAATTTGGGAGGGCAAAAAACGTTCAAAAATCGGTGCGATTTACGACAACTTTCGAGTTTGAGCGCAAATATCTCTGGAACCGAT
>Ga0209367_1009590_pt1 | contig 13084 bp, 4 predicted proteins | sample WorMetLIZISLAND2_FD_187412 | JGI IMG/M metagenome (GOLD analysis project Ga0209367, IMG submission 187412) | Marine gutless worms symbiont microbial communities from Max Planck institute for Marine Microbiology, Germany - Olavius geniculatus... ... | reverse complement strand
GGGTGTGTGTTTTCCGCTTGCGGTCGTCGTTTCGCGAGAGAATAAGCATTGAGTCGAACCGCGTCCGTGGCAACTAGGCCTAGGCTACTGCGCATTGTTGAAACCGTTTGTGGAATCGATCCCACGACATGCATGAAATTGCCTGCATGTTCTTTGAAAGCGTAGAGGCGACTTCTTGGTGCAGCCTTTGCAATGGTAGTAAACGCAAATCAGCTCTTTTAATGCGGCCGTACTAATCAGCCGCAGTACGGGTACGTCTTATCCGTTCCGTCGCGTACGGGCCTCTGACTCGAAAACAAAATGGTCGCAAAGAAAAAACCAGAATCGGTGTGACTGCGAACGTTTTCTAGGGTAGGAATAATTCGTGTGCCAATTTTCAGCTCAAACGCTCAAAAGTCGGGGTCGAAAACCATATAGTCTGTCTTCAGCTTTCCACTGACTCTAAAATACGTGAGTGGTTTTAATGTTAAATTCTATCTTCGTGTCGATAGGCCAAAATAATCTTTGTTTTGGTTGGTAGGCCTACTTGTTCGGGGTTTTTTTTCGGACAGGCGTGGTAGTTTCGTGATAATGCAGTGAATAGGGCCTACGTTCGAATCGGAGGCCGCGTTGATAGAATCAGTGCTGCCACCTTGTGAATTAAATGATACTTGTTAGGCGTTAGGGTGATCATTGTTAGCAGATTGTTGATCGTCGCCGAACCTGAAATTTAATCTTTTTCCAACCTACAGTGTATAAGCTTATGAGGGATCCCTGGTTAATATCATTTATCTAGGTTGTTTCATTTTTTGGCTATTTTTCTTCTAAATGTACTAAACTGTCCCATCGTACAAATTTTTTTCTCCCAAATTTCTCTTATTTCGGTTTTATAAATCGTCAGTAAAGAGACCGTAAATTGCCCTTTTAAATTGCCTTTCAAATTCGGACCGGGTCGACGAAAGTTGAGTCGCCGACCCCCTCCTCCTTCGCTACTAACACCGGATTCGGGACGGTCGGTCAAAGTTGGTTCGCCGACCCCCCCCCCAGGGGCGGCGCCACGGTTTTAAAGGCGGGAGGGACAATTTCGCGTGAGGAAACTTGCTCCAAAGATTTATGAGGGGATAAACGCCCTTGGTATGGTTTCCTATAAGTGCTCATGCAAACGAGCAGTTTCACTTACTGTTAGTTTCTAAATTTTCACTAACCCCTAAGATTATTTGCATATTGGCGTTAATCGCTCAACAGACTGCAGTGTCTAGATGTACATGATGTAATTGATATCTCTTATTCTTATTTTTTACGTAGGCCTAGTTAGGTTTTGCTGTTAACATGCAGTATCTTTTATCTCTTGGTCTGTGTCTTGAGACTTAGCTACGATTGCATAATCACTGGAGACCGTTTTCTTTGTTCGTAGCCCATTTGTAAATCATCACGCCATTGGCGACTTTGAAGTTTGATTATCACGATCACTTTTTAGCAGATTGAGTTTTATTTTAGGTATGTGTGATCGTTTCAAAATCAAGCCATGATTGGAAAAATTGTCTAGTCGATGTTCGATAAGCAAAAATTCTGGCTTTTCCGTTCAGTCAGTCAATAACAAGTTAAAAACACATTTATGATTTATATCGCCATGCATGTCGCGAAGGAGTCACAGGCGGAATGTGATATGATATTTGAATTTCTTAAAATTTTAAAAATAAAATACTGCAATCTGTAGGCCTACAGATCACATTGATGAGGAGAATAAACAAATATTTGCTGTATCATGTAATGAAGTCGCCAGGTACGAATATTTGTGCATGTTGTGTGCATTTTTGTGTTTTTTTGCAGAGTATTGTGGCAATCACGGTCAATTATTCGGCGATGAGACATCATATCGGCAGATGCTTGACCGACCGGGTCGTCCCCGAGACCGAAAGAGCAGCGGTGGGAGACTGCAATAACGTTATTGTCAGTGGCGCAGCAGTGGCGAACGAACAGTACGGGGTGTAATTAAACTCGTGCCGTTCTGCCACGCCAGAGGGGCCGCTCAAGCTGAGCCGCGCCGTTGGCAATTGTTATGGGGTCGGGCGGGCGCGGCAACAGCAGCTGCCAGGCGGACACGAAATTATAGTCTAGATCGGTCGTGGCGGCGCGGCTACGACGACTAGGACGGGTCACATACATCAACGTCGAACCCGTGCAGATAATTATTACGTGTCCACCATGCAGTGCTCGGACGCACTCCGGCTGGCGCACGGACGGACGGACGGACGGACGGACGGATGGAAGACCGATCGTGGCACGGGCCGGGCCCGCTGGTTGAGAGCCTCCGCGGGCAAAGACCACGAGGACCGATTGAGCGAGCGACAAAGCAGTCAGCAGCTTGCAGTCACCAGCGACTACGTGTCCGGCACTGATCTGTGACGCTCGTGACGACGAACTTGTCACGCCGTCCGTCCGTCGATCTGTCTGTCACTCCGGGATGCGGATCGTACAACAAAAATACAGTATCAACCAGCCATCAAACCAAATTCTATGCCACATTGCCGTGACGGTGTGGGTTACACGGAAAACGAAACACATCCGCAACATTTCTGAACATGCTCATAGATTGAAACGGTGACTAACAATGAACGAGATAAACGTTGCAATTAGATGTACAGAATTGCACATATCAGATATCTGCAATATTGTTTGTTTTGTTTGGTTATAGATATCAGTACTTTTTGTTTCAAAAAGGTTTGCAGTGGAAAGTGTCAGTCCTGGTGCAGAAGTTGCTTTTATATTTCCATACTTGTTTGCGTTTGCAAATGTATTTTTGTACTTTTTTTCTCAAAGGCATCCGCTAGAGAAGATTATTAGGCCTACATCGATGCCGACCTGTCAAATTTTTTGCTTTTGTCTACTAGGTTGTGTTCTGTGCTGTTTGTTGACAGAAAATAATCGTGTTTATTCATTTATTCATACATGCATGTAAACCATGCCTCAGGCGATTTTTGTTTAATTCTAATTGATTGATTTCGCTTGCTTACCTTTGATCTGACGCTGATCGATCTATCGCTAGACTTATTGGACCACTGTGCATCGGTGTAATGAAATAAACTGTGAGCCAGAAAAAATTAAGTTATCTAATTCGACAATAAATCATTTTTATTTACTTTTCATAATTATGTGCTGAATGTGCGACCGACTGTGGGTATATAGGCAGCGAAGAATGACATTGAATGATGGTCGCCGGCGACGACGTCGTGCAACTTATTGTATGATCGAGTTAACTCAAGCACGCGATGCTCCCGCTCGGCTGCCGTTTGACGGTCACATTAATGTCACAGTCGCGAACAGGGAAAGTCGCCGCTAGTGTGTACTTGAGTGTACGACAATGTATCCCCCGCACAACAAAACCCTCTACGACAAAAACCCCTCTACATGAAAAACGGATCAAATCAGATCAGTAGGTAGCAACTTCTGTCGTAAGATATTTTGTCTGTACCACTGTGTACTTGGACGACCTAAGTCGTGCTGTACTGTCTGCGCTTCGGCTGACGATCATCAGCTATATCACACGGCAGTGTCTTTGTTCCTACCAAATACAGAGCCTGTTCAAGCTTGTCCTGATATTGCACTTTGGAAGTGCACTTTGGAAGTGGAATTGGAAGAGATTTAAAACTCTTTCATACTTGTCAGATAAACCACAGAAATACTAGAAATGTCGCGTTTTTCTGCGCGTGTAAAGTCTAGAGTAGCTAGAAAAATCGCCAGAGATCAGATTTACGTTATATTTCCTTGTCGATAGAACAGAATCTGCTATTTCAAGTTTCAGGGAGCGCTGCTTTTATTTGCTAGCCTATCTACGCATGGCCAGAAAGTTGCGTGTTGCATCACAGTCATTTCACTACGCCACTGGTACGTGGCGCCACTGGCTGCTGCATAAATGAACCGGAAACAGGTGTCTGTCATACACGTTGCACACAACGATATTAGATTGTCACAATGACACACCATTCAAACTGTATATTTTACGACAACCAGACCAACTGTGATTGATTGATTGATTGAGTGTGAGATTGTGCGATGTCGGGTCGCTGTGTATACACCGATAAGGTGAGCAAACCATATAGTGGACAGGCAACAGATCGAACCACTTATTCGCGGGAGCGCGTGGCGTAGCGGTAACACGTTGTGTCTAACGTGCCGGGCCGCATTAGTACTTGGATGGGTGACTGCCTGCGGGCAGGTAAACTATCTCGGTGTGTAACCAGCCGCCTAGGTCAACTCAGCCTTCCATCCTTCCGGGGTATGTGAATCTAGTACCGGCTTCTCTGGTTGGAAATAAGGCGGGGCGATTTCGGACTGCGACACGCAATTCAAGAGTGAATTGCGTCAAAATGGCTGAAGATAGACCAAAACAACCTGCGTATGAAATTTTCAGCATTGAACGTAGATTTTAGCAGTTCGAGTCCAAACCCTCTGTGTTCAAGTAGGGTTGCGCAAGCGGGTATCAAAGAAGGGTACCCTTCTAAAATCCAATGGGTTTATTCAAAGACACGAGTAGGCCTACCTTTGTTTGCGAGTGCAATAGGCCTACAAAAAAAGTGATCCTAAAATGATAAATTTTTATGCCAGCCTTTGGCTTCAGGTCCAGTGACGTCAACTCAGTAAATCATTAAGGGGTCTCATTAATCACTGGGGGTTTCAGTCTACGTAACGCGTTGTTTTTGCAGCAGTAACATTGTTTCAGAGGTACGATTTGCAGGAAAAATTGAAATCACAAATCCTTGGGTTCCGTAGACTCCCTCCAGCCTTCCCTTAAATGACGCCTCAGTTTAAAGTTGACAAAACCTGGTGCCGCCATTGGCCCGCAGTTATACACCGTGGACCGGGTCCGTAAAAACGTGGTACTCTTATTTTTTGAATAGCTCCGTGCAGCATTGGCCGATTTTAAAAATGTTTGGCGTGCAACACCAAGAAGAAACTCATCGCAAATGACTATACTTTTGGCCACCTCACTTTAATACTGTCGTTACATTACCTTGTGAAATGCAGGTTGTTGAGCCTGCTGTTTGCGAATGATGTTAACTTTTGCTGCTTGCATTCGAGCTGGCGGAGGACATTTTGAGCACATGATGATGCTGTAATAAAGAGGATGTGATGTGACACGTGTGACCTTTTAAGACACAGTAGTTGCCAATCGTGTTTGTCGCTTTTCAGGTAATCATTTGTGAGCCGACGCGAACGTTACAGTATGAATTCATTGTTGTAAATGGCCAAACTACGACTTCTGCATTTCACAAGGTAGTGTAGCGACAGTATTAAAGTGAAGTAGCCAAAACTACAGGCCTTTGCGTCAAGTTCTTTCCTGATGTCGCGCGACAAAAATATTACAATCGGCTAATGCTTTACGAAGCTATTCAAAAAAATATAAGTGACACGTTTTTATGGACCACGGTGTAGGGATAGTGTTGTCAACGTCGGCGTCGTAGACTGCAGCGACTGTGTATCAATTGTTTGACTCGATCATCATCCAACGGCGGCGGGAGCTATTCTAAAGTGCTTGGGAGCATACCAAGAGCGAAAGGTGTCAAGGGGTAAAATGCGGGGAGAAGTGTACCGATTTCGCTGGGGAAGGGGTCTGGAGAACGGACAGTGCCTCCTTTTTGATCTCGAAACAATGTGTTGTGGTGCGCTAAATTTAACATCTTAATAACAGCCAAAAAGCTGTAAAAATCACACAAATCAAATGCATGAGGAACGGGCGCAAATATGACAAAGATAAACAAACATCTGTTGACATTCTCTCTACCTTCGCCATAAACACTAACCAATTTAATTCAGTCTTTTCGACATTAATGTACTGACGGCTATCTGTGTAAAAAGCGAGATGGCAAAAATGGATATTTTTGGCAGTGGGGTCTATCCATGACGCCCTGTTTCTCCGCTACTGTTGTCACCGGGGGTCATTTACTGTCCGCTGTCCAACACAGCACCCCATCACACTCTAACTGACACGGTTCAGCTGTTTGCTTGCCTTTCCATGCAGTCGCCTAAGTCGCGCCTGAAATTTGTCATCACCGTACACGATGGATGCTCTGCCTGCTTCACTACACGACCAGCGTGTGAACGAAGTCTATCTGCGCTGAAACCCGATATGACTTGATGCGATCGTATATTAGGCGCTTAATAGTAGGGTAAACGACGGGACGCGATGTGACGCACAACGTTGTCCCGCATCCGACCGTAGAGGTAAAACATTGTGTCGCCCGCTCGCCGTCTCGCTTTCATTGAAATGAGTGACCTGACGCCAGACGACTTTCGCCCAGAGTACGACAGTAAGTAAGTCCGGAGATTTGTGGACGGTGTCGGATTGACAAAAACGCCGCAGATTCTGGCGCCATTTACTTATTTGTTGAAAATAGCGTTAAGCAACTGATCAACAGCACGCTAAACCTTGTTTGTTGAACTCAAACCGAATAAAAAATATGATAAGCTTAAAGGTTCGAAAGATAATTTCTTAATTCATCCAGGTAGTTTAAAGATCTATACACGCCACACATCTACACACAGTATTCTTTGTTTTTTTTGACTTTTCCCAATTATCGTGACACTGAAAGCAAAAAAAACAAAATAAGCGATACAAATAGCGACATCACAAGCCTGTAATTCGCAATGTAAGTCACACGTTTGTGTAAAATCGAAACTCAATGAGAGTCAATTAAAAATTTATACGCGTCTTTGAAAATGGCATTTTGTCAGCTTTGTAGATATTCTAAAAACTAAAAGTACCCGAAAACACAGCTTGTCAAATGTTTGACGTATAACATCACAAACGTACAGTAAAAAAGCGTTATAGCTATAAAAAAAATAGCAGTCGTGTAAGGACCGTTCAGCTGAAATACAAACAAGAATACGCATTATAAAAATAACCACGCTAGCAAAATATATTAACATTATTCAGAGAAACATCAACATGATTCACTAAATGTCGATTTGCTGATAAATAATATTATCGGCTTATTTTACGTTATTTATTATAATGTTTCTGCTTTTATTTGTCTGTTTGTGTTAGTATAATTATTTTACAAGTTATGGAAAAAATTTTGATAGAATATTTGTAAGAGTAAAACTTGGCCTCAGATAAGAAGTGGTTAAATATTTGTGGGGATTTAGATCAAGAACCATCAATAATTTGGACTCATTTAAACAGTGAAGAACGAAAGAAAGTCCTTCGCGTAGGTTTGAAGTTTCTGAATGTTTTCTAATTTAAAAAAGTTTTTGATTTAGTAATGACTGCATATTGTCGTTAACATGCGTACTAAATGTCAGTTCAAAGTGCTTTTACACTTCGTCTGACATCTGTAAATTGTAAAACATTGCTCGTAGACGCGCTCATTAACGCCATTCCGATTGACGAGTAACATCGTATAGTGACCGTCAATAAACTTGGAACGTATATCAGTTTTTCAGATTGTTCGGGTCTCAAAATATCGAATAGGCCTACGATTTTTCAGTATTTTTGGATTTTTAAACATTCCGAAAATGAATTTTTTTGCACGTTTCGAACGTTTATCGAAGCAACCGTTCTTCGTCCGCATGCATGCAGACTTTTGTTAATTATTCAGACCACATATATTGCCAACTTGCTAAGTATATTACATGTTACATGTTCTTATTTTTTCTTGACAAGTAACTTTTCACCATCTTTCGATAACTTAGGTAAACGTGATGTTTAATTTTGAGCAGAAAAAAACGGCAGTTTTCTAATGTGCAATAAATGTGCCAAAAAAGAAAACTCAAGCTGCAGTTGTTCGCAGCGGCATCATGAGTAAAGAAAGCAGACTGGACAGTAAATTACAAATTTCCAACGTACGTTACAAATTTACGACGGAATTCCGACAGACAGCTGCACATTTCCGACAGATGAGATTATGGATGTTCAAAGTTTCAATTTGTCCCTCAAAATTCTCAAAATGGAAGTTTTTTCAACCCCAAAAATTTGCATTCTAACACAAAATTTTTCGACAAGAAAAAGGTTTGGTGACAATTTTTCAACAGCCCAAAAATTAGACAGCCGGTAGAACCCGGTAGAAAAGGCAATTGCCTTTTCTTGCCGCGCGCACCAGGCCACGACGCATCAACATCTCATCAGTCATTCGCGAGGCGGAAACCGAAAGTGAAACTAGACGAGGAACGTATTTCTGACGTTGCCGGCGGCGTAGCTGGAGTACCAGCGCTGAGCGCTGCCTATCAGCTCGCTGTAATGATTACTGCAGCGTCGATCAAATCCACCGGCAGACATTGGTGGGAGGTTCCAGTGGTCGACGCCAGACCGCGGCCACATCTGTGGGGTCAGACTAGTGGCCGAGCCGTGGCTGTGAAGGGCGTAGCTCGTCGGCCAGTACGACGGCGACGAGGACCCGTCGGTCCTCCATGTGCCTGCCGTTGCCGGCATCCAGTCACTGACGCTGGTAGCGACGACCGCTGGTGGATCGTCCGGCAAGCGCTGAACGCTGGCGGGGAAACGCTCGACGAACGTTGATGACGTCATGTCCGGTGGAAATGCGTAGGTGGCGGGAGCGGAAGTATCTTTGTCGTGGTGCGGTGAGGCTGGTGAAGGAGGGGAGGACGAAGACGAGGCTGCAGGCGTGCTGTGGCCGTCGACGCTGCCGTTGACCGGGGAGCTCAGCTGGCAGGCCGCCGCCGAGCCCGCTGTTACCTGGTCGCCGCCGTGTTGTTTGACCAGCTTCTTGTATTTACTGCGACGATTCTGAAACCAGATTTTTACCTGAACAACCGCAGCACAAATTTATCGTCATAATAATGAGTGAGTAAATAAGTAAGAAAGTAAATAACTTATATAGCGCGTTACTGTAACAACCTCGAACGCGCTCGATGTGGTTTAGATGACGTCTTAAGGTAGATAAAAAAATGTGAGCTGCACTTTTCAGTGTACAGTTGTACAGTCACAAAAGCGTGGGCCAGATTAATTCACCCAAGGGTTGATTACGAGATGCGATCGAAGAGATGAAATTTCAGACAAGACCCGGAGACAGTCACAGACGGTGCGGAGGTGACGTGATCGATCAGACTGTTCCAGATACGAACAGCAGCAACCGCCTTGTTCAACTATGCTGCAGATTTTGTGCAAAAGAAATAAAATTTGGTTGACAATATTATTATTTTGAATTTTTGAGTGAAGACAAGCTAGAAAGTTCTTGAGATACAGTAGAGATAAGACGACGACTGAATGAAGTGTGCTCAAAAGCAAGAAAGTTTTTCATTTTTATAAAACTATTAACTCACAGCTTTTTTCACAATAAACTTCAGCAGTGCACTATGATTTCGTACGATTTGTGCACGGTCATCATTCTACCTTGCGAAATAGATAATCTTGTGACTTCTGATTGTCTCGTTAAGACGTTATGAATCAATGCGAATGACCGGGTCGCAGCTAACAACACGTTTGCTGGGAGAAACTGTTGACCGATTATTTACGATTTTCAGTCGTCGGCCTGCGGCAGTTGTTCACTCAATAAAGCACACTCAGTGACGCGAAGTGGAATTAATGTACGCGCGCAGCGGGGAAGCGCCACACACCTTGCGAAATATGTAATTATAGCCAGTTGAAACAGCACGTGCCGGGCTGCAGGACGTATAGAGAACGTGTTGTAGTCGAAAATAGATTCGACAATAGCCACGACAAACAGTCCGCCATGATTTGATGATCTGGTTTTACGCACGAATGCAAATCTCTGCACGGCGGTTAATAGGCGACGAACAAATTGCGAATTACGTTTTGCGTGTGCTCTCATATAGGCCTATACGCAACCGTTCTGTTAATCTGTTAGCTAAACAAAACGGAACGATAGAAACTAGAACGAAAGCGTGCATTTTTTAAAACAATGATCGGTTATCACTATTATCGAAATCAATGACTGATGAACTGCTAACTAACTTTAAAAAGTTAACTATTTTTTAATAATGTTAAATCGTTACTACAAATGCAGTAATAATAAAGTAATAATGCAAGTTACGCAATGTCCCCAAAACAGTTCAAAATTGTTTTTATTTTGTCAAAAGTTCGTCAAATTTCCACCAACTTTAATACTTTTTCTCAAAAATAGCATGGAAGATGCACTTATGTGAAACGAACTTATTTTCCACCTCACCTAATACGCGTCAGCGCCCTATAGCCCAAAGTCCATTATGCTATCTGGTCCGAGACCTGCTCGAAACCTGTTGGAGACCTGCTCGCTAGCAAGTCTCAGACATGCGTGCGTGCGTGATAGTGTCGTGATAGTGTCGCTTCGTCAAGAGTCCACCATGCTAGCAAGTCAGAAGACAGAAGACTTGTTCGCGTCCATAAACCCCATTGATCTGACCTGAGCAGTTTGACCTTCTCTTCCTCGGACGAATTTAATTCAGTGTTCCACACACTAGATTTATTCTGTATTGCATTAATTAAATTTTCATTCTTCAGAATAATGTCGATCGAATTTTGTCCCATTATTAATATTACTACTATTACTACTTATACTGAAAAAGATTTGTAGCACCACGGGTAGCACGCAAGAAATGACGTCACTAAAACACTAAATAAGTAAATTGCTGTATTAAAAAAGTGTCGAACGGGTTCGTAGTCTGTCGTTTTCTAAAGTCCATCTGGCTAGCACTTCAAAACACAGCGAACTTGTCGCGAACCTGATAGCACTATCACAACATGTCGTGATAGCGCTATCTTGTCCGAGACAGGTTTTTTTTGAGCCGAAAAAGTCGTCAGCCTGTCGCAGACACCAACGAACTTGTCCGAAACCTGTCCAAGACCTGTTCGCTAGCACGTGCTAGCGGACAGGATAGCATAACGGACTTTGGGATCATGTTAGATGCATATGTACCAAATTGTTACATAACGCTGTAATAATTAATATCAGATTGTTCACATCTACATCATCACCTTAACAGAGAACGCTGCGTAATTTAATAATTTTATGGTTTTAAGTATTTCACGCTGAAAATAGCAAACAACAAAATAAGTAACGACAATGAACTCAAAACACGTCTAGACGATCGATGTGTGGGCACAGATGGACCAGTCGATCTTTGATGCCGCTATCAGCCAGTGGCGTTCTTGTCTAAGCGCTTGTGTCTATGTACGCGGGGAACACCGCACACTGAACATAAATTCTGACAATTTTGTTATACAAACTTATAATACTGCTGAATAAATTACATTTTAGTTTTTTTGTACGCTAATTAAAATCGTTAAAAAGTTGTACGGCAGTACAACCCAGCGTTATGTGACAATATTTAGAACAGCTGCGTTTAAAACAGTCGGACGTTTACAAAAATTAGGTGAGGTCGGATATAAACTAAGTGCACCTCACATAATTCTATTGCTTTGGCCATTTTTGTGCCAAAAATTATTCTAGTTGGCAGACATTTGATGAAGTTGTAAGAAAAGCAATTTTCCACAGTTTTTGGGACCCGGTCTATGCATAATGACCTGGGTTTGTGTGAGTCCAAGCGTGGCGGCTAACTCTGCTCGCTCCGGTAAAGCCAAGTACTGAGTTCGTTGAAATCGCCGGCTCAGTTGCTGCAGCTGCAGACTCGAGTAGATCGTTCGGGGTTTTCTCATCTTCTTTTTGTTCGATCGCAGCGCTGCGCTCTGCACGCTGCTGTCTGCAGAAGTCGTCACGGTCTGCTGATGTTGCTGCTGTTGCTGCTCCATCAGTTCGCTCGCATAAAACGCTGCAACATGACATCAAGTATACTCACAAACAGCCCCAATAACTAAAAGTTTCATACGTGTTTTACCGTTCCGTTAATTGTGCTTTTTTGAACGAGACATTAAAAACGATCAATAGCAATTATGACAAGGCCTAAAAATAAAAAACCTGTGCTTCAGGTTGCCGTTCGTTCTAAAAAACCTGTGTCCCTAAAAATTTTTATTAGATTTTCAAAAAATTAGTGCAATTCTTAGTATGTTTTCAAGATTTTACTGAAAAATACTGTTTGCATGTTGTTTTATGAGCTGTTGGACAATACTACATGACACGTCATGATATAAAAAATAAACAACAAAAACAATTTTGCCGCTCCGTCTGTAGTTTTTTTGCCGGCTGCAACCGGAACAACAGGCTTTTTTTCTTCAGGCCTAACGTAATTGTTTGCTCACTGTCCCGTCTGCCAGTGCATGGCCAGTAAGCGACCGAGGCTCAACCATCGGCACGTTATTAAGCGCTCCGTCTGTCCGGCCGTGTTTCAGTCAGCCACTCCAATATGAGATTGTCAGCTTGATTTGGTTGTCTATCCATCGACATGATATCTCATAATAACATGCAGTGTACAGGTATAGACCTAAATAAAAGTTAAAGGGGGTGATATGGCTCTATGGGAAACCCATCTCACAGCTACGGAGCGTCACCTGCCGTATGGGATCACACCGTCCTGCCACCAGACACAGGTGAAAACGCTCCGCCATAACCCCAGCCAGATAAGCTAGTACTCAATTTACCTACCACGGAGGGATGAAAGGCTGAGTTGACTTAGGCGGCAGATTACATACCGAGATGGTTTACATGCCCGCAGGCAGTCACCCATCCAAGTACTAACCCGGTCCAGCGTAGAGTAACTTCGTTGATCAAATGAAACGCGTTACCGCTACGCCACGCCACGCCATCAACCACATTGAAATAAGTTTAATTCAGTTACGTCGCTCTCTACGCGTCTTTATACACCCGACTGTATGATGGAACTTACCGGCGTTGCTAAGGTAACAGGATGCTGGCAGCAGGGAGTCGTTTCTCGCTGCCGGTGGTAATCCGTTTGACGCGTGAGATAAAAACAGTCCTCCGTTGACTAAACCGTCATCCCCTCGAGTCCGATATCCGTAAGACGACGGGTGAACAGCTTCAGACGCGGAGACGGAAGCTGGAAGACTGCTGTGATCGACAGTCGTACGCAGCTTGCAGTCGAAAGTGTCGAATCTCGAGGCTTCTGTTGGGTACCAGGAGAGCTTCGGTGGTGGTTGCGGCAGTCGGTGCCAGGGTGCGGGCGACGCTGCAGCGAACGGCGAGTGACCGGAAGTCGCACGGACCTCCACCGACGACGACGACGATGCAGACGACAC
>Ga0209367_1009589_pt1 | contig 13087 bp, 11 predicted proteins | sample WorMetLIZISLAND2_FD_187412 | JGI IMG/M metagenome (GOLD analysis project Ga0209367, IMG submission 187412) | Marine gutless worms symbiont microbial communities from Max Planck institute for Marine Microbiology, Germany - Olavius geniculatus... ... | reverse complement strand
CGCGACTCCGGTGTGCTTTGTGTTTTATGATTCGTTTGACCCTAGATGCTCCAATGCAGTGCTGCAGAGCGTAAACTCCGTGGGGTGATATGGAGGTCTTGGAGGTCTAGCTGTAGCTGTAGCTGTCGACGTTTTTTTTCATATCGGTCGCAAACAAAAGCAAGCGCCGTACAGTTCTTCATTTGTTGATAAACCTCACTCATACAGCTTCATTGTTTTTTCAGATAATAGCACATATTTTTCTGACTTATAGAAATACTGCACAAATATTAACGCACAAAAAAAGATGACCAGCAAACTCATAGGCTTATGCATAAAACACAGCTCGGCTTAGCAGTAGAGCAGGAAACTCTCTTTGTTAGAAGACACTAAATACAATTTAAATTGACCAAATTAAAACCCAGAACTTACCGGCCCCGTCGACTGAAAATCAGTCTATAGAGTCTGTCACAGAGTTTCACTTGAGTGAAAACGAAAAATAATAGTTGCACTGCAAAACGTTTTTAAGCTGTTTTTATTTTGATGTACCGGTATTTACCATAGCAGTTCACTATAACCAGTCAGTACAGTTTACGAAATAATTTTTAAATGATTTGCAAACAACATCGCCTGCAACAGCCAGAAAGCGTGTGCATTGATTGGTTAGGTTTTGTATTGCGTGCGGTCAAAGTCAATGTCAAAGCAAGGTCAAATCGAATGTTATTGCGGCTGGCGGAGTTCTACGTCGAAGTTTATATGGTAGTGATAAATTATTTTTGTATTTCGTACTAATAATTAATGTTGATCGTTTTTGCCGAGGAGTGGAAAGCTATAGTATATACAGCAGATTTAGTATAGAATGTAAGCCCTACTGTTCGATACAATTCTGCCGACTGTGCGGTGTAGTTTGGCCGTTGACGCCGCACAATATATTATTGTACCAACTCTACTCCTGCGCGGCGTAGCCTATATGCTCATACCATAAAACCGTCTAGACTCTAAACGGTGTCTCAAAGAAGCATCCCCGACATTTTTGACTGTAGCTTGAAAATCAGTTATCAAATTCTGATAATTTTTGGTAAGAATATTTTTGACACAACTTGCGATCAAATTCTGTTTCTGTTTCTGTTTCTGTCCGTATCCTCTGCAAACTCCTGTGAAGGACATCACGCAGAGCGTTACCGTTTAGTTTTTCACCTCACCCAATGTATGCTTTTGCACTACTTAAGGAAAGCAGATCAAGCGAAATATGTGTTAAAATAACAGAAAACCTGAAAAAACATCTCCGACATTATCGATCGTAGCTTAAACAAAGATTAGCAGATTTTAATAATCTTTGACAGAAATATTTCGCACACCGCTGGCTATTAAATAATTGTTTTAGTTTTTACCTCGCTCAACGTCTGCTTTTGCACTACCTGGGGAAATCAGATCAAGCATAATACGTGTTAAAATTAATGAAAAAAACGTCAATAAATTTTATCTGTCCTAATCTGTGGGCCCCTAACAACCAGTCTATTACAAAATTTGACTCTCATGCAGCAGTATGTCTACCAGATAAAGTTTAGGAATGTTTGTAAAGTCAGGAAGCGACTTGTACAGCCTGAATTTGGTTGGTCTGGAGCAGAACATTATCGATACTGCTGTCAATGAATGGAGGAAGCGTCTTCTTGCCTGTGTTCGCATAGTGGGCCAACAATTCAAGCAATTTTACCTCAGGCAGTTAAAAAATAGACAACTGGATGAAATGTCAGCCAAAGTGTCAAAAATGTGAACAAAATGTGTTTTTACGCGTTATGTTAATTAAGCAATTATATCGCATTGGATAAAAGTGATATTTCGCTGGTTGTATTTCCCCCAGGTAGTGCAGAAACAAACGTTTCTTGAAATAGGAAACTAAATGGTCATTTGATGGCAAGTTGTATCAGAAATATTCGTACCAAAATTATCAAAATCTGGTAATTGGTTTTCAAGTTACAGTTGAAAATGTCGGGTATGCTTTTTAAGACACAGTGTAAATTGCATGTCGTAAATGTTTTTTTGTGTTTTTACGTAAATCTATTCAATATCAATATGTGATCTACTGCGATTCCTCCTGCGTTTGGCTAAATAAAGCTAGTGAACTTTGGTCCACTAACTACCGATATCTCGATGTGTAATCATGCCCATCTTAATCGATTTTTTCGGAAGAACATAATTTGACCCTTATGGGGTACTGTGCTTTGAGATTTTTACGCACGCTAGAAAATGATCGTTGACTTTTGTCACTGTTTTTATATACGATAGATGAAAGGGACTATGTGAACGCATGCTCGATGAAATTTTATGTTGCTATCATCCAAAGCCAGATTTTTTCGTAATAATTTTTAGACCTTGTTTATTTTTGCCGTGTAGTTTATTTTTTTCATTACGTAACATTTCTACTGTATTTTACAGGGAATGAACGTATGCGGGCATTGTGAAAGTTTGGGGGGAAACAATGTTGTTGATATATTCGTCATGCAGCAAAACAAGAATCAAGCAAAACATTGAGATTACTAAAGTGAACTGCTGTCTGAATAAAACGAATTAACGCCGTGCGATGTGTTTGTTTACTGCTTTGCTTCTTGGTTGTCACCGCATGATAAATAAGTAACGAAACTAGGCCGTAGAGTATATAGCTTGCAGCGAAATTATAGAAGGTTTCCTTACGAATATGACGTCGACGTTGTAGCTTCGAGGAGCGAATAACTTAAGCGAATTATTCGCGTTATTGCTGGATCGCTGGAATAAATCTACTTTACAGTCAGAGAGACAGACGGACGGACGGACTGACGGACGACTTACGACGTCAATATCGCGCTTTGCGCTGCGTGCTTCGCGCAGTAAAAACTGAACTTGCGCGATAAACCTATGCGGAGATTTGCAGTTTAATAAGTCACTTCGCTCATAGCATGCTATGCCCGTCACTCCCTGCTGTTTCTCGCGTGCCAGTGTCGTAGACCTAGGCTATATGAGTCGCGGCTGCGTTTAACGGCGTGTGGGTGGGTGTCGGTGGTTCAGGGAAGCATTAAGAAGGAAGCGTTGAAAAGCGCGCGCGGCTGCATGCTGCTGCTTGTGTGTGAGAGCGAGTGATCCAATTTCATTACGTTTCAGGAGAGAGAGAGAGAAAGTCGATTCGAGACGTGTCGTGTCGACGACATCCGTTGCTGTGCGCAGTCGTTCATCATCGGACTTCATCAGGGCACGTCACCTTGACACCGGCACCAGTCGTTTCCCCTCCAGACGCCCCTCCCCCGGGTCGACTGCTCTCCGCGGCGCTGTCTCAAGACACGTCAAGTCCCCCTCCCGGGCAGAGGGGAAATGACCACCGCCGGCGGCGATGATGACGCTATGATGACGTAAAGCGGTGGTTGACGGGCGAGACAGCCGTGTGATGACGTCGCCATTGAACGGCCGCTGATAATAGGACGAGGAAGACTCGGACCACCCACAAACACAGTCAGTCAGTCGTCGTCGTGGATCTATCGATGAGTCTGAAGCCCGGCGCCGCGCTTCTGCTGCGTCCGGACACGGCGACTCTAGCCGAGCACCACGCGTCCACCGTCGTCAGTCCGCTCTGGAACTTGACGGCGGACCACCAACACCACGACGAGGATAGCGGCGGCAGCAGTGGTGGCGGCAGACTGGCAGCAGGCATCACCATGGCGATCATCCTGTCTCTCATCGTCGTCTTCGCCGTGGCCGGCAATCTGCTGGTGATAGCGGCCATCATGACGGACCGGGCGCTGCGTCAGACCGGTAATTTTTTCCTCGTCTCGCTGGCTCTGGCTGACATGCTCGTCGCCGGCGCCGTGATGACGTTCGCCGTCGCCAATGATGTGATGGGACGCTGGCCGTTCGGGAGAGTTCTCTGTGACGTCTGGCTGTCGGCCGACGTCATGTGCTCGACGGCGTCTATACTCAACCTCTGCGCCGTCAGCCTCGACCGCTACCTCCACATTCGCAGGTCTCCGCCGCTTCGCAACATTTCTAGTACACTGTGCCCAGAAAATAATAAAACCCTAGACATTGTACAATAGAAATGTCACATCCGAACAAATTTGAATTAAATTTCGTACACTTAGTGCCCAATAAACTGCTGAAAGACACCAAATTTCGTTGAAAAATTTGGTTTCTTAGGGAAGTTATAAATTGTTGAATATCGATAATGAAATATCTCCGTTACCAATATGGCGTTACATTAGTAAACCCCCTGTAGTGTGTACATTTGCGTTACTCCAACAAACAACGTTTAATTTTAGCAAAATTCTACTTCAACAATCCGCCGTCTATTGGCATTCAGAGCGCCAAATTTCAGTTAAATCTGCCAAGGTAAACAATTGTTACACTTTAAAACGTGAAATGTCCAGTATTAAGCAACCGCACGAACAGTTTGTTCAATCCTGACAGTGTCCGCGGTTTGCTGGAAAATTTCGCGATAAACTTTTTAGCATCATGCTCTTTCTGTTGTTTCAACAGTTTAATTAAAACACTGTTGTCTGCACAAAATACCATTTTGTTGTTGTTTACGTTGATTGCGTTAACAAACGTCACTTCCAATCGAGCGACTGCAGCATGTAACGCCATAGGCTATTGGTAAAGGGGTTATTTTTTTACCGATATTCAACAATTAATAACTTTGCTAAGAAATAATATTTTTCAACGAAATTTGTGTTTTTAGCAAATTATTAAAGATTAAGTGTACAAAATTTTATTTAGATTTTTTAAAATATAGGTATGACATTTTAGGAGATAGGAGGTTATGTTTCAACTTTACTTCTGTCTATTAATCTGCTCGTTCGGTATGGACGTCTTTAGCGGTATGGAGTTTTTAGCGTAAAAAATTATCTGTGCACCTTCACTTAATCAAACTGTATAGGTCTGCTGGTGAAATAAGTATTTTTTCGTCGGTCTACCGGAAGTGAGTTGTGAGAAAATAAATTGCCGGCTATAAAAGAAACCTTACGTTAAAATAACGGCGCAGAAACAAATCGCACGGAGAAAAAAAAGACGCCGAAATGAGGGTCGCGTGATTGGGACCCGCCCGCCTTCAGATGTGGTTGGCTTTCTTGCTCGTTCCTGTTCTCTTCATTTGTCATTCGTACATTTCTCGATCTCTAGGCGGTCGTATATAACACCTGATTTTTCTTGTGTTTAACCAAAACGAGTTGATCGAAATTTGCGCAAGGTCCGGTGCTTTTCGTTGCCAGCATTTTTACACTAACCAGTAGGATAGCTTTACTTGTTTTCGTTTGCTTCTGCTCCCAGTGGCGGATTCAAAGGGAAAGAAGGCGATTGTCTTTTCCTTTCTCCTTCTTTTTGACTGGATGCACAGGTACAGCCCCCTCTCCAGACCCATACGCTTTCGCCCCCCCCTCTGTTTCAAAATTCTGGATTCGCGATTGTTCTTGGTGATTTACAGCGTCTTATCAGTAGCAGTGCAAATGAGTGCTTCGAAAGACTTGTCTTTGAAATGACGCATAATGTGTAAAAAATCTACTACCCTGTCACTGACTTATTAATTATATTTGTTGCTGTATCACGAAATTCCATAAACGTCCACATCTTATCAATATCGGTTTTGTGTAAAATAAAAATATACATTTTTGACGACGCATATATTTTGCCTGTTTTGGGTGCGTTCTTTATTATACGTCACTAACTTAGCACTACCCGCTGCCCGCTATCCACCATTCCACCCCTGAGTAGACCTAAATTTCAGAATTACGCCCATTTTGTCGATACGCGGACGACTGCAACATCGACATATTGTCATAATGATCAGCTGCTTCCACAATTTATTGCGACCCGTCGATGCGATCGAAACTGTTGAACAAGCCTGATTTCAGTCCACGATGGCAAACACTGCAAGAATAGTTAGAGTCTACATACATCTCACATTGTTCTGACAACACATGCAGCATGTGTCGACATTTGCCCTAGAAACCCCGTGGGTTCACTTACTGTGACAAAGGTAAGCCTACTGCTTGTTGGTGCAGCACATGGTGAACTAATTCAGCAGACAATAAGTTGAAAACGCCCGATTCTCCGAAAGCGTACATTATCAATTTATTATGATACCGACTTCGATTTTATTTTAAATGCAGAATTTTAAACATTTCAGACTGTGTCCTTGAACGCATTTGAACGCATTTGAACGCGAAGAAACATGTTTTGCATTGTTTAGCTTTGAGCACTTTTCATTCTGTGTGTGCAAAATTATCTAAACCCGTAGCCAGCCGTCTGTCCTCTAAACATATATCAGGATTACTGCTGAGCCCGAAGGCTTTTAAGACGTAAGATACAGTATTTCGTTCGGCTGGATATTCGTTCCATGTATATCCACTAGTCTTCACATTCTCGCGCCGTTTGAAACACTTTATTGCACCACTCCCTTTCCAATAAAGTTTTTCCGTAGCGTAGCGTCACATGCAGACGTAGTGTTCTGTAGGTCTCAGTCGTCTGACGACTGCGACCGTTTATGATTCTGGAGGACTTTTTCGCATTTTCACTTGCGTTTGTATGTATCGCGTTATCGCGTTTGTGTGTAACATAGATAATTAATCAATGAATCAGTCATTTTGTCATCAAAAGGATCATAAGACCACTTACATTGTAGTAAACCATCACAATATTACAAAACCACCTCAACATGTGTGCTAAATAAAATGCACTTTACTAAAACACATTCAATGAGTGATTCCCGAATTCAGTGAATTGCGGGCATGGACTTTATTCTTCAAAGAAAAACACGCAAACAGAAGCTTGTTATGCAAAAACTATTTTCAACCACAGACACTGATTATTTTTTATGCTGAGTAGTCACAACGGCAGACTGGAATTGCTAGATGCAGCTACACATTACTTAATTACTTACTTGCTTACTTACTCACATCGGTAACAGCAAAGGCGTTATACTAAAATGTAATGGCTGCTGTGGTAGTCTATTTTAAGGTCACTGTGTTTCTTTAAACATAAATCTTTCCTAGTCATATTACTGCTCACAGAGCAATGATGTTCCGCAAGCCAGCTTGAACGTAAGACGATTATTATATCTTAATTTAGCTCGGGTCATGATTAAAAAACACGGTAATGTAATGTTAATGTAGGCCTACAATAATTTTAGCGTGAGCTTGGAGTCGACGAATAGCCAGCTTAGTTTGCTACGTATTGCAGTAACCAGCAACATTTCTGTCACAGCTGTAAAACCAGAATGCCCAGCTGTTGCTAGGGAAGACGCGCTACAGCCTATACAGTTGCAGTACTAACCTTAAAGGTCATCCAAGGTCGACGATTTTCATATTATCTGGAAGGGTGTATGCCACTTTCTGTTAATGATTAATAGTATTCTTGGTCCTATCTCTCACCAGTTTCGAGATTTGGCCATTTTTTTTATTGAAAAACGCACATTTCATTTAAACCCAAATTTGAAAATGCAAAAATGGCACGGAAATTTTGCTTGCCTACGTTCAAGACACATGACAAAATTCGTATAAAATTTTGTTCTCTACGACCTACCGTTTAGCCACAATACCTCCGGTACAGACGGACAGACAAACGACAGACGACGGACTACGCATCATGCCATAAATGCCTACATCATAGCTGTAGTAATTGAATCCACAACACTGAGAACTGAGAATATTTTTATTACATCGCCTGAACTTGTAATAATCGTCTAGCATAGAACTAGTCTGGCCTTGAGTTTCAGTAATGGAGTGCTTACACGATCCAGCAAATGTCCAGCAAACTTTTAGCAAATGTATTTAAAATACACGTGCTAATGCTGTAAGTTTGCTGGATCGTGTAAACACCCTATAACTGTAGCTATAGGCCTACGTCGGCGTAGGCTATGGAACTTGCAGGAGATCGCAACTCGCACACCAGCAGCGAATTACCATAGGGGTTGTTTCGTCATTTTAATACAGTAAACGGCTAAGTGGCAGCATATGCAGGGTGGCTCAAAATAAAATGACCGACCGAGCAACATACATTATTTCTGAACAACCGGTAAAGATTTTTCAACCAAATTTAAAAGAGTTAAAGTTAAAGATTTTTTCAGGTAAAACTGAAGACAGTACAAATTTGGATAAGTTTAAACGTTTAATTTTATCTATGCCATTAATGCAATATATGTGCAGATGAACTTCTTAGCACTTGTTATTTTTTAAACGTTTTATGGAGAATTTTTTTCGTAACAGCCAAAATAAAATGGTCACAATGTCATCCACTTCGAATTAAATTAAAGCAAACGCTGAACGTTACATTGAAACTTTGCATTAAAACGCTGCAAATCTTTTCTATCGACTGGTTTTATTTTAATAGAATAAATTACAAAAGTTGTTTTTTTTCTTAAGCAATGAAAATATCTCGTTAAATTTTTCAAACACTGAGCGATATTTTTTCTGTAAATTTTGAAAATAGGCCAAAATGTTTCAGTCGGTTGTAGATAGATTGCAGTTTGTACATCGGGACATTTAATTTTAAGTCACGCGGTATACACCATGAAAAATAACAGAAAGGTTTTTAAAAAACTCGCAGTTGATCATGTAAATAAACAGCTTGGGTAATGGCAAGGTTTGCAACACGACACCGAGTTACGTGGTCCTCCGTTCTAATACCGTACGGGTTGAAGGTTGAAATAATCTGCATTAGTTCGTGATGGTCATTACTCATTACGTGTGTTGTGTTGTGCGTTGTGGCTGTCGCAGTCCGTTGCACTACGACCGGCGGGTGACGCCGCGACGAGTGCTGGCCGTCATCGCTCTGGTCTGGATCATGTCCGCTCTCATCTCGTTCCTACCGATTCAGCTCGGCTGGCATCGACTGGGCATCTCAGAGCCACCGGCGACGTCTACAGACGGGCAGCTGGGGGACCAGAACTCCACCGCGAACTATAGCCAGACCGCGGGCAAGATCTCGCTCTCGCACGGCGTAAACGAGACTTGGAGGACGCCGACGCCGGCAGCTGAAGTCCACGAAGACGACGAGCAGTGCGTGTTGGATCTTAGTCCCGTCTACGCAGTCGTGTCCTCCATGATCAGCTTCTACCTGCCTTGCATCGCCATGACGTTCTTCTACTTTCGACTGCACCGCTACGCGCGCCGTCACGCCGAGATCATGAAGCGTGCCGGGTACTACACCAAGCCGGCGCTGGTCGTCAACGACGGTGCCGCCGCCGACGAGAAGCTGACACCGCGTCGAACACTGAGTCGCGGCGGCGGTGGTAGCGGGATCGCGGAGCACAAGGCGGCCATCACGCTCGGCGTCATCATGGGCGTCTTCCTGCTCTGTTGGGTCCCGTTCTTCTCGATCAACCTGGTCGCGGCGTTCTGCCGCTGCGTGCCGCCGCTGGTGTTCAGCGCGTTCACGTGGCTCGGCTACCTCAACAGTACGATGAACCCCGTGATCTACAGCGTCTTTAACCGGCAGTTCCGCGACGCGTTCAAGCGCGTCCTGCACATTCGACGTCGCTACGGCAGCGTGACGGGCGGCGACGGGACTTTTTACCGCGGCAGCGACTGGGACGAACCGTCGCGAACGCAGTCGGCCGCACCGCCCAGACGACGCACAGAAAACGGCCGTCTGTCCGCCCGGGCGTCGGTCTCAGAACCCCCCGGCGGCGTCAGCAAAGTGATTAGAAGTTCGTCGTCGTGTCGTGATATGGCAACCTACAGTCTGCACACGAGCTGTCTCTGAGACCCAAACACCTCGTCAAAACGCCACAACATGCGACAAAAATCTCACGAAAATACAACCCATTAGCGGCATCATAAACAGCAAGGACTCGAGCGTAGGAACTTATCTCCGCGCTGTTCGAGCATTCGTACTGTTTTGTTAATCGTTGCATTTCGACTAGAATTCAACCGAGAAATGCACGGATCGAATTGTGTGTTTTCGTTGGCGAGGCAGACATTATTTTTTGGCGGAGAGTTTTGTCCTCAGAGATCCTAACGATAAACTGCGTAATTGTTTAAAACTAGTTTTAATTGAGGCAAAGAAAACTCTGCATGGTCAGCAAGGAGCCCATTCTCTTTTGACGACTATAACAAAAGCAACTAAGCTATACATTTCTTGTTATTATTAGGTCTATCAACCTTTACTTGACGCCAGTATGTCCAAGGTCATAGCTAAAATACAGAACTCGTTATTTTTTTCTACCACTGGGTATGCTCGCAGTCAACGTTTGGACGGTAATGCTAGAACAGTGCATGTTGCACAGTTATGTATACACAAGTTGTGCTCAACTAAATTTCGTTCAATTTTATCAGCATCGTAATCTCTTATACCTACTTTCTAGATGTGAAATTACAGCAGTGAGCAGTATAACTGTCTACATTGTGAGACATAAAAAACACACCAAATTTTTTTACCATAACTTGAAGAAGGGTTATCCAATTTTGATAATTTTTGGTACACATCTTTATGACACAACTAGCCATCAAATAGACATTTATTTTCCCACCTCACCCAACATATGCTTTTGCATTACTTGGCAAAAACAGAACAGACAAAATATGCATTAAAATCAACAAAAACTTTATAAAATTTTATTTTTCCTGATATTTGGCCACCAACAGCCAATCAATTACAAGGTTTGATTGTTGTGCAGCAGCACGTCTATTAAATAGGCCTAACATTCAGGAATATTGATAAATTAATATTGATAAATTTAAGAAGCAATTGGTGAAGTCTGGATTGGTCTGGAGCAGAACGTTATCGACGCTGACTATCAACAAATAGAGAAAGTGTCTCCGAGCTGAGCCCATTTTCGTGAGCCAACATTTTGAACATTTTTGTACTTAGTTAAAAATAAACAAATTATTGGCTAAAGCGATAAAAAATATGCACAAAATGTGCGTTTTGTTTGTTTTTGTTCTATTAAGCATTGATACCAATAGTTAAGAATGCAATATTTTGTTTGTTTTCTTTCCCCAGATAGTGCAGAAACAGACAATGGGCAAGGTGGGAAAGTAAACAGTCATTTGATGGCCAGTTGTATCAGGAATATTCGTACCAAAACTTATTACAATTGGATTACTTTTCTTCAAAATATGATGAAAAAAATTTTGGTGTGTTTTTATGCCTCACAATGCATTTACTCTTGATTGCAGCCGGTAAATGATGCAGTAGGCTACTTAAATGGAAGAAGGGAATGCGAACTGACGATAGTCGATGCTAATTCTCAAGTAAGTCTCAATCTTGTCGTTGTACTCGTCTATAGCATGTAGCTACATACAAGACTGCGCCGTTTTTTACACGTAATTTATTATGTTAGAATGTCCGCTCATTATGAAATTGTGTTTTACTTTTGTTTCAGACGTCCGCGCGTAGTACGTAATCAAAAAAACTTCGTACGTTATCAATGTTGGAGCCTATATTTCCCGCCCCTGGTAAGGTGTTATTTATGGACTGCGATTGAAACAGGCTGAAACTATTTTGTATTTCTGTAGGCCTATTTTTCGCCAAAAGAATGAGTTCACTAACGAGCCAAAAATAGACCAATTCAGATTTGTTTCAGTGTTTTATTTTTGTTCGATTTCACTTTTGTGGACAGCCTTACACCGCAAGTGCAAGAAAACAAGCATGAACGGAGTCTTACGAGCGTTAACGCCGGATGTTAATTCCAGCACGATGTGATTCGATTTTAGCCCGAGTGAGTTGCTGCAGAACTCTACTTTTCATTCTGAGCAGATTAGTTCAGTGTTATTTTGTTATCGTTGTGCAGTGACCGAGTGTTTCGTCGTTACGTCGTTTTGTGTTTTTTCTACGACAACAAATTTTTGATATTATCTGAGATTTGTGTCAAGCGTTTGCGTTATATTAACTGCAACTTGTTGACTTTGTTTGGCGGATCCTGCAACCGTTTTCTAACTCAATCGCGGATTTTAAGAAGAAGAGGAAAAACATTGGTCACGTTTCTATTTTATGCCCAGCAATACAGCACAAAGTTCATTTATTGTGGCGGTGGAACAGTACAATTGTGACATATAGTGTACTGAAAGAGACGTAAACCGTGAATTGTTATGCTGGGTTACAAAGAATCACTGATCACGGTGTGTTTAAGATTGTTTTTCTTTGCTTCCGGAGTCTTAACCAAACCCCAACCAAACCTCAGCGTTCTGTGGAACGTTTACGATGTTTGCAGAACCCTGCCGTGGCTTATGCTGTTACTGTGTTTTTAACTGGCGTGGCTCGCTTTTGTAGCCCCTGTATGTTACGAACTAAAATAGCCTACGTGAGCGCGATTGGGAAATATATACGTCATTTGGCCAGCAACATAATCATCATTTGTCTGGGTCCACCCGATTTATTACAGGTCAATATTACGCCGACCTTTGACCCTGGTCGATCACGCTCAATCGATCTTCAGCGGCTAAGCTTGCTGGGCTACGTAACACTGTATACGCAGACCCAACTCTGTACGATAATGAAATCGTTCCATCATATGCGACGCGTTTTGTGCAAAAATATACTGACCAACGTATAGAACGTTTACATTGAATTACAAATGTCGCCGATTTTCCTGGATTTGCATTCAAGAAGTATAAGCAACGTTGAAAAAAATACCGCGCTTTTCTGTAAAACACTCTCGCCGTGACACGATATGATGCCGTGCTGTAACGAAAAATCGATACGACATTGGTAATAATTCATGATCCATATATAGGCCTATAAAATTAACTTAGCGTCGCCGTAAACTTCATCAGCGACAACGGTTGTTCGACACTTAGGTGCATTAGGCCTAGGCGGGCTATACAGGGTGGTCCAAAAAACGGACCCCCAGTTTTATTTTTGGGATAACTTCGGTAATTCAGCACCGATTTTAACCATTCTTTCACTGTTGCACGCAGAAATTTATGGCGCGTAAATGTGAAGTTCTTCCACCCACCGCACCTTTATTGTGTGACCACATTACCTAGCAAAACAGTTCTCAGTTCGTAAGCCCATGATCGAACAGCGATCATCCTTTGTTATTCTGCCCATATCAAACGATTTATTCTAAAAATTATTACTGGTAAACAAACTTAAATAAACACAAAACGACGTAACAATGACGTCACAAGGCACTACTGCGAATAAGTAA
>Ga0209367_1009588_pt1 | contig 13087 bp, 12 predicted proteins | sample WorMetLIZISLAND2_FD_187412 | JGI IMG/M metagenome (GOLD analysis project Ga0209367, IMG submission 187412) | Marine gutless worms symbiont microbial communities from Max Planck institute for Marine Microbiology, Germany - Olavius geniculatus... ... | reverse complement strand
GACAGCGACACGCATCGACAGCAACAACTATGACAAACCCTTTTTTACTAAATATTTCTCGTACCTTTTGAGCAACAACTCACTTGGAAGTCTAAAGTCAAAGTAACTTAAACATGCATTAATTATTATCATGTTCGAAGTGCAAAATAATTTCATTAAAAAACGAAGGCTACATAAAGGAAGCAAAATCTGATAAATTGCATTATTGCAGACACTTTCCTTGCTGTGGCAAACAATGCGCTTTGAGTGGAATTTTGACGTCGCCGTCCGCAGCTCTTTCTTCAGAAGTTGAAAATTGAGACTTTTTGAGAGTTGCCCTTTGTTTGGCGTATTATGTAGGCTTATTAATGATAACACAAGAATTTTATAACACAAGAATATTTGATGTTTGCTGCATTTTTCCACCATGCTGACACTGAAAGTTATGCCACTATCAAGCGCTTGATCGATTCTCATGTAACAGCATATGAAGGGGGAAACGTCCGGGTTTCGCAAAAACCGGGAGGGAAAACGTCCAGGGTGCCACCGACCACGGAGGGAAACGTCCGGGGGACATGTCCAGGGGTAAATGTCCTACACCCATCTCGGCAGTGGTTAGATGAACTTCGGTATTTAGGTGTCCATATTGTACGATCTTCTCAGTTTAAAATTTCTCTCGATAAGCCCAGACGCTCATTTTATCGTGTTGCGAATAGTGTCTTCGGCAAAGTCAGACGTGTTGCTTCGGAAGAAGTTACTATACAGCTGTTTAATAGTAAATGTGTTCCTGTTGCTTTATAGACTTAAAGTTTGCTCGCTCAATGAGTCGGATTTGAATTCAATTGACTTTGTATTTAACAGATTCTGTATGAAATTATTCAGCACAAATAACATTGAAACTGTTAAAAGTATTCAATTGTGCCTTAGCATATCGCCACCCAGCGTTGTCTTAAGTGATAAATTTGTAAAGTTTGAACAGAGATTCGGCCTTTTTGCTCGGTAGTTAAAGCGTTCATCTATTTGTGTCATTTGTGTCTCTGTTTGATCTACCGTCTGCCGTGTTGTTGATTACGTTTATGCTTTTTTCTTTATCTGTGCTACCATTTTATTGTGAATACAGTTGAATATATATAATGTCGCCAGCAGTCGCTTAAACTGTTCAAAATTAATGTCGGTTTGTTTCAGTTTTAGTTTTTTGTTTCACTGACAAAGAATTACATTACGGTTATCTTAAAATTTCAACCTTCAAAATAATGTTGTGTGTGTTAGCTTGGTGTCGACAGCATGCAGCAATACTGATTCGAAACTAATGAGCTCGCAAAACGCAAAACCCATCAAATTTAAAAACCCGGATTCAGCCCATAAAACCAAAATCCAATAGAACCGACTGTGTTGGATTTTCAGAAACCGGCTTATTTCAATTGTGGCTACAAACCTCCTCTCTCGGCGTTGTTGTTGCTGTTGTTTTCTCGAGTCGGTGGCGGCTGTTGGCGTGCTCCGGGTGGAGCTGATAAACCCGGACGATGTGACTCCACCTCATCTCCATCGCACGCTGCAGTTATTTCATTAACAATCAAAATCTTGGCCTCAACCTCAAAGCTTTGACCTCAGCCTCGGCCTTGGCCTCAAAGATTTGGCTTTGGCCTCGGCCTTGGTTTCAAACATTTGGCCTCCGCTTTCCCTCGGTCTGGTTTTCTTGGCGTAGTTAAAACTCATCTCATTTATGCTTAGGATGCCATATATGGGATACCTAATTTGTCGGTAAATGATAAGATAATTTAAACATTAATGGGATATTATGCAACTCTTGAGTGCATATATGCAGCATTTAAGTACGCTACCTACTACAAAAACTATGTGCTTCGTGCTGCGGATTGCAAAAACCGATCAAATTGCCTATTTGTTTTATCTTAGAAGCTATGACAAGCAAAACGAAGCAAAATTGCATGCTCTTTCCTGGCCTCTGTTACCTCCACGCACGCCGGCGCTTCATCGGGCTTCGGTGTCAGAGGCATCTTCAGACCATTACGGTCTGGGCCTGACCAAGCCCGCCACCTTTCTGAGGCTCCGGTTCCCCGGCCACGAAAGAGCATGCAGTCGCATACACGAGACGTCCCTCGTGCTGCGAACCACGATTCTATAGCGCAACTTACTACGTGCGTACGCCAGATATCAGGCTATATACAGGGTGGGCCAAAAAAATCGGACCTGTTTGAGCGTTGATAACTCAGCGACGGTTATCCGTAAAAAGGCGTGTTAAATGCAAAAGTTTTAGAATATTGTAGACAAAAAGGGCCGAACTTGCGTAGCAAATTATTTAGATATTCTTTGCCTACTTTGCATAAGTCTTCATTACCCCTTAAATTAGGCATTTGCCTGCACTCCCATGTGCCCGAGTTTATTGAACTCAAAAACTCTTTTACCAAAAAGTCCAGATTTAAATTCTGTAAATTATTCTTCGTGGGGGCATAACAACAGATAGCGTGGCCACAAAATTTCAGTAATTGACCAGCTAAAACGTGTGCAAATCGAATGCTGGGCTCAGCCGACCCTGAACACATTTACTCCAGCGATTGATCAGCTGTTTAAAATGACAGATGACGGTTATGAATGCAAAAGCTGCGCAACCGCCTATGTCGAATTTCATCTAAACTCAACGTGTGTGTTAATGATTGTTGATATTTCACTGTATGCTGAATAAAAATCAATTTAAATTCACGTGTTACTGCCGATTTAGCATGATTTTAAAGGTGAAGCAGATTTGTGTAAATCAGGCAAAGAATATTTAAATGCTAAGACATGCAAGTTGTACACTTCTTCTGTACGCAATATCGAAACTTTTGGCATATTACGCGCCTTTCCATCAATAAACATCGAAGTTGTAATAGCTCAAATATCCATGTTAAATCCATGTGTTACAGTCAAATTTGGCAGAATTTTGGAGGTGACGAATATTTACGCAAATTAGGCAAAGAATATTTAAATGCTTCACTATTTAAATTTGTCGTTTATTTTTTTACAGCATTCTAAAACTTTTGACGTATAACACATCTTTCTACCACTAACCATCGCTGAGTTATCAACGCTCAAACAGGTCCGGTTTTTTGGCCCACCCTGCATATACGAATAACGGTGTTTCGTTGATTTGTCAAGTGTAACCAATGTATGCCTACATGAGACACTTACTTTGACGGTAAATAATAAATTAATTTGGACACTAATGAGTTAAACTTCATACAAAAGTAAAATCAAACGCCGATAACCATGCAGATAATCGTTCTGTGATTTCAGAATGAGTCGACTTTCTTGTATGCGAACGTTTGACGATTATTTTTTCGATTATCGGCTATTTTTTAATCGATTAAAATTTGCTTTAAGTATAGGACTTATTAGGTTAAAATAACTGACAATGAATGTTTGTAATCTAATTCTATTTCAAATAGGGCATGTAATCAAAATTTTTACTTTTATAGTGTTAATTTAACGGTGAGCACTTTGTGTATTTCGACTACAATTTTTCTCGATTATCGGCTAAGTAACCATTTCCGAGCTCAAATATCAGGGTCAGGGTTGCGCAGCCAGATGGACGGTCGCACATTATGTTGGCACTAAACCGAGATATTTTTTTCAGATTTATCTGTCGTTTTTAGCCGATCGTACTAACAATCGCGCATACCGGTATGGTACGATATGTCGTTTGTCTGTGTGTCTGTTTGTCCGTAACGTACGTATTGTGGCTAAACGGTCGTCGGTTTGTCGTAGGGGTCGGCGATGGTATCATTGGATAGAGCGTTGGTTGGCAAGTTTCTACAGGCTGTCAACAGTACTCACGTCGCTATCTACAGCGGTTTGGCCGCACTTTGCAACGCACATATTTAAAAGCGGTGCAGAAAATTTACGTTATATTGCCAGTTATGTATGCTATACGTTGGCATTTGCCGGTCTAGCGGTGCAGACAGTACGGTCGGCTTTCTCTAGCGACAGCTGGACTCTTGTTACAGACATTGTTGAGCTAAATATCCGACCTGCATCGGTGCTGTTGTTGAAGCAGATCTGTGGCAGCGACTGCGGCAGTGTAAGGTTGGATTTAGGAGCCAGCGATTGTCTGCGCACGCTTACTACAGATTCACGCCGCCGCTCGGTACCTGTAGCAACAACACATCCGAAATAAACGTCTGTACGAGTAGACTAATTTGACGGATATCGGAACATGTGACGGTTTAAAAAAATTTCCCCCAATTACAGTTATTATTATTACCCTTTTTGAAGATTTTTTCTCGATTTTTCACATAACCATCTTTTCTAGATGTGTGTTATGTTTTACATGACATTACTTCCATTTCAGTTTTTCTTATTTCATTTCTATTTAACGTTCTTTGGGGCAGGAGTAACCGGTATGTCTATTTTTAGCTCAAAAAGTTTAATGTAAAAATTAGAGTTAAGGTTGCGCTGTTCTAGGCGTACGGCCGCATATGTCGGCACTGGGTCGACTATTTTTCTAGTTTGATGCACGCTGTATACAAACCCATACCACGAGCGCTTGCGACGATCTGAGTCAGATGAGTTTCCAGCCTTTTCCATTGCTCGTCGAAATTCTGCTCAGCGCTGAAGTCGTAGTAGAAGATTGTGACAAAGTGTGTCGCACACTACCGTGTGAAACGCAAACGAATGTTGTAAACTAGCGATCTGAGGTCGTAGTAGAAGCGAGACAGTGTCAGCGGTCCAAGCCAACCGTCTGGCGTGTACCCTGCCTCCAGGCGTAACGGTATTATCGGCTTATCCAGCGTGTGTGTGTACTCCGCTTCTGTTACGAAATAATAATAATATCAAGGAATATTCAAGTGCTCATTGGACCATGCAAAACGCTCCTTCTATCGAGCTGCCAATGCGATATTTGGCAAAGTTGGTAGAGTGGCGTCTGAAGAGGTTACGCTTTATTTGATTAAGTCCAAATGCATTCCTGTATTATTGTATGGTTTAGAAGTATGCCCACTGAATAAATCTCAGATCGCATCACTTGATTTTGTCGTTAACCGCTTCTTTATGAAGCTTTTTAATACAAATAGTATGGAAATCATAAAGGCTTGTCAAAGTTATTTTTCGTTCAAATTACCTAGTGTTCTCATTCCGATACGAGTAAACAAATTTACAGCCAGAACTAACGCGATTTGAAATTTTTTTAGGTTTTTTTTCCTGTTTGATATTGCTGACTCTATAGCTGTTTGCTCAACATGACAATTCTGCGAGTCTAACTCTATATTGTTGTTTTTTGTTTCTTTTGTTTAATTTTTGTCTACCAATGTTTGTTTGGTGAAAATAAAGATCATCAAAATAATATTTGTGCAAATATGTTAACAAGTACGTCAGTCAGTAGCGTCGTAGAAGCGGAAAAAGGGTATCAATCCCCCACCAAAAAATAATAAAATGTCTAAAATTTTTCTTGACTAGATTTTTATTTCCAAAGTACAGAATTTAGAGTTTAAATTCTTCACTTGAAAGAAATTTGAGGACAAGTAAATTTTTACGCACTTATAATTACTTTTGTCGGATTTTTCACCTATTTTTGGAACGCTGTTGGAGATTTGTACCTGTCTGTCGGAAAATCGCAACTTTCTGCCCCTTCCATTACTTTTTTAATTCACGGCTGCGCCGCTGACGTCAATTGCCTTTATCGGATAGTGTACTAAATGCACACTGAGACAAAAAAATCACAAAACAATATACAGTCATAAAATCAAACCTCCTTTATAAAATACGACGTCAATTAAAAGAACTGTCCGAGAACTCCCTAAATTTGGTTTGTGTTACATGTGGTTTGCTTTATTGTCTATAGAATTCGTGTTTTGAAGTGACTTATTTCCATGCACGTTTTCTCTCGGGGTCTTGCAAGCTTATCTGACAGGTTTGAATAAACTACTTATTTACTCGCTTAATCACGTACTTATTTATTTACTTACCTTTGTTTGCTAACTTCGTTACATACCTACTAGGTTAGTTGTTTAGCAAGATGCTTAGCCTATCAAAAATCCCTGAATCAGTCTAAACATGTGAACCGAAATGTCGTCAGCAGCCGCTTAAACTGCTAAATTGTGGCAGCGGTAAAGCGCAAGCATGTTCGCTTGTGAGGCTCACTGACTTCAACTACCGATACGATAGATAGATAACTGGATGCATGTTACAGTCTCAAATCGCAATAGTATATTTTACATAATAAAAACTGCTTTCAGGTGCTAATTAACCGAAGATTATTTGTGCTAAAATTTGTCTATTTAAAGTCAAAATTGTTCGAGTTATTCGAAAATGTCGCAGAGGTCGGGGTGTTTTTGGGACACTGCAAGAAGAGTAGTAGCAATCAGCGTTGGTTACCTGTTCTGCAGTTGGGACTTCCTTTGTACGCCTCTGAGAAGCAAATGATCACAGCCACAGCACGTTCTATGTACGTAGCCATTGTATCCAACAAGTCTCCGCCTGCAGCGGAGTTTCACGTCGATGTACATTGTGTGAAATTTCGTAACAAAAATAAATCATAAATCACAGAATTTTTCAGTTATATCACGATTACAAGCAGAGGCGTCGTGAGTTAAAAATAGGCAACGCAGAAAGTTGCAATTTTTCGACAGAAAGCACAGATTTTCAACGAAATTCCGACAGACAACTGCAAATTTCTGACACAGTGGATTATGGGTACTCAAATTCTTAATTTTGCTTCAAAAGTTTCCCAAAATAAGGGTTATCAGCCCCAATGGCAGTTTCAAACACGAAAAAATGTTTTAACAAAAAAATGTTTGACAGCCCAAAATTCAGAAAGGGGCAGCTGTCTTTTTCAGCCACGACGCCACTGATTATCGTTATAGATTTTTACGTGTGATAGCACGTAGCGCTTAGCACGTACTAGCTATCGTAATTGTGTCTGTCCGTCCGTCTATCTATACGCCTGACTGTTTGTTTTTCACAACTCGGTACCGATTCAAGCCCGGATGAGTCTCTCGTTTTTTTTAAACAAAAATTTGTGCTGCTGGATAAAAAGATTCCTATCAAACAAGGGCTTCAAATGGAGTACCCTCTCTACGAAATCGTTATTTTACCGTTGTTCAATCTTCTAGCGTGATTCCCCAGGCGGGTGACAACACCGAAAATGTTACGCCTTACGCGAGCTTTGCTTAAATTTCATAAAAGTTTTCAATTAGTGCAGTGGTTCACAAAGTTGCCTGGTTAATATACTTGGATGATTGACTGTCTGTGAATAGGTAAACAATCTCAGTCAAACAACCACCGAAGTCAACTCAGCCTCCTGTTTCTTCGTGGTAGGCAACTAAAGTACCGGCCTCTTTGGTTGGAAGGGTTAAAGCGGGGAGCTGTCAGCTGTATCGGGTGGCAATGTGTGATCCCAGACGGCAGATGACGCTCCGTAGCTCCGTGATAAGATTACGACTGCTTTTAGATATGATACCATGATGATATTGTCAGTACTCGTATATTGCGTAAAATGCTAAAGCTTAATACGTACACATGTGCTCGACGTCGATCCATATTTTGAAGCCGGCGTGTTTCATTTTGTCGCGTATCTTGAGCACGGTCGACTGAGAGGAGTGGTTGTAGCTGATGAAGATGTGGCCGTCGTTTTTTAGAGCTAAAACGCAGCAATAAAAACACAATTTATGTAACGAGAAAGAAGGAAATAAGCTAAACCGATCAGACTAAACTGAGCGCATAAATAGAGTTAGAATTAACATTACATTCGGCTTAGCTCAGTTCGTTCGCTTAGTGCAGCGCTTCACAATTTTCTTTTAAAGTCGATTTTCCGCGAAGCGTACGGTATAGGCATATACGCATTGCAATCCCTGCCGGTCCGTTTTGCTGGACAAGTACGAAAAAGTTTGGTGGGCGACTTAGTCTTTTGCCGAGCCTTTCGCTGAACTCAAATTTGATCTTAGACCAGACTTGGGTCAAAAAGTAAAGTGATTTAGCTCAGGCTTTTGCTGAGCCTAAGCCTAAAACCGAAGTTTTTTCTCGGCGAAAGTCTCAGCGAAATCAGAGTCATAAAATAGAAAGAGCCAAGTGGCTGGAGTTTCTGACTCCAACGCAATGTCATGTTATATATTTTGGTCAATAACTTACAGCAAACGTACTGCTGACATCACAATTCTAAAAATTTAACCCCTAGTTGTTTTTTTCGAACATTAAAACTCCGGAATTATACTAGCCTAGGCCTAGCACAATAATTTCGTGTTAATGTGAAGCTGCAAACACGTAGCCTAACTATTTTGACGCATATCAGTTTGGGAACTTATCGCTAAATTACATACTGCATAACACACAAATGGTAACTATATTTTGTCACTGACGTAATACAGAGAAGCAATATAGAGCGTCGACAAACCGTTTGCCGCAGATGCGAGCTTTCTGGCCCTGTGTCTCAGATACCAGCGCGTAGCGGCCGCTTTGGCTCGTACGACCGCTTTGATCCCGTTCTTCTCCAGGTTTTGCAACGCTACAACAGAATGCCACAAGCACGACAAATTACGCTGTAGGAATCCGGATAAACAGCGTTCAAGGCGAAAAAATAAAATTATTATTGTCGTCTTTATCTGTTTTATCGAAGATTTTCTTCGACTTGTTCTGTCAACTACACAAAGACAACGAAAATAACAAAGCATGCAGTTCATTCTGACGGTGGTTTCTTCAATTTGTCAAAAACAATCACGTCACTAAGTAGTCAGTACATTGAATGCGCACGTGCTAGACGTACATGTTACAACAAAATGAACTTTATAGCAACAGTGTAATGTACTGACCTTGTTCACAGCCGGGTTCTTTGAGAACTTGTTCCTTGCACTTGAACGCCAGACTCCAGAGGCCTTTGGAAGCTTCTCTCTGTTCAGTTTCATCGCAGTCAGGACGCAGCAGTTTTACGTAGAGCGGCAAAGCGCCGGCATCAACGATCTTTTGCTTGTTCTCATCGGTCTCCGCCAGATTGTTTAGCGCCTGCAGCCAGTTGTTATTTGCACAACAAATTATTGCAAGCAATTCATCTAAGCCGAATTATTTCAGGATCTACCTATCTCTCACTGTAGTGTCTAAAGTATTATAAGTATATAGGTTTCAACACGGTTTATATGCAGCGCATTATGCGAGTGTAACGAGGTATAATACGCAGTAGATGTGTTAAAACGTACTTATTTCGCGGCCGTGATCGACGGCGTGTTTTTCTGGATGCACGTGTAATATAGAGCTCTGAGGAAAATGTTTAGTTTTATATTCAGAAACGCAAAGTTTTTAAAAGTTTAATCAAAATTTTACGTGTTTAATCAAAATTCATTTGAACAAAAAAAAACACACCATTCGCAAGTTGTTTTACAAAAAAAATGTAATATATTTTGCTGTCACCAGAAACGTTCTTTTTAGCTCAAAATGTACCGCACTCCGTTTGGCAAACGTCATGTCAAAACCTTAGCGCTACAAAGGGAGTATGGTCCTAAAGAAGTAAAGGGCAAAAGGAAAAAGAAAGGAGAAAGTACAAAAAATAAAAAAAATAGAGTTTTTTTACAAATTAATCACCAAAAAAAACCTGAATGACTTCGACAGTGTCAAAGAGAAGTCCCGGCTGTTGTTCGCTGTGTTTGGCGCGTATAGCACATTGCAGCAGATTCAGCAGCCATTCAATTGTTTCACTGTTCGAGTTGAGTCTGATGTTGTCTTCCTCTGAGACTAGATACGACTGAACCATCACCGCTTGACCCGCGATCGTCTTCAACAGATACGTATATGTCAGTAATAGGCTGCGTCAACGTTTCTAAATGTTCGTTTTAATTTTTATTAAAAACGTTTTTTTTCTCAAACGTTGAACGATTAACGTAAAAACGGTGATTTGCAATACAAACAAACAAAATAATAGCGATAAAAAAAATAATAGTAGATTTGATATTTAGATTTAATCACATTTTGACATAGCCTACTCACAGTGCTTATAACCACTTACGCAGTATATGCTTATATTAAAATATGCCAAATTCGAAAAAGCAGGATTTTTTAGCAATTTTAGGGTGCACTTTTCACACACACCAAGTGGGGCAAAACAAAGTAGCCCCCTAAAATTTTTCGTTGTTTTCTCAGTAACCGTTTGAAAGTTCAATTTGAAATTTTGCATATTTATTTTTCGAAATATTCAACAATTAATAACTTTAGTAAAAAATAACATTTTTTCAATAAAATTTACTAATTTTTTCAAGAATTTATTAGAAATTACATGTGCGAAATTATATTCAAATTCGTTCAGATTTGACAATTTTATCGCAAAATGTCTAGGAGATTAGTTTTTACCGGACACAGTGTACATTGTGTAGCTAAACTAAAACAAAAGTAAAATTTGCATAAAATTTTGTTTTTTAAGAAAAATTTAAGCACCGTCAAAATTGACCCGAGCTGTCAAGAGCTTTGCTAAATTTAGTTTTAAACGCCAGTTCCAACGAACTCAGCCGCCAAGCCATACCGGGGATTTTGTGACTGCGCGAAACTTCTGTAGGATCTCGACGGCGTTCGGCTGACCGCAAAGCGTCCGAGCCTTTTCTGTCCTTCTCACGACTTTGTGCAGGATTCCCAGCAGTTTTTCCACAAATTGTATCTTGCTTGCGGACTCCGGACCATCCAGGGTCTGAGCGGAGAGCGACTGCCAGTTCAGGTAGCCGAAGATATCGGCGTGAAGTCGACAGCGAATGATTCGCTTGCAGACCTTCTCGCTGACGAAACTCATCGACAGCATCGCCTGCAAACAGACAAGCCTAAACTCCACTCGCTTCGATCGGTTACGGATGTGTAGTTCAGTCGATGACAAATTTACTACAAGTCGAATAATGGTGTTTGTATATCGTTGGTATCACGTCCACGGCTAGCAGTTGTGCTAAGAGTAGTTTAAAGCCTCTGAAGTCAATCGACATAGATTACTCGCGGTATGCAAATTCGTTTATTCGTTTATTCGTTTATTATATCGGCTTTCTGTTTACACAGTAAAGTCTTAGTTTACCTTATAGGAACTCGTTTTCTTTTTCTCCTTTTTTCGTTGATAAAGTCTAACAAATTGTGAATGATACATGCGCAAAAGATTGCGGATGGCACCGAAGTTTAAACGCTTTTTTCGGTCCATGACCGACGGCGACCACTCCAAAAATTCGTCAGAATTCGTGAGTAATCTTGCAAACAAACGAACAACATAAAAAACCGAACTACCTCGAGCTAAATAATATCTATCTAGGTTATTGCACTGTTGGCAGTTTTAACTGAAGGCTTTCACGCAATAGCAAACTATGTCGACATAAAGGTTCCGTTATCACGCTTGAATTCAGCGAGAAAAAACCATGTCCTGACCAAAAGTCCAATGGCGGCGCCAAAAGGGGTCCAGAGAAGGCATGCCCCCCATTTGAGGCTTGGCCCCCCTTTGGCCCCCTATTTGAGTTTCACAGACATAAAGCAAAATGCAGACATATCCCATTTTGGTGATGCTGGCGGTTTGGCTAAAGCATTATCTAAATCTAGTTAGGGCCCCTACGCGTTATAGGCTAGATAGATCCAACACTTCATAAAAAGCCTATACATCAGACGTTTTCCATTTTAATGCTTTTGTTACCTTGTGATAGCCCATTTGTTAGCTGTCAACAATTAAGCCAGTATTTAGGCTAATCTACATTCATGCACTTAAGGTGTGTCACAACGAACTGTAAACACCCCTTTAAAGTGTCAAGCAAAATGTATCATTATTCCAGAAAGTACAATCTTTTAGCACAAAACGGTTTGATCTCCAAGCTCGGACCGGATGGGAAAGTTTATGGAGCGCTTATGTTATAGCTAGAGAAAAAGTTAATAGTGAAATGAGGTAAGTGACGAGAGAAAAAATGTGATTTGCCTTCATATGCTTTTGGGCCGTTTTGGTACCATATAAAGTAACAGGGTGGCCACTCACCTGAAAAAAAATCTGGAAAAGTCAGTGAAATATCAGCGGAAACTGTTTTAGGCCTGCCACATTAGGCAAAATTAATGGTACTAATTTTTTTCTGCTAGCTTCGCTCGCATATTATTTGTAGCCTACCCCCCATTTTTTGATTGGTGGCGCCACCAGCCCACCTTTGGTTGAAATCAATTGCTTAGTCTAGCTGGGGGTCTACCTCCCAGTCTCCCTGGTGTATCGTTAAATCTTTGCCTGTTCTTACTGGAAAAGTCGAAATTTTATGTGTTCTGGAAAGTGGTCACTTAAGAAGTACGTATTGGATGATGGCCTGAATGTAACGAGGATAAGGAAGGAGTGAGGAAGGGGAATTAAAATACGAAATAAAAAATTGTGCCCCCCTTACACATGTCTTGGCCCCCCTTGGCCTCCCCACTCATAAAAGCTGGCGCCGCCACTGCATAAGTCATTTGACGTAAGCCGTAAAATTAAGCAACAGCGTTTTGGTCAGAACCGCATACGAATCATGAACTTTTCTTCTTTATTGGCAATTTAATGTTCCTACAAAGAAGACCAGAAACAAGTAAGTTAACATATTTGGCGTAACAAAAAGTTGCAATTTTCCCACGGACAACTGCACATTTTCGACAGAGGAAATTGTGGGTGCTCAAATTTGCCCCCCTAAATTGCCCCAAAATGGTTTTTTAGCTTAAAGTTTTGCATTTCTAAACAACAATTTTTTGACAAAAAGATTTTTCCACAATTATCCGCTAACCCAAAAAGTAGAAGAAAGAAGGCGTTTGGCACCTTACCCCGCTGCGCGACGTCAGTATGCTAAAGAAAATAACGCGGCGTGTAAGGCCACAGACCACTAAATAATAGCACTACTAATCCCAATGTCCCTATATTTACATCGAGCGAGCTGCGGATATGCTGCGGCAAATGATCGTTTTTGTTGTCAAGCAGCTGCGGACACAGATAACGTTTCCAGATCATCTGCACGAGCTCGACGAAGTCGCAGTACATGACTAGGTGTCCGACCAACTTCGTCTGTCGCTCAGACGTCACGTCATAAGCCAACGCGTTCACGTCGTCGAACAGCTTTACCGTTCCCTACATGAACAACAACATACGAAAATCTGTATTCAGTGGCGGATTCAAGGGGAGGGCGGG
>Ga0209367_1009587_pt1 | contig 13089 bp, 10 predicted proteins | sample WorMetLIZISLAND2_FD_187412 | JGI IMG/M metagenome (GOLD analysis project Ga0209367, IMG submission 187412) | Marine gutless worms symbiont microbial communities from Max Planck institute for Marine Microbiology, Germany - Olavius geniculatus... ... | reverse complement strand
CCCCTTAGAAGTAGGCCCCCTTAAATCCAGCTAGGGGATCTGGGGGAGCGCTGTAAGCTCCCCCAGCGGGGTCTGGGACGGAGCCCCAGCCAAAATCGAATTTGGTGCATTTTCAACCTTAAAATGTGACATCTCATGGCAACAATTTGAATGACTTTCCTGAGAATCAGTTGACCAAATTTCATGCATTTTACACAGTAAATGTATATAACAGTCATTAACAGACCAATAAATCTAACACTTTTCCATTCTAACAACCTTGCATGTTCTATAACACACTTGAATGGACAAAATTATACTCAACTGATGCTGCTAGGATAATAAATGTTTCTTTACTAGCCTATGTATACATAAGTATATTATGCTTAGTTTACGTGTTGCCATTTAAAATCCATTAATCAACCAGTCTATTGCAAGCACATATGTCCCATGTCTCATTAGAAAACTACTGTAACACAGCAAAAAGAACACAAATTTGACATTTTAGCTGTTTGACGTTTAATCAAAGGTACAATTTACAGAGAAAAAACTGAAATCATAAATCCTTGGGGGGTCCGTAGACCCCCCAGGCCCCTTAAATGACGCCCCTGTGTAGGCCCACAAGATTAACACTGCTTTGTTAATAAACAAAACGCATACACAGCGACGTAACCTGAACTGACAAACGGGCAAGCAGGGCGAGCTCATACTCATTGGTCATTGGTTAACGCGTACGTGCGAGTAGTCACGTAGATCACCCACATCGTTAGACGGTGCTTACTGTAATGCGTTACTGTTTGCCTAATAATCAGTTCACCAAAAACTGAACCATATCAATTCAGCTACGTCGACCTGTACGCGGCTTTGTTTTAAACCCAGACTCCACTTAGTTCAATTTGTTAGCCGAACGTACTCAAGTAACGGTCGAGCTTATGGTACTAGCTATTGTCTGTCGTCTGTCTGTCCGTCGTCGTCGTCCGTAACGGACAGGCCCGTCGAGAGGGGAGGGGAAGGTAATGGGGGTAAGTCACCCTGGGCCCCGCGACGTTTGGGGACCCGCCGTCGCTCAAAAATACAATGTAGGGCCTACACCAGAATGCACTATATAAAAAATTCAAAAATTTTCTCCCCAGAAGAGCTCCGCGAAAATGTTTTTGAGGGGGTGAGATTGTTTCCCCAGGCCCGCTGTGGCTCTTAACGGGCCTGGCAACGGATGTATTGTGGCTAAAGGGTGCGTGATAAGACCTATGTTGCTACTGATCACCAATAGGAAGTGGCGTATCCTAATTGGACGATCTTGACGGTTTATAACCCATTTTATGGTATGCCAATCGTGCGGTATTGTGGCTAAACGGTACGTCGTAAGGGGTCGGCGATCATACCGTCGGATAGGGCAGAGACGACTTCCTTAGGGACTGTCAATAGTAACCAATCTAACCACGTCTGTAAGTCTGTCGTGTTCGTTTAAATCGCTGCTGAAGACATTTTTGTTTAGTTGTTGAGAGCGCGGTGCTTTGTGGCTAACTGCTAAATATGCGCCTTCGAAGTCATCTTATAGGGTGTTTACACGATCGAGCAAACATCGAGCTGGCTCAAGCAAGCCTATTGGAACCCCGCCCCTAGCTCAAATGTAGGTCTCGGCTTAGGCTCTTAGCCCACTGCTGATCATCATCATCATCATCATCATCTCTCTTTAATAAAACAGATTGACAAAATGCAACCATACATAGCATACAAAAAGACATAAAAGTCTGATAAATGTCATTGAATAGAACTTTGTCCAAATGATTACTACTGTAGTGTGACTATTAGATGGAAAGTGCTGACTAATAATTGTCTTTGAACAACATTCTGTTTATGTAATTTCTACTATCAGTCTTGACAGATAATGTGAAAGAATGACTCCGTGGTCGGAGATCAGTTTTCTCAGGTAAAAGTTTGTACAGAACGCGATGCGGATTGTGCTGTATCTTTGCGAATAAGTTGTCATCCATGTCTGCAACCAATTGAAAAGAAAGATCGTCAGCCGAGTATAAGCTGGACCGTACCGTACACCGTGATCACGTGTTATATAGGCCTTCCAATTACAACCCGCACGCCCTCCTAATTAGCATGTTAATTACCATAGAACGTCGAGCTAGCCGCTCGATGTTTGCTCGATCGTGTAAAAACTCTATTAATGACTTATTTACTTACCTTGCTTAAACAGTTCGACAGATTCAGATGCCACTTGGCAGGTAGCCTACGCTCGCGTGCCCTTGTGGAATCCAATGGCATACTTGATTACTGTATTATGTTAGACGGGGTCCGTGGCCCCCTAGGGAAAGAGAGATTTGAAGGGTTCAACCCTCCCAGCCAAAACTTCTTGGTCACGATATAGCAGCTGGAAGGAAGCAGCAGCAATCACCGATTTCGCCTCTTACTTCATTACTTCGGTCACTTGGTTAGTAGGCATACTGATATGCGGTTCATTTTCTTTCTAATTAAAAATCAGCACGCCCATCTGTGGCGAACAGCTGAGCCCTTGCACTACATTGTATGTCGACTTGAAGAATGGGCCTACAGCGCAGACTGGCTCAGCTGTCATTTGTAAAACAGCTCATTTATCGTTAAGGTAACCAAGGACGGATTTTATTCTACTCAGCAACTGATTTTAAGGAGAAACTTACGGCATTTTTAGGCCTGTATTCTAAGTAAGGACATAAGAGTTCATTAGTTTATTGTGCTGTGTGTGTATGTTAGTATATTAAATATTGTGTTCATTGTGAATGACTGAACTTTCCCCCTTTTTTTCTGGGATTAGACCCATGTAAATTCTATTTAGGCCTATTTTGTGTTGCGTATAACCATGGGTGGTCGGCATTGATAAATAAGTGCCTTTCTGATGCCTGCCCTCGTGTTATTGATTGTTCCTTAGTATAATTTGTGTGCGTCTTGGAGAACATACTGTTCCTCTCTAGAGTGAGTGTCCTTAGACCCGGGTCCCCTTTGAAAGTGAAAAATAAAAATAATCACACAAAAAAGCGTTTGCCAGGCGTCAGGTGAAATTTAGCCCGAACAAGTAAACCTGCCCTTTCACACATATATAGCGTCTTAGTTCAGAGTTAACACGTGTCTAATAATGAAAGTTAATTAACGATGAACTTTGTTAGCAGCCTACATGGCAAACGGGTAAACCATACTGGCATGTTACCACCCATTCAGGTCAACTCAGCCTGGCCATCCCACCGTGGCCAGGTGCAGTGAGTAGGGCCTACCAGCGATAGCTGGGACGTAAACCGGCACACCGTGCGATGCATTAGCCCTGAATCTGTGGTCTTGCAGTGTAAACTGGTGTCCGGCTAAGGGCTAAAAAACGCAGATCTGATCAGCACCGCTATATGAGCTATGTGGCTGGGAAAAATACAACATTACAATTTTAATTTTTACGCAATTATTGTTGCTAATTGCCCCCTTTGCATTTACATGCACACACCACTAACGTTAACACGCTGCAACGATAGCACGTTACTATTTGATACAAAATTCATTTACTGAGTGTCAGCCAGTTCGGCTCAGGAAATTACTACACTATGAGTTAAGAAATGACACCAGACTCTTGTCTGTAACTTCGCTAAATTCTCACAATTCTTCCGCTGTCACACTGGCAGATTCATGCAGGAGAAAACCTGCAATAATATGGTACGACCAACTGCACCAGATTTCTAGTCCAGGGAGGGTCAGGGGTGAAGGCCCAGCCCTTGCCCCAGCTCAATTTTGTGATAGGGACCCAAAAGCAACAAAAACTGTACGTAAACGGAAGTGAATGTATAGCAACAATACATTAACTCAAGCGGTATTTCACAAAGTCACATTGATGGATTTTTTTCCAGATGCAGTCAAACACACGTGAAAAAAACACAAAAATACAGATTTATAAAAAATGAACTGAACTTAGATCAGATCAGTTTCATCGCTGTGTACATGCGTTAAGCAAGTTTATAATAATGCAGCCGTCGTAATAGGTCACATTACGGATCTTGTCCATCTGTTCCCATCTAACTTGAAAACAAAGAGTCATAAACACAAACACTGGCGTAAACGTTCCTCTGTGTAAAAGTAACAAGCGTGCTAATTTTCAGCTGAAAAAATTTAAAGATCTGAAACTTACAGGACATCAAAAACCTCCAGTAAAACGACACGTAAAAATTTAGCATAGTAAAAGTGGACTTTAAGCTGAAATTCAAAACAAAAACTAAATGACGCATGTGAAAAGCTAAGCGGACAGCTGCACACAATATGTCAGCAGTGGGCGGACACATTTCTCTAGCGCAAAAGCGTCATTCGGTTTGGTTGTCTATCGCGGTCGTTTTTCAGCCAGCTTCGCCTTTCTCTTCATATTCTGCAGTCGCTTGTCGGCGCTCATCAGCGTGCTCTGCGACATTTTTACCACTCCAGAACTTGTGGTGGTGGAGTTCACTGACCCCCCACTCACACTGGCCCCCGAACTTGACTTAGCAGACACAGCCGCAACGGTCTTCCCCACGCTGGACTTTCCCAGTGTATCGGTGCTGGTTTTTCCCAGCGTGGTTGGACGGGCTGCGGAGAATGCGCTGCCTGTGCCCCACCCGCCACTCGTGGAAAACTGCGAGCTCTTCGTGTCGACTCCGATGGATGGTTTGGTCGTCGATGTCATCCGGTTGCTTCCAGCGCCCTGATCCGCAGCCTTCGACCTGCAAATACAACATCTGCTGATTAAAAATAAATGAATTAAAATGCAGGCACACACCTAGGACAGAGCGGCAGAATATCCTATCCGACGACACCTCATTTTGTCAACGAAATTTTAAAAAAGTGAAATATATGCTAGTGAATTGAAACAAACTGCCAGTTCATTCACCTTGTATAGTCCATAAAACGCAACTGAAAAGACTGGGTTGGTGGCTTGGCGTAGCAGTAACGCACTTCATCCGATCAACAAAGTTACTCTACGTCAGGCCGGGTTAGTACTGCAATGGGTGACTGCCTGCAGGCAGGTAAACCATCTCGATATGAAACCAGCTGCCTAGGTCAACTCAGCCTTCCATCCCTCTAGGGTAGGTAAATCGAGTACCAGCCTATCTGGCTGGGGTTAAGGCAGGGCACGTTCATCTGTGTCACGGTGTAGCTTGGTTCAAGTATGATACTACACTGGAGTCTTATAAGCTCGTATTGCATAGTGGCTTGCCCACTCTAGCATCAAATGCAACACTGGCCATCAAATGACATCACTCAAGTCCCCACCTCACTTCAGATGCGCTTCTACACTACCTGGGGAAAATGGAACGCACAAAATAGGTGTTAAAATAAACGAAAAAAACGTCAAAAATTGATTGTAACTTGAAGAACTATTATCACATTAAAATAGTTTTTTGTACAAATATTACTGAGACAATTGGCAAGGCTCAACGAGAGCCAAAGCGAAACCCAGGAAACATTATCGTAGGGCCCCACATGGTGTGGTGTCTGGGGAGGGGCTAGAATACTGAAGAGGATTATAACATCATTCATCCAAGAAATAGTCAGATTTGTTGAAAAATCGTCGCAAAATAACTGATGAAGCTCAATACAGATGATCATTTCTGCTCTCAAGCAAATATATGTTCAGCGATGGTGCCCCCCCCAAATACCACGGGGCCCAAAAAAACTTTCTCCCCTTCACCGCCTTCTCGATAGGCTTGCAACTGGCCATTCAAGTTACCACCTCACTTAAGCGACCATGTACCGGGCAAGGTCTTGCAGGCCGGTGGCGGACGAACTGGTAGTGGAAATGGTAGATCGACTGTTGAGGTTCTTAGCGAGGCTGGCAAGACCCACAAGCCCACGACCTCCTCCTGCAGACTCTGTGGTCTCTTTCACCACCGTAGGCTAACACACGCATACAGCACGAGCCAATCGGAGTTGGGACTAACTGACAATAATTCTTCTCATTCAAACTGCTACTGATTGAAATTTTTTAATCGATTAATTGTGGAAAAACTAAAATAATCTTGCTCTGTTGCATTACTATTATAAGTGCAGACTGTTAAACTAGCACTATACAAGAGACACAAATCTTGACAACATGTCCAATGCGAAATAAAATTAGCTTACAAACGTTACACATCAGTCATATTAAGCATTTAATGAGTCAAAAATTTTAATCAGATTTTAGTACATTAACAAAACTTTACTAGATTAATTTTTTAAACAGCAAACTGATTAATTAATTGTTAATTTCCACAGCCCTACTTCTATACAATTCAAATTAGTTTTACTAATTGTCCGTCACTGCAGCCAATTATCACCTAGGCCGAAATTCTCACAACTTCAAATCTAAATATGAGAACTGTTCCACAAATAAGTTACAAAATGCCATCACTGCATGAGTTGCCAAAAGATTTTTAAAAATCCACAATAAATGTTTCAAAACCAACTAATTGCTGAGTACCAGCTATGAGTTTTATTAAGCTGACATCACTCTGGCTAGTATTAGTATTAGTAGTACCTTGATGGCCTCAGGTCGCTTGAAAGGTTGCAGTAGCAATGGCGGGTCGGACTTCACCGGCTTGGTAGCGATCGGCGAATCTCGTGCTCCTGACGTTGTTGTTGATGTGCCAGGCTTTGACGACTTCTTCTGGTTCTTTACCACCTTTAGACGACACCAAGAACAGTGTCACGTTCCCACGATTTTACTTACTTAATAACTTTTGTTGTGGTACCCTGGATGAGCGTGGCTTAGACTTGTTGCAGAGTTGACATTGGAAGGTCGTTGAGATATATGTGATTTTTTTTTCTTTTTTATTTTTTGACTGTAATTAAAACTTGGTGCAGATGTAGTCAGTGTTTGAATTGCTGGGGGAGGAGTGGGGGTTGAACCCCCCAACTGTTTTCTCAACCCCCTAACACACTGTCAAATTATGTTCTGGGGGGTCAGCTATATACTATGTGCACATGATTTACATCACAATTTTGGTCTGGCTCTGACCATCCAAAAGCTCAACCCCAAGCTAATTTTTCACAATTCAAACACTGGATATAATGGCCCAGGTATTCAACTAGGCAAGGTAAAGGTCGAAATATAGTCAATAGAAGATTGAACCACTCACAGAGCTATGGAGCGTCACCTGCCATATGGGATCACACAGTGTTACCTGCCACCAGACACGGGCGAATGTGCCAAAACTTAACTCCAGCCAGTCAAGGAGGACCAAGCTTAGCCAAATTATCAATGTCTTAGTCTTAATTAATTCAACCAAAACCACATTCTAAAACCTTCTTAAGAAGAATTTCTTATCATAGAAAACACTTAGGAAAGCATGCACATTCTCATAACACTTAGAAAAGCAACATAAAAAGACCTCAGAGAATGCCTTACAAAAAAGTTAGAAACAAATTGAGCGTTCTCAAAAAAATCTGCCACTTTGATGCAGCAGTCAGGCTTAGCATACCGAGGACTCAAAAAATTTCAAATCCGAAAAAAAGAAGTCAATAAAAAGCACACCAACTTTTTAATAAAGTGAATATACTGCATGTTACCAGTGTTGATGTACCACCAGTTACTTTCAGATTTAATGCCGATTAAAGCTTCACAGTTGTTTACAGCATCACTGTAACCAAAGTGTAACCTTTGGTTACAATGGGGATGCAAAATGACCTGAACTGATAGGGCCTCAGAAATGGCCAGATGCATGGCAATATAAGGAGCAGAAGTACCAATACTTACAATCTTTTTAAGGTTCTTGGCACACTTGCAGCAGTACCAGACAAAACGTGGGTCGTTGACGTCTTCCGTGACTGGCGGCTTATGACAATCCTGCAGGTCATAAGTAACAACTTGCCGTGATATAAACGTAAAAATATAACAAACTATAACCTAAACATAGACGCAAGTAAATTATAATTTCCTTCCAACGCAGTCAAAGTAATCCAAACAATGCAATGTGCACAAACATTTTATCAGATAACTGCAAAAATAAAGAAACATAAACAAAGTCCATTCCATTCCACAATTTCAAAACTGTAAATAACGCACTAAACTCTTATTAAACCTCAGCTGAGAATGTCTGCCACCCAAACTCCTATCAGTAAGACAACACTGATAACAAAAATTTTGAGCTAATGCTCAGGAGATGCACAAAAGCCTATAGCAGTTCCTGTTCGCAAACTGTCAGTCTATCTCCAGCCATTTCGCCGCAGTTCATTCTTGGAGTGTGTGCTGCAGCTGAAGATCGCAAAATCAATAAACACCCCTAATATCGGAAGTTTAGTGTCTTTCAAAGTCATCGATGTTGATATGACAGAAAAGCTTGTCACTAGTGCTTGTTGTTATAGGTAGCATGCCCATGCCCATTTTCACGATGGCCAGCAATGGTAAAATAACAACTTTTACGAGGGTACCGCTCTTTCATGCCCTCGTGTGCAGGTTTTCTTTAACCTAGAAAATCGAGACTTCGATCGTTGGAATCTACATTCAATGCTAAAAATTTCTTATGCAGCTTTTCTATGTCTATCTCAATTGCTTTTGGCGCAATTCACTCTGGGAATGTGTCTCGCAGCAAGAAATCGCCAAAAAACCACAAAAACTCCTATTTTAGCATTCATGGGCATCCAAGGTCATTGAATTCAGTGGCAATCGAGAGCCAGTGAACAACTTCCTATTAGTGATTAATAGTAACCTAGGCCCTATCTTGCACCATTATTGAGATACAGCGACTTATTGGCTAAAAATCGTAACTTTTTCCCACCCCCTTCTCACTTAGCACCCTCGTTTGGGGTGATCCCCCTCGAATTTATGGAACAACTTTATAGTTCCTGAAACTAGAGTCTTCCATGCAGCCGATGGTGAAGATTTGATAATCCTAACTTGCACCGTTTTTGACTGATCCACCCGTGTGACAGGCAGACAGGCGGACAGAATTGTGAAGACTAAGACGCGCTGAATGCTGCTTTTGCACGTAATAATAAAAAACCCAAAAGACAACCAAATGTCCATAAAAATCTATTCTGTTTAAAAATTCTTTATGTTCTGTGCAAAATCTGTTCTAGTCACTTTTTAGGTCACACTAATTCCCCACAAAATTGTGTCGATATCCATCTATGACTTTTCAGCCAACCAACAAACAGACAAACCTGAATGCCTAACCTCCTTTGATATATGTAATAACAAACATAATTACCAGTATTAGATGAAAAGAAATAAATGTCTGACCTGGTGATAGAGACTGTGGCACTCCTGGCACTCAACCAGACGATTTGTGGACGATATTGACATTGTGCTACAATAAACAGCATTCCACACTCACTGCTAATACTACTACTACTACAACCAGTGGCCATAATGGCCCAGGTAAGCAGATCCCCTAAGGTTTGGGCTGTCACAAAATTGTCAGAAAATGTGCTTGTCCACAAATTTACGTCGAAAAATGCAAATTTTCGTCGAAAAATGCAAATTTTGGGGCCAAAAACACCCATTTAAAAAATCAAGGACAGAATAAAAATTTGGAGCATCTATAACTCTGAGCACTCTGTTGAAAATTTTCTGCTTATCAGCTGTCTGTTGGAATTAAGTTGGAAATTTGCAACTTCCTGCCTGTCTACATTTTAACACATGATGCTGCTGACAACTACTACTACTACTAGTACTACTCACTTGCAGATGACACAGGACAGGTTGCCAATGTCCAGCTCAAACTCGGTGGGTGGTCCGGTGGTGACATCATCATGGCTTGCGTCATCACTCACCTCTGTATCACTCCCGCTGTCAATCACAGTAGGCACCGCAATCGACGTCTCTTTCTTTTCTTTCGGTTTTTGTTTCTCTCGTTTCTCAGGCTCCTACATAGATACAATACATCAGGCTGTGAAAATTAAGTATAACCTACTGACAATTAACAACAATTAATTTGAGAAAAGCTCACGAGACGTGCGAAAGCCTATAACAGTTCCTGTTCGCAGGTAATCTTAAGTCTATCTCCATCCATTTCGTCGTAATTCACTCTTTTGCAGCCAAAAATCGCCAAAAAATCACGTTAAATCAATATTTTTAGGGTTCAAGGTCATTCAAGGTCATCGATGTTGATAAATTTAAAAAGCCTGTCACCAGTGCTTGTTATGATAAGCAGCATGTCTGTGGCTATCTGCAACCAGGTTCACGCTATACGTGATAATAGCGGTAAAATAACCACTTTTTAGGGGGTAGCTGTCTTTGATGCCCGCCTGTGCCGGCCTTCTTGAACCTAGGGGGTCGGGACTTGGACTGCTAAAATCTACGTTGAATGCTGAAAATTTCATACGCAGGTTGTCTTGGTCTATCTCCAGCCAATTCGTCGCAATTTGGTGTTGAAATGTGTACTGCATCCAAAAATTGCGAAAAATTCACTAAAAACCTCTCTGAGGGGTTCAAGGTCATCGATGTTCATGAATCCAAAAAGCTTGTCACCAGTGCTTGTTATGATAAGCAGCACGTATGTACCTATCTGCAACCGTTTTCACATTATTCGAGCCAATAACGGCAAAATGACGTCTTTTTAGGGGGGTACCCCTCTTCAACGCCCTTGTTCGAGGGGAACCCCTGCACCCAGTGACACGAAATTTTGTCATGATAAACTAGAGACCATGGGGCAGCCCACCGTGAAGAGTTCGTGATTCTAGCTTGCACCGTTTTGACACAGCTCACGAGTGTGACAGACGAACAGACAGACGGACAGACGCCCAGAGGATGGCAAAGACGCGCGAAGCATTCTGCTTACGCGCGTAAAAATTTACAGTGGGTTAAATTTTCAAACTATGCCATATCATTAAGAGAGCATTTTAGACTCAATACGATTGTAAGCATCTACACAGCAGTAACGAAACAATGCGATCATTTCAGTCGGTCAATAAAACTGGATAAGCTGAACATTACACTAAACTGTATCTTGATCCATTGTTGTGAACTGAAAAATTTACAAAGCTGTTAAACGAAAGCACATATTTTCACCAACTACAGTTGCCTTTAATCAAAATTTGTCACTAATTAATCACTAATTTAAGTAACATTAACTATTAAAAATTAAAAATTGTTACTGGCCAAAAATGCTGAATAAAAACAAGTGACCCTCTTTTTTACTTGACTACGTTAATTTTTGTCACGGTACATAAGTAAATCTTATTTTTACCAGTAAGTACAAACATGTTGAGCATGTTTTTAATGAAAAAAAACATTTACAATGTAAAAATCATGTTTATAAAAAAGTAATAATAATAATATATGCTTCAAAACGTTTATTACATCTATGTGTTCCTTCACACAAAGCACTCAATGCTTAGCAAAAAAAATTTTAATGCAAAAATAAAAAACAACGATAACATAGTGTCCTCCTAAGAAACAAAATAAATACAGTAAATGTTAAAATGTGTTTTTATAAAACTGAAGCAAAAAGTTTATAAGCATTTATTACAGCTGTTCGTTCCTGCCGTTCCTTCGCACGACTTGACGACGTCGCCGAAGGTCCAAAGAAAATGTCCTCTTCGATTTCACGAAGTCGTTCTCTGGGTTTTTCCCGCGGTGCCACGGGATTCTCCAAAGTCTTGGCAGAGGTCCTGGTGTCACGTTGTTCGCGATCACGCTCCCTTTCACGGTCCGAGTGTGGAGATGAGGAAAAAGTTGTGGAATTCCCGGGTGATTCCAGTTTGATCTTTTTCGCTGCAGTGTCTTGAGACAACTCGGCCAAATCTTGTTTTAACTACAATATGTAGCCATTGCATAAAATTTTTATCACAAAATATGTTTTGTTAAAAATTGCTGTCACATAAAGTAAACACCCAAAAATTTGAAGTTTTAAAAACTTAACCAAAGAAACTAAAACTGGGCTAAGTTTGCTGGCAGCGGGGCTCTGGATTAAGTTTTTAAGTTGGTTTACCCAATAAAACCAACTAAGTTTTTTGAAATTATTGATAAATTATAAATCTAAAACCACTTTAGAAATAATGTCATCCTCAGCAGATAAATTATTATGGTAACTTGAGAGCTGATCACTTGGTTAAAGCTAAAACCACAATATAACTGTTTACTTGTCAAATGACCACAGTTCAATTTTGGGTGGTCTGTACAGTGGCACTCCCACTTCACACAACTTATGTCTTTGCACTAATATTTACATGGTGTTAATTTCTTTAATTGCAATTAATTTCTTAATAAGATAACATGTTAATTAGCACATTAATTTAACAGCTATAACGATAAGCCCATCACTGTTGGCCTAAAACACACACACACATTTATTACTCCTCGCGCGCTACGTTCAGGACTAACGTAGTGGAGGAGTATATAAGATCAGTGTAATAATGAGGACTGACTGACCGACCGACGACCGACCAATGACTGACTAACGACCGACCTCTGTTCCTGAAAGAGCCTTCCTGGAAGAACTTCAAACAGCCATATCTCCATAACGGTGCTAGATAGGCGCATGGTCACTATGGACCACTGATAGAAAGTCGACCCATCATCATCATCATCATCATCGACAACCGTGGGCTCAATGCCCGTTGGTGTCTGACGCCATTGTTACTATCGCTCCCCACCGCTGCCTATCTAGGGCAGCGTGGCTTAACTCCTGCAGGGTTGCCCCACACCACTGCTCAGGGTCATCTGACCATTCTCGTTGAGGCCGTCCTCTTTTGTTTGAACCATCCATCATTCCGAACATCAGGGTCTTTATCTTTCTGCTGTCGTTCATTCTGCAGGAATGGCCGAAGAGGCGCAACTTTCTCTGTATCACTTTCTGCAGTAGGGTTTCTGCCAATTGAATCTTTCTGTACAATTCTTTGTTAGTGACCTTTTGTGTCCATCCTATCCTCAGAATCTTCCGGTAGCATTTTCTCTCAAAGGACAGGATTCGGCTTTCGCAGCGTTTTGTAACTGTCCATGTTTCACAACCGTACAGCATTGTACTGAACACACGTCTTCAGGATGCTGAGCTTTGTTTCCAGAGGGATCGCCTTACTTTTCCAAATCTTGTCCAAGGCCTTCAGGTTTGCCATTGCCTTTGCAATTCTGACTGCTATTTCCTTTGAACAGTCCAGGTCATATGTCATATTGCTTCCCAGGTAGGTGAATTTCTCCACATT
>Ga0209367_1009586_pt1 | contig 13089 bp, 5 predicted proteins | sample WorMetLIZISLAND2_FD_187412 | JGI IMG/M metagenome (GOLD analysis project Ga0209367, IMG submission 187412) | Marine gutless worms symbiont microbial communities from Max Planck institute for Marine Microbiology, Germany - Olavius geniculatus... ... | reverse complement strand
ATCCAGGACGACGACAACTGCGTCTCGACCTCGAAGACTGGCAACTGACAGTACCGAGCTCTTGCAGAAGTCTCTGTCTGCAGTTGAGTGCGGAGACAGGTAAACAATGCATCGTCCGGTGCACTGCAGGCGCAATAACCCTTCCACGTCTGACTCTGTACCTGCTGCGCTGACTTCTACATCTTGACGTTTTAACTCGTCTATCAAACTGTTCGCTTTCAAGTTGTCTCCTAAACTTCCGAGTCTCCAGATGACAACCCCCGCAGTTTGTTCCGACGCAGCATACTCCTTACAAGTGTGCATGGTCAAATCGGCTTTTAGTTACTCGTCTCGATAACGCGAAAAAGATGGCGTCGCCTACATCACGATATCAAAGTTACGTCTATACTACCTGAGCATGAACAGCCAACTCAGCAACGAACACAGCTTAACGTTATGTGAAAATTATACAGCTTATTCATTGAAAGTTTTTGGTACAACCACGGAAAACCCGTTTAAAATCGATAGGAGTGCCAAGTAACCAGAGGTGCTGTTACCAGGGAGTGTGGTTGTTACGTAGCCTATGGCTAATATGTAACGGTCGTTCAGCTCGTAGCCTAATATTTTTATGCCACGTGCATGTTTTTATCACATTTTCGAGTTATCTAAGACTATAGTTAACTCCACATGAGTACGACCGATAACGGATAAGAGCTGATAAACTAATGTCATAATGCAGGCCACTTTTAAAAGGAAAGCGTTTGATCTGACGTCCAATGCCGAACACAATTTAATTAGGCCTATACCGGGTATTTTGAGATCAGTGGCTGCAGTGAATATCCCTTATTATTGATTGACACTGTCTATTGAGTAGCAGCGCTATTGTAAAGTGAGAATAATACAGGCGTTAAGGGCTGTTCTCAATAACCACCAACAGGTGCAAATTTCAGAGGTGTCCACACAAACGCTGGGTATTTCCGTTCTCGATTGGAAGTTTCACTTTCGTATTGCCTGTAGGTAAAATGTGGTTAGGCCTAGATAACAGTCGACAGCCACATTCTAGACAGCATTACGCATGCACAATGGCTTTATCTAAAATTCTACGGTCGCAGACATTTACTCAAAACATCAATCAAAACAACGTTATAGGCCTACTGTAGGCTATAATGTTTACTGCCGCGTATGTCCGCAGCGCTTTTCTCCGCCAATGGAACGAAGTGAATTGTAGGAGATTATGAGATTGGTCGATCTGTCCGTGTGTGCCTGTCTGTGTACACGAATTGGCGGAGATGTGCACTCTAACGAGCGCCTTCTAGTTCGAGAAATTATTCACTCACTCACTCGATTTGTGCGTATGGACCAGTGTGCATAATAATGCGCCAACACGACGTGGCAGCACCTGCGCGAGTGCTCTGCGACTCCGGCCAGTCATTTGGCTGATGCTGCTGCTGCTATTGCAGGTGATCAAAGTTCTCGCAGCAGACTGCGTTGGTTAGCACTGACTATAGACAATCAATAGAACGCATTGACTGCTGCGACGCGCCGTATAGCGATGGGAGGACTCTGGACAAAGCGATCGCGCGAGGCACCAGCCGCCTATCATTCCATGTACGTGTTTTAATTTACGTATCATCATCATCATCATTTTAATTTGCAAAAGCAGGTACAATTGAAGTTGAAACAACAATACAGTAAAAAAGGTAGCGTAGCGGAAAACAAACCAGGCAGAAAGTGTTTCTTGTTAGTAACCTTGCTCACAGCCTCTCCGGTTCTAACATACTGTATGCCGCACCTTTGTAACTTCTAAGCAAATCAATGATGATTGATCGCTTGGTTCGTTGATTGTTCCGATATAAAATAATAAGGCCAAAAATAGCCCAGGCGAACATACACAACCAGAAGACAGTGTAAAATGGACAGACGAAAGATTGCTAAATTTTTTATAAAACATTTTAAGTTTGGAAAGAAATCACAGTGCAATTTGGTCAACAAGCATAGAAGCAATTTCACAGATTATTTTCAGTTCGTAATTTGCTGCCAACGATTGCACTTAGTCCAAAAAACTTTCTGTACAATTATCGTTTGTTTTAACACTGCAACTACCATATGTAATATGTACCTGAACGAGTACAACATGCGTCAACAAAAAATCATTTTTTACCAAAAATTACCCGGCTGACGTTCGATCCTGTCGCTGGACTTCCAGGTCGACAACGCCAGCGCTCGTCATCAATCCACTACTGGCGGTATCACTGACACGGCTCTTCACAATCGGCGATCTAGCGTTCCCCGTCGCTACGACAAAAACTTGACAGAAGTGACGTTTTCAAAGTGCTTGCGAACATTTAAAACTAAACTTTACTCATTTGTTTTCCTCATTTTTTCCACTGTTGACTGTAAAGTGACTGCAGTGCCATAGGCATTTTCACTTTCAATTTTTACGCGCGAAAGCAGCTACTGCTTTCAGCGCGTTTTAGCCATCGCAATTCTGTCCGTCCGTTTGTCCGTCTGTCACACGGGTGGATCAGTCAGCAACAGTCTAAGCTAGGATTACCAAATCTTTACCTTTGGCTGCCTGGAGGACTCTAGTTTCGAGAACCGTAAAGCTTTTCCATAAATTCGAAGAGGGTTACCTCGAACGAGGGCGCTAAATGAGAGGGGGTGGGCAAAATTTGCGATTTTTGGCCAGTATGTCGCTGTATCTCAGTAACGGTGCGAGATAGGGCCTAGGTTACTATTAATCACTAATAGAAAGTCGTACACTGGCTCTCGATTGGCGCCGAATTCAATGACCTTGAATGACTATGAACGCCAAAATAGGGGTTTTTAAATAATTTTTTGGCGATTTCGGGCTGCAACACAAGTCTATATCATTCACAAGGTGGCGCCACGGAACAATCGTTATGCGATCCAGATAGAGAATTTGGTATTTGTATATTAACTTAAGGCGAACATTCTAATTTTCAGCTAAACTACTAAACCAGAACTGTTATAGGCTTTCGCGCGTCTCGTGAGCATTAGCTCAAATTTCTTGTATTGTATTGTATTGTAGTATGTCAGGCGGATTAAGACTGTCAAAATGCGTTTTAACTTCCAAATATGGGCTAAACCGACTTCTAATTTTTATCGACTGATTTTGACACTGATTTTGAGCAGCTATGTGACAAGTCGCAGATAAGTTAGAGATAAAAATGTGTGAAACTCCGACAGACAGGTACTTTTATAATCTGGCGTCAGTGGCTTCCAATGTGGGCGCGTGCAGATGAGTCAGTGTTCGGCTGCTGACCGCTAGGGGTCGTGTCGGTACTGCTGAAGACCGCCCGTTCATGTATTGCCTAGTTACGTGCAGAGTTCGTAATTCGAGGTCAGTCAGGTGCCGCTGCGTGATGATGGCTCCTAGGAAGGAATGTTTTCACAGATGTATCGACCGTGGCGAATTGCAGTGTTCAGAACGCTTGCTTTTCCACCACGTTGGCTACAGCCGCACATTCCGGACGTAAATGTGGAGAAGTGGCTTTTTCAAGTGCAGACTTCATCGTTTCACACGACTGTAACGCCGCTTTTCTGTTCATCTAATCAAACGCGTCAATTAGCATAGGTCTATATTATACAAGAGGAGATCGTCGCCGCAAGCGGCTGCTCCGATAGTTGCGGCGACGATTATCCCGTGTATACACTGCATCACATTTTGCTGCATTCATTAGGTCCTATACATGTAGTCTGTTTTAGGCGGCATGCCGACGATCCCGGCATACCGCGGCTATTGCGACAAAATGTTACCGCGGATCGGTCAGTCTGCTTGACACACTGGTGCGCTGCAGGTGTGCCAATTTTAGCTCGAAAGGTGAAAGGTCAAAGTTAGGGTTAAGCAGGGCAGTAGATAAATTCGCCTAGCTGTAGCGGACGGTCGCATATCCTTTCGGCACTGGACCGACTACTTTCCTTGTTTTATGAAGTACGTTTTTGTCACGCTGAGCAGGGTGCCTAAGAAATGCTGCCTTGATTGGTGGATTGACTGACTTAGTCAGTGATCGATTCGAGTGATGACAAGGCTGAAAATGGCTTTATAAACCTAAGTTTTGCGTTTTCTAAAAACTAAGAACCTCAAAAGTCCAAATTTTAGGTTTTTTTATTTGTTGTGCAATTTATAGTACAAATCTTTCGCTAAACTTAACAAAAAAAACTATGTGACAGGGACAATTGTATGGGATGTTTTACCTTAATCCTATTGTTGCATTTAATCTTTTTATACCAAAATTTTTAAAGCCTAAAAAATCCAAAACTTAAAAACTGTTTCCAAAAACCTATTGTTCAGCCTTGATTGACTGACACAGCTTAGACTAGTCAGCAACGAGCAGGACATTTGTATGAAGCTGCATGTTGCAAAAACAATTTAATTTGACTTGCTGATGTATACGCATTCTAGTCACCGCATTCGTGAGCAGAGCTCAATAAAACAGTGACGGCTTTTTGGCGCAGACCACAGTCAGAATATTATTGACTTGACATAATGGAATAAAAGATCTACATTACACGTGCATGCATACGCGTCTACAGCGCCTAATGAACGTCAGATTCCTGCTAAATATTGCATCGGTTTGCCTATAGGTTTATTTATATATCTGGGCCGGTTTAAGTTATTATTGTGGTCATAATATTACTGAATTCTGCGGGCGACATTGGATGACAAACTCAGTCGGTTTTATCGTTGCTGCATAGGTCAATTACGGCCTGATATGGCGTAGGGCCTATATCATATAGTGGTCTGGAAGACCTGTCACGGACGCGTCAGGTCTACAACATTCTGTATATCAGTGGAAGTTATAATGTCATAACAATTACGATTAGGCACAAGATATTTATTCGGCAGCCGGATCCGGTTGCCGGATGAATAGCCGGCTATAGGCTGTTTGTACGGCTGCCGGATAATTAGTCATCGCGTAACGATTAAGTCGCGGTCAACGTTGAAAGTTTTAAAGAATTAAGAAAAAAATGTTTTCGGTTTTCGCTTGTGTGTTGTGTCGGTGTCGTTGGACACTCTATGTGAATGAGTATAGTCGAAAGTTATTTCCAGTTCACCAGCGCAAAATTTACACTTTTATACAGTGAGGGCGTTCTTTGAGGTTATATCACATTCAACTCGCACTTGTGCTGTGTTCATAACTTAGAAGCGGTGATTATGCGTCATCTTCTGGATGTTTTCCACGTCCCGTGCAAAGCAAAAAGAGTGCATGATTAGTAGACCACCAGTCACTGTGTGTGTATCTGTACTGACAGCGAACGTAAGCAAACAGCCCACAGATCATTAACAGACCAGCAAACGACAAAGGTCTTCGCCGTGGTGACAGAAAAACGACATGGGTGGGCCTTTTGCCTACACGACGGTGCTGACACCTTCTGATGACTTGCAGAACCGCAGATGCAATGTTTGACAGACAGACCGACAGACGGACAGACGTGCTGGCAGAGAGAAACAGGGTGACACGACCGATACGTGTAGCTTTTTGGGTCATTTTTACCGCAAGACGCTGTTCAGAGCTCTGCAAATATTTATTCTCTCGGGTTGTCTATATTCGTCTGCCTTTCGCGCATTTGTGTAGCCTCGTAGGGACCATTAGGACGGGCGTCGAAAAGCTAAGTTACGTAATTTGTAACAACTGTTTCACATTTGGTTTCACATTGAATAAGCTGCCTACATAAAAAGCAACATTTTAAAAATTGAAACAGAGCTTTAAAAAACTAAATCTAAACATGGACACATGGGGCCTACGATCAATCACTATCATGATCAACGCCATCCAAAAGGATTCGTTCATATACAGAAAGTCGTTTAAAAAATAAACCACGAGGCCCATATTAATCGTAACTTCATCAAATAGGCTACTGTCGAGTTTTCACAATTCTTTTGCTACCAATATTCATCAACAGGCATATAACTCGCTATGAACCAGATCAGGCAGTTTCGCTTTGAAACTGTGTAGAAATATGCAGGCGTGAATATAACTAAGCAATTATTGTCTAGAACGACGGTTGCATATATCATGTCGGCACTGCATGGGCTGCCGACTTAGATCTCTATTTTTAATTTTTGTTAATGTGAACAATTCACTAAAATAACAGGATACGTTACAGAGTTTAATTTTTGCCGGTACTGTCGGTTTTACGCTGTAGTTCTTGTTGTCACAATGGTGGTAAGCCTACGCTAAGTACGAATTTCAGAGTCTTTAGAAGCTCACTAAATTACCAAACTGCTACGCACCAGATGAGTTTTGCACGGCCAACATGCACCAAAAGTTGTTTTTGGTCAGGGCTTTGCCCGGAACCCCGATGAAGAAATTTATGATGCTTCTCACACAACCTGGGATAGAGGGCCTACCCCTTTTCAATTCTCATCTTCCTGGATCTCGACCCTTTCGTTGTCTTGAATGATAGTATGGCCGCTTTTTCTGCTGAAGTAACTAGCTATCATTTACCATTTACCATTTACCATCTTCTGCGGCTTGATAGGCCTGGTGGCCTTTTGCCGATCAGTAGACTATTCCAGTATTCAGCAACTTTCTGGCTAAAGTAGTCATGTCTAACTCGGTTACAGCAAGTCAGTCTAGACAGCTTCAAATTGTGGCCTTTTGTGATACTGCTGTTGGTCATTTTCAAGATTCCACAGTCAACAGTGTACAAATCGTGACAAAATTTGTAGGCTTCAATCATGTCGCCACGAACTCTTCTGTAGACAAGACTCGGTAAGTTCAGTATCTGCAGTCTGTCCTCATAGTCTAACTGTCTAATATGTGTTATCGTGTGCTGCAGACTGAGCCAGTACGAAGACCGTTGTCACTGGCTCAAAGACTCGACGTTTCTGCATGACCTCGAGTCGGACAGTGTCGACTCCGACATTCTCGACGAAGAACTGCGTTCTCTGGAACTGCATGAAGAGAAAACGTGAGTGTTTGTATGCACTTTATCTACGGGTGCATTGTTGCCGATCGTTTTACCGGGTGGTCGGTTAAAGTAGGCCCCTTACTCTCATAGGCCTACATTTTTTTGCAAAATTCTGTCGCTAACAAAATCCGTGGTAATCTACACTGTCTCAGTCGCTGAACATCCGGTCACATGCTAAATATGCGGTGGGGTATGGTTTGTCTAGAAAAATGAAAGTTACCTTTTGATATATATATATATATATATATTCTACGCTCGTAAGCTGAATAGATTATACAAGGTGATGTAGCAATGCATTCAAGGTGAGATGGGATCTTTAATAGTCGTTTAATTCCATTTTTTGGCACAATATATTGTTGATAAAATTTTGAAAATAAATTTATGTAGTCAATATTTGTCGCAATCGTGATCGAAATCTATGGACTTGCTCTCTGTTGGGCCACTCCGTGTGCCGTGACTCGCAAAAAAAGCTAAAAAACTAGGACATCGAGTTGCTGTTTAAAATTCATACATTTACCTGATAATGGCCAATTTTTACTGACCGACACTGCACAGAATTTCTAGTTAATTTAATCAGTAAATATTCCACTACCATACTTATAAAGGTGTCGCTATAGTGGCTATACTACCGTGCAAATATGGATGCTAAAAAACTGGCTATTATTATCCGTGCCTCTATTTTACACGGCAAATAAAGATTTTCATTAGCCATGGCAGTTCGTCACATAATTTAAATGAAAGGAAATTTTGCACAGTTGTCGCTGATAACACAATAATTAGCATCGTCACATTTATTTAATAACCTACTACTTATAATACCAAATATGTGTCTCGTATTTAAATACGTTTCGTAACTTGCGGTGGTTACCACGTGGTTACTTGCTTTAAAAAGTATTGACGATACTTGCGGCGATATTCTACAAGTACACGGTATTGTCGATACCAGCGAGGGCGATACCTGTATTGCGGATAGCAATTTTTGCTAACAGTGATAGTCCATTAGTGAATAGTTAGCCGACTATAATAAGCCACATATAGGCCTACCTGTCGTAACACAGCTATAGAACATCCAGCGGCAATATGCAGTTTTTTTCTCACGATCACTGACTGATCTACTAATAGGCTTTGAACTTCTAAAATGTTAAAGGCGTGTACATCTCTTTACAGGAATGCGCTTCAGATCCTGAAACCTCTCTCTTTGTAATTCAACTAGCTGTGTTAACGTCAAGTGTTTCGTTCTCATACTTTCATGTTTTATCATCATTGATTAGTGATAAAGGTCTTTTAAAGTGTTGCGAATAACGTCAGCATACACATTGCGCTGCAGATCAAGTAGTGTCGCCGCTGTCGACTAATTCGCTAGTTGACTAGTTGTCGACTATTTGGACAAAATTACTTAAAGTTCGCTACGAGCATGCCAAAAAAAGATAACTTACAAATTTGACCATTAAGTCATCTTTTATATAGCTTTTACAGCAACAGCAGTGTTTTGAATTTTAAGACGAACAACTTCTTTAGAGTGACGCATGCAGTCTTTTTTTAGTTCAAGATCTGTTTGCAACAAAATACAGCACAATTTCGACATCTTTAGTTTAAAGTTGACAGTTTGAAATGCTAAAATGCTATCGGCTATTATAGTCAGTCGACTATTTTTTAAAAAATTTTGATTAGTCGACTTTCAGTCGACTAATTTTCAAAAGTTATTCGATTAATTTTTAGTAGATTATAGTCGACTATCGAGTCGACAGCAGCACTCAAATCAAGTCGTTTGGTCGATTTTAGGCTACAGTCTTACTGACCGAATAACTGAACGAAGACTGCGGTAAACTTAGATCGATTTTGTAAGCCTGGAACATTTTAATATATTGATATATTGAAAAGCCGACATCAGTACAGTTCATTGCACTGGGGTATATGGGGAGAAAGTTCCACAGAAACTGAAGCCTACTTGTAGACTGATTTAAGACACCGAAGGTACATGACGAGTTGCTCCTCGCCCGTTAAGTACGCCATTTAATTCTAAAACGTCAAAATTACTGCACATTAGCTTACTAAGTTTACAAGTCACCAAAATGAATTAAAATTCAATAGGCAAAAGTAAACGTTAAACGTCAAAATCTTTCGATTATAATGGCGAGTCGTCACTTCGAAAACATGCTCCGGTGTTTCGCGCTTTCGAGTTTGTAGCGCGGGCGTCACGTTCAGTTCTGTTAATTTGGGCTTGGACTCAAAAAGATCACATTCGGTCTAAGACAAAGTTTTTGCGAAACTTGACCGACCTCGCCCATTATTAGTTGCACAGAGTCGACCGCTTCCAGTTGTTTAACTGCATTCTTATTGCATTTTATTGCATTTTATTGCACATAAACCCCGTTAGACGAATACCACACTGTGACCTGCGACGAAAAACGTGCGCCTAATTGCCACGTTCCTTCCGAATCCATGCACCGGTACGAGCAGAGCAACTGAAGCGGCCCCATAACGGTGGTCTGAGGTGGAGCCCCCAGCGGAGTCCAAGACAGAGCATTGGACTCAGCATGGGGAAGCAACCGTCCGCCAAATCGCACCATAGGTGGATTCAGGACTTTCATTCTGGGGACAGATCGAGCGTCAAAAGTCAAGTCGCCGAAGACGTCGAAGAAGTCTCCTCTTTACAGTGAAACTGTTTTGGGGAGGAGACAGCGCCCGCTCGCCAGAAATTTTTTTGATATTTTAGTGTTGGAATGGTGTATTTTTATAGATGTTTTGGTGCCAAATTTTGTTTTTTTTCTATGACTAAAAACAGTATACACGAAGTGCATGAACTGTCAGGGAGATTGACTTGTATGGGATTCAAAAAGAGCGCATAATTTATTGTCTGTTGTAACTTGCTTTTACATAAACGTAACCAGAAATTGGAGTCAGTGAGGAAAACTGTGCAGAACCGCGTCGTTTGACGCATTAAGCGTAAAATCCCTTAAAAGGTCTGACCTGTAGGTGAGTCAAAGAAAAAAAGGCATATATAAATAAAAATTTTTGCGTATATTTCACCCATTTGCCGAGAAGCCCCCCTTGGAGGGATTTGCGTAAAATTTTGCATGACGGGTCCCCTCCCCGACGTAATCAACCGTGCCAAATTTTATTTCAATCGGGCCAGGGGTTTTGATTCTGTGGGGGTCGAATTTTTGGATTCCCCATAAGAAAGAGAAGTCGCCGTTAACACAGGGCTTGAACTACCGTTCAGCCTGTGATCAATAGCTTTGTCTCTGCTATGACGGTACAATTATTGTGTTTGAGACATTTTAATGCAGGCTTATTAACTATTTCTTCTGGGCTTCCCTACCGATCGATCAATCGACCTTGATTACGCCGAGAAGCAGCGCAAAATACAAAAAGCGATGTAATTAATAATGAAAACCTAAAACTACAAAACTGTACAAAATTACGCAAACAAAAAAAACACGCTAAAAATACACGAACGGCACATCAGAGCCGTGGGTTCGATCCCTGGTCGGACCCCTCAAAATTGCCAGGCCTCAGGACAGTCACGTGGTCACGTGTCCAGCGGGTTGACCAGGAAAACACGATTGACTAGGCCTTCTACTTCGAGCTTAACCCCGGGAACATAGAAATTCTGGCTTAAAACCAGCGGGGCGCTAGTCCTTCACCAGTCCTCACCCAGGCATAAAGGTAGCGGTCAACGGCTTCTTCTTCGAGGAGGGCGGATGAACTGCACCTCGTTGGTGCGATGGTCGAACACCAGCGGGAAGCCTCTGTCAGTCCCTAAAGGAGGGTCGGTCAGATGAGTGTAGATGCGCTGACTATAAAAGTAACAACACGACTGAAATCTGCAGGAGTTAAGCCACGCTGCCCTAGATAGGCAGCGGTAGGCAGCGACAGTAACAACGGCGTCAGACGCCAACGGGCGTTGAGCCCACGGTTGTCGATGATGATGATGACGTCAGAGCTGAGTAACACCATTGTCCGTCAGGGACGTCGATTGCCACAGCGGGGCCCGGGAAAAACATTTTCGCGGGGCCCATCTGGGCAGAAAATTTTTGAATTTTGCTTTTTAAGATGGCGCACTCTGGTGCGCTTTTTATTTCTGAGCGACGGCGGGGCCCCCAAACGTCGCGGGGCCCGGAGAAAACTTTCCTGTTACCCTTCCTTCCTTTCGACGGGCCTGTTGTTTGCAGTTCGTTTGCTTTATGATAATTTATGGAGGTGAAAAAATATTACAAACTTGCAGTAATAATGTTTGTGTAATCACGTTGGACCTGTTGCATTTTCGTAGGTCTACATTATGGCAAACGTGCTAAAAAAAACTTGAGCAACATTTTGCCTTAAACGGACTGAGCTGTAACTTCCAAGCGTCCTCCAATTCTGTGTCCATATAACTTTACCTCGGGACGTAGCTAACGGCCTACCTAACGAAAATGTGTCGTGGACCTGTTTCGTCACAGCATCCATTAGCCTTTATAGCCACGTCGGTCATTCGTCCGCAGCCCGTTGCATCCATCTGCGTTCGCTGCCCAACTTTATGCAAAATTAATCATGTTTTATTTGTGAGGGCATCAGCTGAACGTATTGCATATATAGGCTGCACTCGCGAGAAGTTTCAGTTTAGTTTCACAATGCAAAAACCAGCACACCAGAAGCCCAACGTTGGACTCGCAGAAGTAAATGAAAAGTCTTATTCAGCGAAGCTAAAATAATTTATATTTTAGATTGTCAGCATATAATTTTGGAGACACATATTGCGGATATAGGCTTAGTAAATTATGGCAAATTTTATTTTTTCAACTTTTTTTCAAATTTTGATTATACTGGGGGTCATTTTTTTCTTTTTTGCCATATGCAGAAACGATAGGTGTTGCTGTTAAGACGGAATTTCCGAATTTTAAATGCACCCCACTTTTTCGCCAATTGGGTCAGTTGGGTGGATAAAAAGTTGCAATTTTTCGTCAGCGGATATGATGGAGTTAAATATTTTGATTTAGCCCCACATTTCTTAAAATTGTTAATTTTTGGCCTTAAATTTTGTATTTTTATCCTAAGAATTTTTTGATAAGAAGACAACTTTTCTGACAAGCTAAAATTTAGAAATTTATGGGGGTTTGTCTTTTTCTGCGGCCCTTACTCGACGCCACGGTACCAGTTAACTTAATGATTAGTTTTTAGCTCGAAATTTGGTATTTTTGAAAACAAATTTTTCGACAGGTTAAAATTCAGGAGGGGACATGCCCTCTTGCCATGACGCCACAGTAGCCTACCGGCGGTAAAGGTTAAAAGGAAAGGTCGCATGTAGCTCCTAATGAGCGAACCCATCTCAGAGCTACGGAGCGTCACTTGTCATATGGGATCACACAGTGTTACCTGCCACCCGACAGAGGTGAACACGCCCCGCCTTAACCCCAGCCAGATAGGCCGGTACTCGATTTACCTACCACGGAGGGATGGAAGGCTGAGTTGACCTAGTTGACCATAGGTAGGCCTATATAGGCTTAATCTGAATGTGATGTGTATTATCCTTAGGTTTTATTTTAGTTTTTAGGTGTGTTGTACACCACTGGTCACTTTTGTAAGTGATTATTTTTTTGATTGATTGATTGATTGACTGTAGATGTCGGCGACGCACGGAGAAAGTGCTGGACAGCTCACCTCTGCAGATCGCGATGTGTATTCTTGTACTGCTGGATGCCGCCATCGTACTGTCCGAGATACTCATCGACCTTCATGCCATGCGCAGTCAGTTCTTTCATCATAGGCCTATCATTATGATTATCATCTCGCTGGGGATATGAGGCTGAGTCGACTTGACCTCATAGTGCATTAGCCACTTGCTCAAGGTTGCTTGTAAATGACTCTATAGTTACAGTCGAGTCGCAGCCTGAAAGTTACGAGTCCAATATACAGGGTGGTCCAAAAAACGGACCCCCAGTTTTTTTTGGGATAACTTCGGTAATTTAGCACCGATTTTAACCGTTTTTTCACTGTTACAAGCAGAAATTTATGGCGCGTAAACGTGAATTTCTTCCACCCACCACAACTTTATTGTGTGACCACATTACCTAGCAAAACAAACACTACTGCTAATATCGGTGTTCAAACAGCGATCATCCTTTGTTATTCTGCCCATATCAAACGATTTATTCTAAAAATTATTACTGGTAAACAAAGTAAATAAACACA
>Ga0209367_1009585_pt1 | contig 13089 bp, 8 predicted proteins | sample WorMetLIZISLAND2_FD_187412 | JGI IMG/M metagenome (GOLD analysis project Ga0209367, IMG submission 187412) | Marine gutless worms symbiont microbial communities from Max Planck institute for Marine Microbiology, Germany - Olavius geniculatus... ... | reverse complement strand
ATATTATTCAGCAGCACATTGACACACAGTCAGTGTGATGCGGGCAATATCGCCTTTTGTAATTTTTGCTGTTTTCGATGTGCAAGTCCTTAAATGTTGCCGTTAACAAGTGTATAAACTGATGTTTTGTACATTTATCTACATGAATACTCGCAGAACGCGCTCGATCGGTGTACTGCAGATGGGACAGCCATTGCATAGGCCTATGTCTGTCACAGCTTTCGCACAACTGCAACAGAAACAAACAAAAAGTCTAGCTGTCGCTGGAATAGCCGACCGTACTTGTTGCCAGTGATCTTCAGGGTCATCCAAGGTCGATGATTTTATTTTATCTAAAAGGGCGTGTGCCACTTCGTGTTAGTGATGAATAGTAACCTTGGCCCTATCTTTTATCGTTTTCGAGATATGGCCAGTCTTCCATTGAACAAATGCACATGTTTAATTTAACCCTAAATTTAAAAATGTTTCCCTCGCACTAGATGGCTAAAATTTTGCATGCGCAAGTGTAACACATGGATAATTAGTCGTATATAAAGTTTTCCCTTACGACCTACCCGTTAGCCAGAGTACATCCGTTGGAGACGGACGGACGGACGGACAGACAAACGACAACCATGCCAATAGCTCGACCATTACTTAAGTACAGTCGGCTAAAATGCACAAAGGACAAAAGCTACTTCAAAGCTTGGTGCGGTGAGACAGACCTTACACGTATCACGCTGTGGAGTAGCTGTTGCAGCAACTGCGGTGACGCTGGCATTGGCAGTGGCTGACGGTGCAGAGTCGACGTCATTGTCGTCGTCGTCGCTTTTGTCGTCCGACGTGAACTGGAATACCTCGACGTTAGCGCCCAAACTGTGACTGATTGCTCTGAGAAAGTGCTCTGAGAAAGTTTGAAATACGCTATAATGTTGTGCCTGTCGAAGCACGTTTTAATGCGGCCATCGTTCTGCAGATTGCTTTTTTTAAACGTGATGTTTTTTTGCAACTTCAAGGACGTTATTTACGTGGTCTTGCAAATTCCAACCCTGCGATATGTTCTGTCATTTTCATGTATCGTTTTTTGTGGTTAGTCATTGTTAGGTCAGCGCCTCTGAAGTTAATCGACATACTGGCGCTATACATATAATTAGTTTATTATTATTATTTTATACTCTAGGTATTAATGGTTCCCGGGGGTTGAAAACAAAAGTCGAAAACAAAAACTAAGTTGCTGGAGTGGCATTAGTCCAATTCTGTATTATTATTATTATTATTTATATATTTAAAAGATGGATGTAGCAGTTTGGACTGCGATTGGCTGTGACGTCATATAGACGTCGTCACCATGGTGACACATCATCAACATCTTTATAGCTAGCGGTAACGCTGCAGCAAGTACGCTGCAGTCGCTGCATGCAGCGCTGTGTATCAAGGCCACAGACCGAGATAAGGCCCGGAGGGCCGAAAATTAATGCCGCAGGCCGAAATCGAGGCCGAAGGCTGAGTTGAGGCCTGAAGGGCCGAAAATGAAGGCAGCAGGCCGATAATATGTCAAAGATCAAGCAGACAGGAAGCGATCTGTCTGCTTGATATTATTATGTCCTTTGACCGTAAAACACAATGCTGGCTAGTAGCTAGGTCTATGTCACTGTCATGCACTAACTGGACTTTTTGAATTATTTTTTTTCTTTTTTAGTCTTTTTTATTTTTAGCAGCTTTATGATTTTTTTATGCTTTACATTATAACTGTACTTTTTATTTCAACATCTCTTATTTTATTACGTTTATGTGCTAAATTAAACTGACAGCTAGTCTGACAGACTCAGTTTTTAAATTGCGAATTCATTATCGTATCGTATCGTATTGTCTAAAACACTTTCAAAAAGTTACAACACTAAACAGTAAATTATTGATTAATGATATTTTATAAGAATGTTTTAGTTGATGACCGTTCTTTAGTGTAAGGCGTCTTTAGTTGAACTTGTTTGCGATACGCAGCAAACCATAGTGACGCGGAAAATCGTCTGCATTTGCATCTGTTCAAAAATAATTTCAACGGCATGGTTACAACTCGTCCTACATGCAGTGCGAACAACGCCACAAACGTCTACATGCAACTGATGATAAACAAGTTTATAGAACTAGTAAGTATATGCGGCGTGTGTTTAAGAGAAACAATCATAAATAAGTGTTTAAGAAATAATTCTAACGTGTTGGAATTGGATCGTTTGTTCTGTTCGCCCAATCTATCAAGCAATATTCGTTTATTAAGGCATGCCAGAAGGCCCAAAACGCAGGTCTAAACAATTGCGTAAAAATAAAATATAGTGCATTTTTATTGTGTTTCTTCCAGTTTAATAGTAGGCCTACAGTACAACAAAAACCCAGCTGTCGTTAAAATAGCCGACTTTACTGGTTGTCAGTGACATTCAAGGTCATTCAGGGTCGATGATTTTCATTTCATTTGAAAAGGTGTGTGTTACTTCCTATTAGTGATCAACAGAAATCTTTAGTTTAGTTCAGAAACAGTATTTTTGCACGCGCAAAGTCTTATAACAGACGTGTTTTTGAGCTCCGACGGCAAACTGTTTCACATTGATGGGCCAGCAGCCGAGAAACTTCGTGGACCAAAGCTGACAGTTCTTGTTCTCGGTGTTGCCAAATCACCGTCATTAGCGGACCGCAGATGCCGACGGGTTGCGATTGCCGTCGCTTGAGTGAACATTGACATGAGGTACACTGGGGCGAACTGGTGCAGGCATTTGTAGACGAGTAGACAGGTAGACAGATTTTGAGTCTACTGGTTGACGCACGAGCAACCAGTGTAGATCATCGCAAAGAGATGTCGTGATGCTGTCGCATTTCCGCTTTTGACCACCAGATGCGCTGCGGCGTTACGCACAGACTGAAGAGGACTTACATGTAGGTAGACAGCCGCAACTTGGTACAAGATGCTATTGCAGTAGTCCACGCGACTGGCAACAAGAGCGTGGACAAAAATCTTGACATTATCAGCAGATATATTGCTGGCGGAGCTGGTAAAAGCAGCGAGCTGAAACCCGCTTCACGGGCGTCGCGAACGTCGGCTCAGCGTCGAAATCAACGCCGAAACACGTGACGCAGCGCGATGTTGCTATGCGGTAGTCTTTCAGAGCAATCTGTCCTAGTGATATTAACAAGTTGCTGCCGTGAACCGATTCGGATAAACTGAGTGTTATCAGAGTTCAGCTTCAGTTGATTTGATGTCATCCATTCGTAGAGCTGTGCAATACAGGCTGACAGTCGTCTTACTTTTGCCGCACAGTTTTGGATTTTGCAATGAGCATACAGTTGAGTATCGTTTGCATAAGAGTGAGCAATAACGCCATGGCCCTCAGCAATGTTCGCGACGTCAGCAGAAAGAGAATGGGATCACACTACCTTGAGGGACACCGCAAACAACGGGTAACACAGCCGACCTGCAAAGCTATTTAACCGTCTGTGAACGGTTTATAATGAAGAATTTGATCCAAACAAAAACTCCGCCACGGATCCCAAAGGCAAACTGTAGACGGTCAAGCAGTATGGCATGGTCCACCGTATCAAACGCTGTCGACAGGTTTAACAGTGCCAGTAGTGTCACCTGCCCATCGTCACAAGCTAGAAGTAGGTTAGAGACGATCTTCCGGATGGCGGTCTCGGTGGAGTGCCGTCGTTCGTATGCCGACTGATGTACCGGTAAAAGACCGTGATCATCAAGGAACTCAATAAGCTGTCGGAAAACCAGTTTTCCCTCCCCTTCGACATAAAGAAAAGATTTGAAACGAGACGCCGCACGACAACGGCATGCCTCTGTGAGAGTGGAAGACACGCCTGTTCCGAGATATGGCCAGTTTTTCGTTGACAAACGCACATTTTTATCCACCCCTTTCGTCTGACGCCAAATTTGAAAATGTTTTCCTTGCATTGGATCGCTGAAAATTTGCATACCTAGGTTTAAGACACAGGCTAATTACTCTTGTACACTGCGTCTCAAAAAACATCACCATTCTTTTTGACACTAATTTTAAAACTGATTATCAGATTTTGATATTTTTTGGTACAAATATTTCTGACACAACTTGTTATAAAATGGCTGTTTAGTTTTTTTACTTCATTTAATGTATGTTTCTGCACTACCTAGGGATAGCAGATCAAACGAGATATGTGTTGAAATAAACAGAAAACTTGAAAGAAACATCCCCGCCATTATCGATCGTAACTTAAAGAAAGATTAGCAAATTTCAATAATTTTTGGCAAAAATATTTCTGACACAACTAACTATTAAATAAGTGTTTTAGTTTTCACCTCACCTAACGTCTGCCATTGCACTATCTGGGGAAAGCAGACCAAGCATAATACGTGTTAAAATGAATGAAAAACGTCGATAAATTCCATCTATTCTAACTTGTGGGCCCCAGCAGCCGGTCTACTACAAGGTTTGATTGTCATGCAGCAATGTGTCGACAAATAAAGTTTGAGAGTGTTTGTGAACTTAAGAAGCGACTGGTACATCCTGGATTGGTCTGGAGCAGAACTTTATCGATACTGCTGTCACTGAATGGAAAAAGCGTCTATTTGCCTGTGTTCGCATAGTGGGCCACCGCTTCAAGCACTTTTACTACAATCAGTTGAAAAATGGACAACTGGATGAATTGTCAGCCAATGTGTCAGAAATGTGAACAAAATGTGTTTTACGCGTTATGTTAATTAAATAATCGTATCGCATTAGATAAAAAAGCGATAAAAAAGTGATATTTCGCTAGTTGTATTTTCCCCAGGTAGTGCAAAAACAAACGTTAAATGAGATGGGAAACTAAACAGTCATTTGATGACAAGTTGTGTCAGGAATATTCGTATCAAAAGTTATCAAAATTCGATAATTGGTTTTCACGTTACAGTCGAAAATGTCGGGGATGTTTTTTGAGACACAGTGTAAAAATTTTTACCCTATGGTTTACCGTTTTGCTACAATACATTCGTGACAGACGATAGACAGATCGACAGACGGACAGACAAACGACAACTCGTACCATAAGCTCGACCGTTAAGTAAGTACAGTCGCCTAAAACAAAGGGCGGTCAGAAAGTTTTCAGCCCTGCATTTTTGTGCTCCATTTTTCAATTTCCTAGTTTTTAGTCCTGCATTTTGTCCGCATTCTTTGGTTTCGTATTTTTCAGTCTCATATTTTAGCGTCCCCGGCTGTGCGTCTTTATTAGCTAGCACCAGTAGCACCCGAGCAAGTGCCTTCGACTCACTAGGGTGATTAAGGGCCGAAGTCGAAGTCAAAGTCAAAGTTTCTGCTAAAATTACGGTAATGTTACCAGTAACTAGTCACAAAATCGATCTGTATTGTGGGATGGCTATGGTGTATTGCTTCCATTTTTTGGTGTAATAAGCTGCCATAGTAAATAATTTTATTTGGATACAGTTTTAGGTTTTTACAGTACAAGTACAGTGGTGCATTTTATCTGCATCGATTTTGTACATTTATCAATGTGTATTTTAGCAAGAAAAAGACGGAATGTTTATCCTGCAGTACCTCCTCGCTGTAGTAAGTTACGTTTATGTATGCTGAAACACACCTACACAATCTCCAGTGAACGGACAAAATCCCCCCGGACAAAATCCCTCCTGTTAAACGACACGCATAGGACAAAATTTTTTTTACTTCGATAAAGAATTACTGGCAATATTGCTTTTTAAAAAATAGTGTGCTGAAGTTGTTAAGTTAATAACTATTAGTTTAGTTAGTTAATTTTACTTAATTAAAGTCGTTATAGCAATTGTCTTAGAAATCAAAGAGTTAAAACTGTCAACTGTAATGTTTCTAATAAACAGCGACGTGCTAAAGTTCAACAGTTGTTGACAAATAGTTTACTTAGTCTATTTCACTTACATCAATAGGTTAATCAAAATAAAATTCGTTAAGATGAAACAATAGTTTAATTATTACTCTTTGGTTAGCAACTAAAAAGTTTATATTGTAAAGAATAGTGAAATTACTTGTAAGCCTATAATTTTTTACTTTAACGTATCGTTGAACTGACTGCAGGTCGATCAGTCAAAAATAAGCAGAAGCCAATTAAGAGAGTGATTTGTTGTTGTTGTATGTTAGTGGAAATGTAGAAATATAAGGCATTAAACACATTTTATTCAGATCGAGTAGCGTTATGCATCATAAAGCTAAGTAGGACAGACGCACAACAACTAGTTTTCGACCTGCAATCAACATTTGACAGCGTGGAGATGTACGAACTAGCAATAAGGCACAAGTTACACATATCGTACACATATATAAATATGACTGTCCGCCAAACGCAATATAAGCACAGTTGTATTTCTAATCTGTTATGTTTGAGCAGTTAGTACAGGCGAATCGCGTGGCTGACGTCACGAAGAAAGTGTTCCATGATGACACATGCTGCGTTACACGCAAAACATTTCACCACTTTCCCCGATTTTTTCCACTAAGGGGATTTTGTCAGTGGATGATTTTGTCGTCCTGGATTCACAATCTCCGTAATCTGCGTCACCAAATGTGAGGGAACAAGCTGTCCATTTTCTTCCGTGCCATGCGCGTAGAGCAAATCGTGGAATTTCGTTTCGGTTCTCGAGATGTTCTCCTATGACAAGGTCGCTGACTTTCGCATAGGTGTGTGACGGTAGGCGGTCATGTTAAAAAAAATCTATAACTTCGTCGTTTTTCAACAGAATCGCATTATACTTAGCAGTTAGATGTAGAAGGTTTTATTAAGAAAGCTGTAAAATTTCAAAAATTAAAATTTTAAACAGTTGCTGAAAAACAGCAAAAAAACTTTAGGGGGCTACTTTTTTGCCGCACCCTGTAGACTTGCTGCTTATCGTAAGAAGAACTGCTGAGGTGGTTTTAAAATGTATCATGTTGTTGTGCTGCGATGCATATTTCAACAGCACATTGTACCAAATTTTCTACAGATAAACCAAGACAATTTATTTATGAAATTGTTTTAGCATTAAACGTAGATTTTAATCTGTGTTTCGACTTCCTATTTAAAAAGTTCTGTGCACGAAGGCTTTAAATTTGAGTACTTTATCAAAACAGATTATTATTTTATTACACTTTGTACACTGATTTCCCATGTTGCAGCACTGATGCTGTTGAGCGTCACGTGAGCTTTGTCAAAATTTATTACTTGTTTAAATGATGACAGTGCAAGTAAATAAACCACTCTAAATGTTTAATCACACATAATTTTCATGTTAGAAATTGTTAGTCATAATCAATTTCGCAAAAAATATAAAATTTGATTAATATTTTACTACGTTAATTGTGCACATAAGGTGTAAACTATCGCCGACACATTGTATTTTTATTTCGAGAATTTACTGTAGTTCAGGCAGGTGCAGTGTACAATCGATATTTTGTATATAATTGTGCTGTAACTGTTGCAAAAATATCGGCAGTTTGATCAGATTTTGCGTTTACTATCATTGTCATTGGTATTGTGTATTGCCAGAGATGGACGGATGAACGATTAGCGTGGAACGCTAGCGAGTTCGATAATATCAGCAGCACTCTTGTGAAGTTAGAAAACTTATGGACGCCGGATATTACGCTGATCAATAGGTGAGTGCGTTCACCAAACATCCTAAAAAATAAGTTCAACAGCATATTATCTATGCATTTTTGTTGAAAATCGGGCGCACCTTTAGAGTGCTATTGTTTCTACATGCAGAGCCTTGTATTAGCTATCGACGAGATGTCCGTCTGTCCACCAGTTCGTCAGTCTGTTGCGCACGCTGTATAGTCAAAACGACGCAAATTGTGATCACAAAATCCCCGTGAACGACTCTCTACTAACAAAAATAACCTAAGTTTGGACTCATCTAAAATCAGCTTTTTCGGACGACCGTAATTTCAACTCTTAACTGGTACCGTCCCCTAAAATTTTTAGATGTGTTGGAAAACGACTACGATTTGCTAACGCGCACCCCACAGGAAACGGTACCGGGTATCTCAATGGTTTTTGACAATAATCATTTTAAAATTAGTCCAACAATTGAGTATATTTTGGTTAATAGCTTAGGCGGTTATATGAACATATTCACCAGAGTTTTTCGCCTAACGTGCCCCAATGCAGATATCAGAATTGGGGTAGAAATTATGGGGGCTTCGCATACATAAAATTTGGGGCGCAAAAACGTCCAAAATTCGGTGCAATTTCTGACCACTTTAAACCTCGATTGCAAATATCTCCCAAATGAGTTATGTTATCGACAACTGTAAAAAGAGATAATTGACTCCAATCCCTCCCACAAGTGAGGACAAAATACGGTGAACTTTGGTGCACGATAACGTTTAGGGTCTAATTTGGGCCCTAAAATCAACATGACAAATATCCACCATATAAGTATTTTGTGATTCGTAGTGTAAAACTGTAAAAACTCTCGACGGACAAACTTACAGTTTTACGACTTTTTGCCTTCAGTTTTTAGGCGCGACAGCACGCATGCTTCGCGCTGCTTAGCTATAGACTAGGCGTCTGTCCGTTTGTCCCTCTGTCCGTTTGTCCGTCCGTCTGTGTGTCTGTCACACTCTGCAGCCTTATCAGAACGTTGTAAGCTAGGATCACAAAATCTTTACTGTAGGCTGCCCCAAAGATTTTAGTTTTTTTGTGACGAAATTTTAAGCCCCTAGGTAAAAAGGTTCCTTTCGAACAAAGGCGTAAATGAAGGGTACCACCTAAAAAGTTTTTATTTTACCGCTATTCGTTCGTCTAACGTAAAATGGCTGCAGATAAAAAGGTAAAAAAGGTAAAGTCCTGTACATGCTATAGCGCTTCTTACATGAAACGAACTGGTGACCAGAAGCGCTTTGACAATCTCGGAAGTAACAGTTGATTGGCATGAGCTAATGATACCGCAGCGCACTATGCGGCCATCTATTGCCCCGTTAACAAACAATTGAACCCGCGGTTTGATCTGTTAGTGGTGTCAACATTGATGATCTTTAATGACCATAAACCCTCAAAAATAAGGAGTTTTGGTGTTTTTTGCAATTTCGGCTGCGACGCACATTTTAAAAATGAATTGCGCCAAAATTACTAAAGATAGATCCGAACAACCTGCATATAAAATTCATAGCATAGAATGTACATCTTTAACTATCTGAGTTTTGACCTTCTACGTTCAAGGAGTCTTCCGTAGTCTGTACGGAGGCCTCTCATTTTGGTACTTTTTAAGACGCATTGTTCTTTCATTGCACACTGTACACTGATTCCTCAGAGGGCTAGACCAATGTGTCGCGCGTTACGTGAGTTTTGCTCAAATTACTTTTACTGTTAGAGACGTTAGTAGACGTTAATAGTGGAACTGTCTATGACAATTTTTGACCGATATGTAATGAATATTTTGTGGACAAGATAATGTTCATACGAACACGGAGTCTGTCCAATGCATTTCGATAGTATACAGTAACCTATATGTTTGTATAAATATAATCAGTGAGCTGTTTAGACTGGTAAAAAATAAAACAGTTTAATTTTAAATTGAACGGCAGCAATGATCCTTTCGTCCTTCTCTATTATTTTAACTAAACAATAAACATTGTCAGTCACGAGACCATTCAATTCACTATAAATGGTCTATCGTCACCATGCGTTTATCTTGCACCGTTATGGAGATATGGCGCCTCAAAGATAATGGGGTCACGCCTTTGACCTTTTGTGATCACGTGACGTCATCGGTCACGTGACCATTCGACTCCCGGGGTCGACTTTCTTTGGATGGTCCATAGTGACCATGCGTCCATCTGGCACCGGACCTGGACACAGGAAGAAAGACGGAAGAATGGAAAAAGAAAGAGGAAGGGGAGGGGAAGGAAAGGGGAAAGGAAAGTGGAGAAAAAAAGAAAAGGAAAGGGGAAAAAGAAAAAATGGAAAATAAAGGAAAGGGGAAAGGAATTGAAAAGGGGAAGGGTAAGGGAATAGGGGAAGGGGAAAAAGGAAAGGAAGGGGAAAGAAGAAAAAGAATGGAAAGTAAAGGGAAGGGGAAGGGAAATGGAAAGAAAAAGAAAAAAGGGAAAGGGAAAGGGAAAAAAAAAGGGAAAAAGAAAGGATAAGGAAAGGGGAAAAAGGTAAAGAAAAGGGAAAAAAGAAGGAACAGCGAAAGGGACATTAGAAGGAAAAGAGGAAGGGGAAATCGAAATGAAAAGGAAAAAATAGGAAAAGGCAAGGAAAAGGGGAAGGGAAAGGAAAAGGGAATGGAAAAGGGAAAGGAAAAAAAAGGAAAGTGGAGAAGAGAATAGGTGAAAGGGAAGGGGAGAAAAAGGGAAAGGAGAAGAAAAAGGAAAAGAGAAGGGGAAGGAAAAAGGGAAGGGAAAGGAAATGTGAAAGAAAGATAGCTTAAGAAATGTAGGACGCACGGACGCACGCACGGACACAAAGGCGATTTTATAGCATTAGACAGACAAATATATATCTTTAAAACATGAAGTGGCTGTTGTTAATGTTTGAATGCGTGCTTTTTTGGTTGTTTTGTTGAATAAATCCAACAGCGCGAAACTGGGAAAAGACGACGACGCACAACAAAGCCGCTATGTTCGCGTTGACTCCAATGGTCATTGTGAATGGGAACCATTTTTTTCGCGCTCGATTTCACACTGTTCGATTGAGAGCACTTGGTTTCCATTTGATGAGCAGTCGTGCAGCTTGATCTACGAATCATGGAAATACGGGGCTCGCGAAGTAAATTTTACATCTGTGTATCGTAACATACACTTCAGAAGCAGCATCTTCCACTCAGCCGATTTCTTCCCGAATGCTCTCTGGGAAATCGTAGGTAGGCTAACACCGTTTACTCGCGCGTGTGCGGTGTGTGCGTGTGTGTATACTTCAGTTACTAATCTCGCCAAACATATTTTATTGACGATTTCATATCGAACTTTACACGACATAAAATGGACTTTTTGCAGTGCTTACTAAATATTTGACAAAACAACGTGTCTCCATTTAATAACGTGCACGGTGCCAGTCTAAAGTAGAATACTTATATTTAAGCAATATGACGTACCTGAGCAAACTCATAATGATGTTTCTTAGTTGTTTACTTGTTTTTTATGTTTTTTTGCGTGAATTTTTCAAGTTAAGGTTTAGATCAGGCCTTAAGTTAGGGCTAGTTTTAACATTCGAGTGAGCAAAAGTAAATAAATTCCAATTTATTTATTTTTTCATAATCTCATTACTAATCGTGAAATCGATCTTTTAATGTGAAGCGATGTTTTTATTTTAATTGATTAGCGTATTATTAATAAGCATTACATTCTACATTATTTATTTGATACCGTTTTTATGCAACTTATCCTTTAAAACACGTCTAATCGATGCACAGTTTGACCAGTCCATCGTTGATGTTGCTATCAGCCAGTGGCGTTACGTTTAAGCCATTGTGTCCGTGTATACCTACTGGACACACTTTGGCAGGCCCGTCGAGAGGGTGGATTAGGGGGGTTAGCTACCCAGGGCCCCGCGACGTTTTGGGGGCCCCGTCGTCGGCCAGAAATGTAAAGTACGCCAGAATGTAATATTTTGAGAAGAAAAATTAAAAAATTTTCTTGCCCGAAAGGCCCCGTGAAAATGTTTGGGGGTCCCGAAAGAATGTTTCCCCGGGCCCTGCTGTGGCTTTCGACGGACCTGCACTTTGGGCATGAATTCTGAGAATTTGAAAGTGAGTTGTTATACCAAATTATAATTTTGCTAAATAAAAAAATAGGATTTTAGCTTAAGTTTATTGTGGCTTAATTAATTCGAACGTTTACTAGACACAACATCTCAGCGCTGTGCAACAATTTTGAGCATTTCTGTTTAACACGGTAGGCCTAATGCGTTAACATAAATTAGGCGAGGTAGACAATGAGTGCACCTCACACAATTCCATCGTTTTTGGCATCTTTGTGCCAAAAAGTATCAAATTTGGTAAAGATTTGGCGACGTTTTAACAAAAACCATTATACTTTCAGTTATTTGCATCGAGAAGACTGTTCATATGGTTACAGGAAACAGCACGACGTTCAACGAAAGTCGCGGATTTTCTCGAGTGACTTTTACGTTTCACATGCGACGTAAACCGCTTTACTACATTGCAAACCTTGTTATACCATGTTGTCTGTTGTCCTGTATCGCCGTTGTCACTTTCATCTTGCCACCGAACTGCTTTATGAGACTTACACTCAGTACGTATAACCACATTGATACACTAGACAGTACTCGCAGAGTTAAGCACTACGCCACGAACCGTGTTGCCAACTGGCGAATACAAAGAAAAACTTCGTACAATAACTTTAGTATTCGCCAGTGCACTGGCGTCCATTTGCTCTATGTGACAATGCAGTAAAGAATTTTGCAATTCTATCCTCTTCTGGATCACTACCAAAATATAGTCTCCTCTAAGCTGTGTTAATCTAACCGTCCCTGAAAATTTAAGCCAAACTTGATGTAATATTTTGTGTAATCCTGCTAACAAACTGACCAACAAACAAAAATAAATAATTAAAACTCTTGTTGAAAGCTATGAAGTACTGTCAGTGGTAGTATTTTTTGTAAAAGTCAAGACTAAAAAGTGCTATGATAGTTTCTTGGAACATGCTATTTCGTTGCCTTGTACTGATGTGTCATGCTACGGTGGAATAAATCAGGCCTTGCAAATATCCTCGAGCCACATAGCAATATCGAATGGCAAATTTACAATAATTAAAAACCATCAAATAGCATTTTGTTCTTTTTTGTTTTTGATCACCTAGGCTTTTTTTTCGCCGGCCAAATTGTAAACTTTGATGCTCTTTTTCTTCTTCTGCCGTATGGCCAGGCAGGTTTATGACAATCTCTTTTGCAGCTGCTTTTTTTCGTTTGCTTCTGTCTTCAATGTAACGTGTAGTCTTTGATTGTAATAAATGTACAAAACATCAGTTTATACACTTGTTAACGGCAAAATTTAAGGACTTGCACATCGAAAACAGCAAAAATTACAAAAGGTGATATTGCCTGCATCACACTGACTGTGTGTCAATGTGCTGCTGAATAATATCACCTTTTGTAATTTTTTGCTGTTTT
>Ga0209367_1009583_pt1 | contig 13092 bp, 11 predicted proteins | sample WorMetLIZISLAND2_FD_187412 | JGI IMG/M metagenome (GOLD analysis project Ga0209367, IMG submission 187412) | Marine gutless worms symbiont microbial communities from Max Planck institute for Marine Microbiology, Germany - Olavius geniculatus... ... | reverse complement strand
AAGGGGGGTCGGTCGGGGAAAAATGCAATTGGCAGCATTCGATGGCCCATTCCCGAAAACCCCCCTATAGGCGCAAAAATCTCTTATAAAAGCCAAGTTATAGCCCATTTTGCCCCAAATTTTGTTGCCATGGCAACCAGGGAGGGTCCGGGGTAAAATTAAATGACACTGTTAGATTCGCCATCCCCGAAAACCATACCATAGAACCAAAAATTACAACTCCATCTTATACACAGCCAAGTTATGACCGTTTAAAGAATTGCTTAATTTTCCCCATAGGCGCCATTGTAATTTTTTTCGATTTTTGCGAATAAATACGTTAAATATTAATTTCAAATTTTTTAACCCCCAAAAGGCACATCCTTGTGCGAGACCGCGTCGTTTGAGCCATTGCACGCAAAAATCCGCCGAAGGGTCTGACCTGTAGGTGAGTTTCTGAAAAAAAAGGTACATGTACAGCTACAAAAATTTTTGCGTATATTTCACCCATTTGCCGGGAAGCCCCCTTGGAGGGATTTACATGAAATTTTGCATGAGGGGTCATCTCACCGACGTAATCAACCGTGCCAAATTTTATCTCAATCAGATCAGGGGTTTTGATTCTGTGGGGGGTCGAATTTTTGGCTTTCCCATAAGAATGAGAAGTCGCCGTTAACACAGGGCTTGAACTACCGTTCAGCCTGTGATACTAATTCAAAATATGTAAACTAAATATGGCAGTTGATTAAATATTCTTTGCTAGTCATGATGTAATGCTGACGTCATAATGTATCGTAAGTACAAGCTTGCTTGTCTCAACTAGTGCTGTCGGTTGCTACCCTGCTTCGATGGTGAACTTAATCTGGTTCGCTAATGGAGAAATGTTTATTGTGTCAGCACTAAGCAACATGTGGACATGAAATCAGGCGTCTCACGATCCAAAAACGCAACCATTTTGCAGGCTTGGTGTGCTAGTGACTGTCTTGCTCGAACATGTGAAAGTCTAGCTATCCCCACATACACGTAAGTGTGATCGATTTGCACGTTTTTGTGGCTGCAACTGTAAAACCTCAAAAATTTGTCATCAACGAACCATATTTTTCACCATCGGAGCGGGGTAGCAACTGACAGCACCAGTTGAGACTAGCAAGCTTGTACCCGTGACATATTATGACGTCAGCGTTACGTCACGCCTAGCAAAGAATATTTAATCAACTGCCACATTTTGTTGCAACATTTTGAATTAGTATTTCTTCAGCTGGTAAAAATTTCATGTAAATTGATCATCATTTGAGTGAATTATGAAAGAAAGAAAACGGGGTCCCTTTTTATGAAACACCGTGTATATGGAATTGTGTTAAACTCCTAGATATTTTGTATTTTATTTCAGTTTTGTGTTTTTTTATTAAACTGTTTTAAAACCTGCTGCTACTGTGTATTGTGAATGTCGGTGGATGGTTCTTCTGTGTCGTCTATTCATGATTGGTCAAACCTAACTCCAGCACGCAGAAGTGGTGAGTAGCAGCTGAAATGCAGAGACCTTGCATTGTTTTATTCTCCGGTGAATTCTACCGGTGCATCAGGTTACCAAATCTTTCTGGCAGAAATTATCAAATTCAGTGTATATTGCTGACAAAAGATGCCAAAATTTTGACAATTCTGTGTATGATAAATCGGTTTTAGCTGTCAAATTATGCCAAATGTATGCCAATAGTGAGTGTTTGTGCCAAGTTCAAAGAAAATTGCCAAACTGTTAAACTAAAATTTGGACATTCAACTTTCTTTAAAATGCCAGAGTTCGACTTCTTTGACATTTTAAAATGACAATTGGCAATCCTTTCGATGCACCGGATAATCAAGGAGTAAAAAACAGTGTGAAGAGGCTGGTAATTGCAGGAATAATATATATTTTCCGTAAAACTTTTTGCGTATTCTACATAAAAGTGTGTAGAATATGTGCCGTTCCTGTTCTACAAAGCCTCTCAAATAAGATGAAAAATAAAACTCTTTTTGCTGCATTTTTCTGAATGTTGCCTTTCTGTTGCAACATGCATACTGCAAAGCTTTGGCGGTTTGGCTGGGTGACACATGCTGTTTTTGAGCATTCTGGTTGATTTATGTCCAGCCCGGTTAGTTCTCGGATGGGAGACCACACATCTCCATTCTTTGGTAAGCTACTCGGGCCAGCTGAGTTTGCTTTAGTTTGTGTTTTATTATCAGTAGTCATTGGATGTAATTGTGCTGAGTTTCTGTGTTTGTCTTGTCATTGCTAGTGCTGTAAATTTCATACATGTTGTATACTGGTGACTGGGATTATTTTTGTGCTCTGTTATTTGTTGCATTATTTCAATAATGCAGCGCCACATTTTTACCCGATTTGATCCTGTTCAGTAAAAAATGTACATTGTGCGTCCCACATATTTTTCAGACAATAACTTACCACGAATACTGCATTACGACTGTACGCATTTTTGTTCGCATTACCCGATTTAAGACGGCTTTCTCAATTCAGAAGCCATAGAATATCATGCTGCACCAAGTGAACTTTTGAATGTTGCAGCATGTCACAAAGAGGTCCCCACAGTAGCACAGGCCAGAAATTGTTACTGTCTGACATTTCTGGCCTGTCGTCTCACTTCTTGGGGGCCCCTGTTTGGCACCAGATCTTTACTTTTCACAGCATACCAAGTTGTCTGTCTCCCTGTATGTCTCGGCGTCTGTCTGTCTTTCTGTAGGATCCATGGTTATGTCAGTCGAGTACCAAATCATTTCAGACAGGATCATTTCAGAGTATACTGCGTTGTCTGTCTCTCCATATGTCGATTACTGTGTCTGTCTGTTTGTCTGTCTGTAGGTCCGGTGATGTACAACCCTCCGTCATATCACAGTCGAGCACCGGATCATTACAGACAGGATCACTTCAGAGCAGCTGACAACAGAGCCAGGGAACCACCTCCACCACCGAGATTTGCACAGAGACGAGACCGGTAACTGATCTCTGTTTTTTATGAGCTGCGTTTTACGATTAATTTATTTTTTGTTGTCACCTTTTTTATTGGCACAAGGACAAGACCAATAACTTACAGTGTATTTTATACGTCATAAAATAATTTCTGTGCTTCTGGTTGCCACCAATTCCTTAAAAATCTCCATTCCTAAAATATTTTTTTTGGACCTTCAAAAATATTGGGGTGGTTAGTTTGTCAGCTTTCAAAGTTTTAGTGAAAAAAATTCCGTGCACTTAGTCTGTTGTGCTGCAGTGCTTCCGTTTTTACGCGCGACAGCAGGTACTGCAGTAGCGCATTTTAGCCATCGCAATTCTGTCTGTCTCTCCGTCCGTCCGTCTGTCCGTCTGTCTGTCACACGGGTGGATCAGTCAAAAACGGTGCAAGCTAGGATCACCAAATCTTCACTGTCGGCTGCCTGGAAGACTCTAGTTTCAGGAACCGTAAAGCTTTTACATAAATTCGAAGAGGGTCATACCGAACGAGGGCGCTAAATGAGAGGGGGTTGGGCAAAATTTGCCAATAAGTCATTGTATCTCAATAATGGTGCAAGATAGGGCCTATGTTACTATTAATTTAATCGCTAATAGGAAGTCGTACACTGGCTCTCGATTGCCACTGAGATCAATGACCTTGGATGACCTTGAACACAAAAATAGGGGTTTTATGGATTTTTGGCGATTTTGGGCTGTGACGCACATTTCAAGAGCGGCAGCATTCACGCGAGACGGTGTTGCCATCTGGCGTATGTAAATACATCGTACCCAATGTCAGTTACTGGATTGATGAGCTTAGATTTCTTTGCAGTGGGCCTTCCAACATGCACCACTGTCGCATGTTCCCCTTTGCGTTAGCTGGGCTTTTCTTGTAGTTCTTATGGGTGCAGTTCAACATATCACTTTGTTGTTTCAACGAGTTGTTGTGTAATATTATATGGTGTATCTTTAAAGTAAAAATGAAAAAAAGCAAAAGTCTTCTATTTCTGGCCGTCTCCCTACTTTCTTGCTATACTGCAACTGGATAGCACGATAATTTCTTAGACGTGATGCATAAATAAATAAATAGTTATTCCTGATCCCCCTCCCTACTTCTTTGTCAGACTGTCACTGGAATCACCGATGCACGGGAATTTGTTAGGCTTAATCCTTTTTGGGATGTATTTTTAATCGATTTTATTTGTATTTGTCTTGTGATCTGCACACAGGTAAGATCTCCAAAATTGATTTATGTATTTTATTCTATGACATTTTAGGATGGGTTTTTTTATTCTTTTAACATTATTTAGCAATGCACCAAGTGCACTTGACTCTTGTGTCCAAGGACAGTTCCATGCAGTGTCGTCAGCCACAGTGACCTGCATTTGTTCGTTAGTCTGTCTGCTTTTCACTCTGTATCTGTCTCTCTGTGTCTCTGTAAGTGTCTGTGTCTGTCTGTGTGTCTGCTAGTACAAGGACAGATCCCCGGAGCGTCATCAGCTACAATGACTTAGATGCGCCTGCTGAGGCTGACTAAGAAGTTGTATGTATATGACTGGGTATTCTATGACTGGATATGCCCGCCTGCCAGTGCCTGGACAGGTCGCTGCTGTCAGTTAGAGATACCAGCCTACAGCAGAGATTTGTTTTGAAATATACGATTTGTTTGCATCTCAGTCAGGTTTAAACCCGACTAGGCCTTTCACTAAAATGTGGTGGCCCTCTTGCACAAATTGGCCAAAAATGCTAAACATGCCTAAATCTGCCTCAGGTTTGGATGCAAATTGTGCATGAAAATGTGCAAAATTTGTGGAAATATGTGGCGTACAAATATATAAGCATCTATTCTGCTGAATGCAGAATACATGTATGCATGTAGGATGCATGTAGGCTTTTATATTTTACATGGCATAATTGACATAACTGACGAAAAACGGAATGATGGACTTTGGCGGTGCAGAAAAGGCACGTATTTATTTTTAGAATACTACGATGTGTGAAATATCTAGATTTTCACATTTTTATGCTTCTGCTAATGTAGTTGCCAGAGGCATTATGTTTCCGGAGTGTTCATGCATCCAACTTCAGCTAAATTTTCAAAACTTTAAATAGACGTTGTTAGCAAAATATCTGGGGTATTTGTTGATGGAATCTGACCAAACTTTCACCACTAATGGAGTTTGGGGCACGGATGAACGCGTCAAATTTTGGGGTCAAGGTCCAAATGCACTTTTTGGCCTTGTAGTTGTCACATGTTGGCGGAGGCATCATAGTCGATGGAATCTTAGCCACCATCTAGCGTGACACATGCGAGTTGTAATAGCCCATTGGGGATTTTTGCAAAATGCAGTACATATGCTGCAGTGAGTGTCTGTGTGTATAGCTGGTGTCCCTGACTATCATCAGAACAAAGGTGTGGTTATTTGTGTTACATGATTGCATAACCACTGTTAGCCGTGACAGAGAACCGAAAATGCCCTGTTTTTTGTCACAACGCGATTCCATGCAGCAGTATGAATTATTTTCGTGAATCAAAACCAGTTTTTATTACTCACATATATATTGTGAGACATTTGGACTTGCTGCTGGCACTGTGAACCTGGCCAACCCTGTAGTCACTGCCTAGAATGTAAACTGTAGTTTCTGTTTAACTGGCCTATTTTTTCTACAGATTTTCCAAATTAGCAATTAGTCCCCAAGGCAGAGTCTTGTTTGTTGTTGTTGTTGAAAGTTAGGTCCATTTTTTTAGTTGCATTTTTTATTTTCAGTAAGCATACTGGCGTATTATGGCAACTGTTTCTTACTGATATATGTTCTGGTGTTTTTTGAGTGGATGTCACTAGAGCTGTATTTTTCGGATGGCTTTTTTATTTGCATTTGTTGTCAAGTTTTAAACATGTGTTTGTCTTTTCATTTTTTTAGAATATTGTGCATTGGTAGACATCATTTTAGCATAGCATTTTTACGCGCGAAAGCAGAATGCTTCGCGCATCTTTGCCATCGTCTGGGCGTGCGTCTTTCTGTCCGTCCGACACAGTCATGAGCTGTATCAAAATGGTGCAAGCTAGGATCACGAAATCTTCACCATGGACTGCCCCAAGGTCTCTAGTTTATCGTGACACTGGGTGCAGCGGTTCCCCTCGAACGACGGCGTCGAAGAGGGGTACCCCCCTTAAAAAAACGTCATTTTGCCGTTATTGGCTCGAATAATGTGAAAACGGTTGCAGATAGGTACATACATGCTGCTTATCATAACAAGCACTGATGACAGGCTTTTGGGATTTATCAACATCGATGACCTTGAACGACCTTGAACCCCTCAAAAAGGGGTTTTTAGTGAATTTTTAGCAATTTTTGGATGCAGCGCACATTTCAACACTGAATTGCAACGAAATGGCTGGAGATAGATCAGGACAACCTGTGTATGAAATTTTCAGCATTCAACGTGGATTTTAGCTGTCCAAGTCCCAACCCCGTAGGTTCAAGGAGGCCGGCGCAGGCAGGCGTCAAAGACAGCTACCCTCCTAAAAAGTGGTTATTTTACCGCAATTTTCTCGCGTAGCGCAAAAATGGTGGCAGATAGGTACATACATGCTGCTTATCATAACGAGCACTGGTGACAGGCTTTTTGGATTTATCAACATCGATGACCTTGAACGACCTTGAACCCTAAAAATATTGATTTTAAGCGATATTTCGGCGATTTTTGGCTGCAAAAGAGTGAATTGCGACGAAATGGATGGAGATAGACTACGATTACCTGCGAACAGGAACTGCTATAGACTTTCGCGCGTCTCATGAGCTTTGCTCAAATTACTTGTTTATCTACTCAGTGCTATAAAGGGTTACACACGGACACAATTACTACAGCAACAAAACCATAGAAATATGTCACCCAGTGCTGACACTTTTTGCAGCCATTTATCTAGACCCGCACAGCCGTAACCTAAATTTGGACTTTTTGAGTGGAAAATTAGCACGCCATTTAGTCCTAGAGTTTCTGCACATATTAATTTTCTAGATGAGCCCATACCTGTAATGTGGCCTATTAGGATGGCTGCATAATGATACAAAAGATCAGCAACATTAATAACACACGTAAGGGGTGGAAAAAAGTGTTACCATTTAAAGAAACAAAGCCGAACGGATGGTAGTGGTGCTGGTATTCCCAGCAACATTATCGGTCATAGTCTTTATTACCCTGTTTCAGCATGTTAGAGTATTTGCTCATTGCTCAATGTTAGTTAAAAAATATACAGTAAGATGCAACAAAGAATGTAATGTTAACAATAACAGCATAATTAGTGGTGCTAGTATTCACACCTGCATTATCGTCAACAGTCTTTATTACCCTGATAGTACATGATATACGGAAGGTGAAGGCACTATGTCGACCGAAATAGCTTAAATTTTGAGCTACAGATTTGATCAACACGTGTCAAAAATTTTCAGCTATCTGTCGAAAAATAGCAATCTCCTGCACTGCCTTCTTTTTACCACATAATCAGCATATTAGTGTATTTGCTCACTGATTAACAATTTCAGCTAAAAAAAAAACATACGGTAAGATGGGACAAAGAATGTAATGTTAGCAATAACTAGGGATGCTGGTTTTATGTGAATATGCGATCGCACATGTGATCGAATTTTTTTGCCAAAACCAGCATATCGCATATTTTTCTGCATATAATGGCATTTCCAATTTCCAAAATGTTCTTATATGCCGCATATTACTGCATGTATGATCGCATTTTTGTCCAACGTTGTTTTAAGACCGTTAAATATTGTTGGTGGCATACGATTAGCGGTATTTACAATTAGACGTTCATTATATTAAGTCAAAAATGTCAAAACTGTGCAGAATAGGCCTATTAATGATCATGATTATGATTCTCCACCACTCAAAGTTGCATATGCCGGAAATATGCGGAAAAAATATGCCGCATATATGCGGCATATGCAGCATATATGCGCCACGTATTTTTGTTAAATTCTGCATATTTTGCCTCAAAAAGTTCCGCATATTTTAAGAAAATTCTCCCGCTATAAACCAGCATCCCTAAATAACAGCATAATTAGTGGTGCTAGTATTGCCACCTGCAATATTGTTAATAGTCTATTACCATTAGTACATGACATACTGAGGGTGAAGGTACTCTGTCAACTGAAATAGTTTAAATTTTGAGTTACTTTGTTAAGATGCGACCATGCTGATTTCGAGAACTTAATGTCCCTGCTTTTTTCATCATCACATGTCAAAATTTTCAGCTATCTGTCGAAAATAGCAATCTCCTGCACCGCCTTCTTTTTACCATACGACGCTGCTGTTTACTGAGTTTTATTGTAGGTCTAACAGCCACTATTCAGTTTACGATTAGTGCTGTCACTTTGACACTTGAGTCCAGAGTTATAAGTCACCATGGCGAGCAATAATAAGTATTTTGCATAGTCGAATTTCGAGACCACGAGACCAAGATGCATGAGAACGAGAACAATTGTTATGAGAACGAGAACAACAACGAGACAGAACGAGAACGAGACCATTAAATTTGGTCTCAAGACCATGTTGGTCTCGAGGACTTAACATCCCTGCTTTTTTCATCATCGTGTGTCAAAAATTTTCAGCTATCTGTCGAAAAATAGCAATCTCCTGCACTGCCTTCTTTATACCATACAACGGTTTTTTTTACGATGCTGCTATATAACATAACAGTAAGATGCGACGAAGAATGCAATGTTAACAATAACAGCATAATTAATTGATTAATTATTCCACTACATAACAAGTACATTGTTGTCAAAATTTTAGTCGTAATTGCTAGCAAAGTCTTGAAATTCTCAAGACTTTTTTCTCAAGACCAAGACTTCATTTTTGCCCACGAGCAAGCTTGAGACCAAGATTATGGTCTCGAGGACTAACTTATCAGTCTGATGGTTGCTGACACTGTGTACAGTCTCCCATCTCTGAGACGTAATGTTCCATCTGAAATGTGCATTCGTCAATGCCAAAACGATCTCGCACCATCGCACTGGCCATCGCCAACAACTGCTGAGTATCCACATCACGGTCTATGACATAATACACCAGCCACCTAATATACACAGAATCCCAACACTAGCATCATGGCATTTGCTCAACCCACAAAATTTTAGCCCATCAGAAAATTGTTTTCTTCCAAAAAATACAAAATTGCGGTCTGAACATGGCCCATTTGGGTGAACTCAGGCAAATATGTTGAAATTTTGAGCAACTACAGGGTGGGCCAAAAAAACCAGACCTGTTTGAGCATTGATAACTCAGCGATGGTTAGTGGTAGAAAGACGTGTGATATGTCAAAAGTTTCAGAATGCTCTAAAGAATAAAAGACAAATTTGAATAATGAAGCATTTAAATATTCTTTGCCTAATTTGCATAAATATTCGTCACCCCTGAAATTTTGCCAAATTTGACTGCAACACATGGATTTAACATGGATATTTCAGCTTTTATAACTTAACGATGTTTATTGATGGATAGGTGCACAATAGGCCAACAGTTTCGAAACTGTGTACAGAAGAAGTGTACAACTTGCATGTCTCAGCACTTAAATATTCTTTGCCTGATTTACACAAATCTGCCTCACCCCTAAAATCATGCTAAATTGGCAGTAACACATGAATTTATGTTGATTTTCATTCAGCATACAGTGAAATATCAACAATTATTAACACACACATTGAGTTTAGATGAAATTTGACATAGGCAGTTGCCAAACTTTTGCATTCATAACCGTCATCAGTCCTTTTAGGCAGCTGATCGATCGCTGGAGTCAATGTGTTCAGGATCAGCTGAGCCCAGCATTCGATTAGCACACGTTTTAGCTGGCCAGTTATTGAAATTTTGTGACGATGCTATCTGTTACAATGCCCCACACTAAATAAATCACAGAATTTAAATCTGGACTTTTTGGCAGTGAATTTTTGAGTTCAATGAACTCGGGCACGTGGGAGTACAAGCAAATGCCTAATTTCAGGGGTAATGAAAATTTATGCAAATTAGGCAAAGAATATTTAAATGATTTGCTATGCAAGTTCGGCCCTTTTTGCCTACAAAATTCTAAAACTTTTGACATATCACACTCTTTTCTACGGGTAATCGTATTGCTGAGTTATCAATGCTCAAACAGGTCCAGTTTTTTTGGCCCACCCTGTATAATCTCCTATGTTGGAAGTTTGCAGCTACCTGTCGGAATATTGCAGTTTCCTCCTCCCCCAGTCTTATTTCTTAACCCACGAGGCTGCTGACAACTCAAGACAATAACACCCAGTTTGCACAAGCAAGCTGGCTTGACGAGTACCCAACAAGCCTACTACTACAACAACCGTTACTACTACTATTACAAACCAATAGCAAGATGGACAGACAGAGCAGCCTTGGTCGTAGTGAGTGACCAAAGCCTCATGTCGTGAAGTTCACGGACTCCGTCCAGACTGCACAGGCACTGGCGCAGCTCACTAAATGATATGTCCCGTGGAGCAGCTGAAAATCACGTCAACATGAACAAATCAATTTAAATAATTCAGTAAATAGTTAAAACAGTGGCCATCATTGATTTAAAAATTGGGGGCAGAAAGCTGCCACTTTCCGGCAAACAGCTCCAAATTGCAACAGACAAGATGGTAGATGTCGATTTCAATTTTACGCCCAGATTCCCACAAAATGGGGGACATGCTCCCTCCGAAGTTACGTGTTTTTGAAACAAAATTTTCGGACAACAAAAACATTTTCTGATCGGCTACAATTTAGGGATGAAGCCACTGAGATTAAACGTGTGTAACCTGTTCATGAAAACCCCCTCAGATGTATGGAGCATCACCTGCCATATGGGATCACACAGTATTCCTGACACCCAACACAGGTGAATGTGCCCACCTATACCTAGCGAGGCAGGATGGACGGTACTCGATTTACCTATTCCAGAGGGATGGAAGGCTGAGTGTGTTGGATGTGTTGTGTGAGTTGGACATGATAACCTAACACATATCTAAAAACTTGCTTGTGAAAACAAAGTCACAACAGAGAAAAAAGTTCATGAAAATCTACAAGTTTAATTAATAAGTTCAATTCACTATATAAAAATGTTCTTACACAAGTCAACATTTGTTGAAACGTCATCACTATGGTCATATTCATTTTCCAACATACATAACAAATATTTTATAACATGATGCAATTGCAGCAAAAACTGAAGTGTGCAGCAACTTACCTTCCATAAGGACGGCGAAGATCTCTCGGAGAATGGTGAACGTTGTAAAAAGAACAAGTACTGAGAATATGAATGTACAGATTGGATCTGCCAGCTTCCACTCCGGCTGTAACAAACACGAACAGTTCACCCGGAAAACCATGTTATTTTACTGTATTTATAAACATGAACTTCTGAAAACAAGAATACTCCTATATGCAAAATCTATTTTTTGCCATTTTTTAACCCTCGATACTCCGTTGCCGAAGGAGCCTAAAAATTAACTACGCAATACAAAGTTGGGTACGATCGCTGATGTGTTGAAAACTCCGTCTCAATGGCAATGAGCTCAAAGATATAACGAGCGCCAAGATCAACATATTTGTAATCTTTGCGAGTGGCTGCCAACTCTGCTGCTGCACCTGCCATTTACCATTTTGTTTGGCTAATTTTACTTAGACCTTTTTTTGTTTTTACATATTTTATCTATTGTACCGTAATCCAGCTTTTGGCTGCAACATGTAACAAAGACGTTTCATTCATTCATTCATAAACAAACTGTGAAAAATCTGACATAGTTCAAAAATCATAAGCACAATTGAAAACTGCGGGTAATATTGTTGCTTCTGCTGCTGCTAATACCATTACTATTACAATAACAACAACTACTACTACAAGTTGCAGTGTACCTTGTAAAAAATTATATAAGCAGCAATGAGTACACCAAAGCTCTGCAGAAGATCTCCGATGACATGTATAAAAGCTGCCTTCACGTTGATATTGCCAGACTGGTCATCCGCTGACGTGACACGTGTAGTAGTTACGGGAAGGACTTCGTTGTTGCTGGAGTGGGGTTGGTCGTTCATGTCCATGCAGTGGAAACCAACGACATTATTTTCATCCGACCCCGCAGTGCGCCTGGGAGGGAAGGAACGCTGAGGACTGCTGGAGTGACTGTGTCCATGACCTCTGCCTTGCAAGATCATGCACATACTACAACAGACAACAACAACAAATACTACTGCAACAACTACAACACCTAGTACTGTAGTAATAGTAGTACACTTGGATCTGTGAGGGAAGGGCTGGTGCACACTGCCAGAGTGACTGTGTCCATGACTCTGCCTTGTAAGATCATGCACATACTACAATGGACAACAACAACAAATACTAAGCACTACAACAACTACTAGACCTACAACAACAACCACTAGCCCTACAACAATAACTACAACAATAGCAACTAATACTACTGCTAGTACTAGTATTTCAGCTGCTACTGTTACTACTACAACAGCTACTGCTGCTGCTAATACTACAATCTCACAGTCTTGGATTACACTACTACCACCACCAGTACCACTAGCACTATTACAAATACTACTTCACTTACCAAATGTTGAAGAAAACGCTCAGTCCCGCCATGATCATCATCAGTGGAGCATCAATCTCGTAGTCTTGGCTTATAACACGCTGGACAGCCAGGTAGACCAGTGCTGCAGTCACGATCCATATCATCATTACTGACATCAGCGCTCCAACCACCTCTGTTAAAAGCACACAACAACTACAACTACTCTTACTACTACTACTACTACTACACGACACCACATCACCATTACTTACATCAACTCTGCAGTAATACCACACACGCAGGCACAACAATTCACATACTACACTGTGTCCCAAAAAAACATCCCCGACATTTTTGACTGTAATTTGAAAACCTATTACCAGATTATGATAATTTTTGGTACAAATATTCCTGACACAACTTGCCATCAAATGACCATTTAGTTTCCCACCTCACCCAAAGTTCGTTTCTGCACTACCTGGGGAAAGCACAACCAGCAAAATATCACTTTTTTATCCAATGCGATATGATTGCTTAATTAACATAATGCGTAA
>Ga0209367_1009580_pt1 | contig 13093 bp, 7 predicted proteins | sample WorMetLIZISLAND2_FD_187412 | JGI IMG/M metagenome (GOLD analysis project Ga0209367, IMG submission 187412) | Marine gutless worms symbiont microbial communities from Max Planck institute for Marine Microbiology, Germany - Olavius geniculatus... ... | reverse complement strand
CGGCACGACGAGCGCAGACGTCGATGATGATCTGAGGCGTTGTCTTGAGCTGATGTCGGCCACACGTCGTATTACATCGGAGAGATATGCTGGCGCCAGGTCGTGTAGTGTAGTTACTATAGAACGTGAGCACAAAACGTTTAGCTACAGTTGCTACTCTAAGACAAACTTGCTAGTAGCAATAATGAGTGCCATACGATGATGTCACTCTATTGTGTATAAAGTCTTAAGCTGGCATGTATTTTACCTGGTAGAAATTTGCACATTCCAGCTGGAACTGCTCAGGTATGTAATCCACATCATTAAGTGCACACTCAAATATGCTTAAGCTACATCAACGAGTCAGATAAAAGTCAAGATCTTGTTGACTTGGTTCAGACAGTGACTTCTGACCTTCGTTGAATCTGAACAGTGTGTCCTGAATATCAGCAAAAGCTCTCTGCCGAGATATCAGCTTGTCATCAAAGACTTTACTCTCGATGTAGACGTCCAGCTTCTTTGTCTGGCCACAGCAAACATCGCAGTGTAAGCTTGCTTAAGCTTCAACGGTCAATCATATTCACTGAAAGCGGGATGTCTATCCCCAAGCCCTTAGAACATGTGCCCCAATCCACTCTGCTTGTCCATGTCAAATGTCAATCTACCCTCTTTCCATTTTCTTTTCCTCCTTTTTCCACCATTCTCCCAGGGCCCTCCCCTAAATCAAGATAAAGGTCTGATGAAGTGCTATATGCTCCCCTAACACAGTGTCAACATGTGAAGTAAATCCCAGTTGCTGTCCATTTCCGTAAAAATCACAGGCATGCAAAAATGCATTCGAAGAAAAATAGCATGGCCTAAATAATAAGCATTACTTCTAGGACCAAATATGAAAACAAACTAGAAAGGCTAAATTATGTATGAATATGTCTGATAAAATACAATGTTTTTAACAACTGTTGTTATTCCATGTGGGTGACTTAGATCTTGAATCATGCCAACTGTCCCCCATCTCCACCACCCCCCTGCAAAAAGTTAAAAAAAACTTTACTTTACTTTCATAATGGAACATATGCATGCATTTTCAGAGATTCTTCCAGAAATCAACAATCAAAACAAATGAAGATTTTTTTGGAATAATCTCTCAAACCGTGTAAGTTCGTCACAAGGTTTCGTTATTATCACTTGAAAAAATTGATAGAAATTTTTCTCAGATATTTCTAAGTTCTTGAGTCCTGACAAATCAGAAACTTATGCATAAGTTTTTTGTAACTTTTTCTAAGTTTTTCTCACATTTTCTCGTTATTCACATTACTCAAGTAGGATTTTCGTCAACTTAATTTTTCATTAGTTTTGCACAAGTTCAACTGACCAACTTTTGTAAATTAAATGTATCATAAAAACAACTTAACAACTAACCAACTGAACACACTGCCAACAAGTTGATCGCATATGACATAACTAAATGGTTACACCAAATACTCAAAAAAAAGACTTCCTCATACCTGAACCAGCCAGGAGGCAAGTTGTACGAATGGCTCATCAATAACATCATCGTAAATCTTCTTGATAATCAGAACTGTCTTTGGTGGTGCTCGCCATTTCAACATCTGACTGCTGGGATCCTGTATCGTCCTACGGTAACAATGCACAAGTCAGACCATCAAAAAGAACTATTACGATCAAAACACACTTGTTCCATTGCAATGTCTATCATTCGGTCAAAGCGGGAACTCTTTACTGGACACTAAATGACAATATTCCACAAATAATTCAGCAATGAAGCAATCTGCATGAATGCTGCAAATAACAACAAAATTAATAACAACAAACTACTATCAAAACACATGAGCACCAGCAACAACAACTATTAAAATTATCAATCTAAGCACTTTAGACTAAAGACATTTTTGTTCTCTCTGTCATACAACTAAAACTTACATGGACTACAACCAGCGCCTCTGAATTCATGACCTAATGACAAAATACTTATATGAATATGATTATTACTACTACTACGACTGCCACTACTACTATTACTAATACTACCACTGCCACCATTACTACAAAAAAGCTCAGCTACTGCTAAGAAAAGAGGGCCTAACCTGCATGCATTCGGTCAAAGGCCCAAAATCCACCCCATCAGCACTACTAAAACCACATAGCCTACCCGAAACCATTGTTGGCATAATCAGAATTTTACGTTTCAGCCAAGACTTATGTGAGTCCGTAATTTCAAAACTGATCAGGCACAATTACAGGGATGTTTATGACATGCATATTTGGCCTACTAAAGACACATTTCATCATAATGCTAGTAAAATTAAGCTTGGGGGGCTCATTCAGCAGTAAAATATGTTGCATTTGGCATTTTTTTTTTTAAAAAACTGCTCGGTAACCATAACCACGTGCTCAATACGACCAAGCACCGACTGCTATTTGATGCCAGCTTTCTGCAAAACGCCTGCAAATATTCACATAAGCCATATGCCACCAGAAACTACAGCTAATGCAGAACATCTTGCTGTTAAAATATCTGCAGTATCTTTAAGGATTTTCACGCAGTTGTCTTTGAAAGCCACAGACACTTATGCCAAACCTGCTGGAGCAGAACAAAATTCCATCTAAGAAAGTTACTCAAGATCATACAAGAGAAATGGGTCAGTAAAAAGTCTGTGAGAATCCAAATGTCACTGTATGATAACAATAACCTCACTTCTACAGGTTCGGATGATGTAGTGACTAAAATGCTCACTAAAAATGATGTTCTGACGATCCCACAATCAGTTGATGTCACATGTACACATCTTATACTGACTGAAACTAAAGTCCTTTACGAACACTGTTATTGCTGACAGGCATATTTGTACATTGCAGATTTCACTAAAACAGGGGTAGAAAATATTAATTTACAAGCTATTACTGCACAGCAGTATGAGTAATGTTCAAAACTGAACAGGATAGCTGTATAATGTTGATACTCAAGATGATGTACTGCAATCATAATCAATTACAGTAGCAAATTATTCAGCTCAGGAATACTTACAAGATGGATTCCTGTGACTGAACGATGCAAGCCTTTGGACCGAACTGGCAGCTTGGTGGACAGCCGTAGAGACTTTTTGATTTACTGCACAAGACAAACTGCTGACATTAACATTATATGTCACACGAAAGTGCATACGAAAATCTCTAACTGTACAACACATGGTATTCTATTCTCCATAACAGTGCTATAAGTAACACTGACAAGCATAAATAAATAGCAGAGTTGGAACATGAGTGCAGGAAATTGCTCACCAAGCTTCTCAAAGCATGATATGAGTGGGTCTATCACTGACTCTCAGACAATACAACAACAAGTTTACCAAACTCAGCAAATAAAATCTCCACTAACAGCTCCACTTCAACTAACTCCATTTATCCTATCCTATACAAGCACTTCCTTAAATTAACAGAAAAGTAAAATGTCTTATTATACAGCACGTCAACACCAGAACAGCCCCAATGTGCTATGAACACATGTACCATACTCTGAAAAGAAAAATTATGTCTAAAGTTAACGTCCAAAGACAGAGGTGGTATGAACAGAATTATGCAAATTGGTAGCAAGTTCCATTTCATTGGGCTGGAAACAGAGAAGGCCTGACATCCATACGAACTCAGTCAGTAGGAGATAACTACCAGCTGACGAGTGGCAGTGAAACATAAATGCTGTCTTAAAGCTATGCTACAAAGAATGTTATTTACTTATTTACTAACTGCCGTGAAACAATACCACATAAATGCTGAAAAACTCAACAAAGTACAGAGTACAGAAAAACACAGTGACCTTTGCCGCTTTCCAGCTTCAGGTGTTGCCATCCTTCGCTGTGCAGTCCTTGGTCTTCCATCCATCGTGAAGTTGATGGTATGGTTGTCCTCCTTAACGGACACTGCAGCAACTGCATCGCCAGCAGCTGCATCGCCACCAGCAACTGGCGAAGAACTCATCACTCTTCAACCTACAATGTGCCAAAAACATGCACATACATACAACTGTACAACTCATTCATTCATTTTAATTCTGTCTGCAAGAAAAGCTCAGAAAATTATCTGTAAATTACTACAAGATTTCTGCAAAGTTATTTTTTGTAGATACAGCATAACTAAAACTTACCAAATGTTTCAACGGTATATTCATATTCAAAGTTCAACCAGGAAAATACTCAACATGTTTTGGTCATACTACAGAATGAGAAGAAGTCTTAGGCCAAAATAACTCATTAGATTTGTCTTCATATTTCATACGGCAAGCTGATAGAGGCCTGGTCTTTGCCGAACAAAACTTCCCCACCGAATCCTAACTCTAAGCCTAATCCCCATCTGTGAGGCTGTCTTATGGGAGTTGAACTTAGGCCTATTGCTAAACTAGGCTTATAGTTAACTTAGGCCTAATGCTCAAGTAAACAGACACAAATTGCAAAAAAAAGGAATATACGATTTAATATGCAACTATATACAAGCGTGCGACATAAAACTGAAGTGCAAAGCCAATAGCGAAATGAACACAGACATACAAATATCAGTTCACTATCCAAGCAGTCTCAGCTGCAAAATCATATAGTTCAGTCAAACATCAGACTATACAGTTTCACTGTTTCAAACAAGTGATATCTTAGCTTTTATATCAATAAATCAAATTACAGTGATGAAATATTCAATATCATCAAGTATCACATGAAAGCAAACGCAAATAATCTACACACCAATAAGCCACGCAAGAGGGGCTTAAATACTGACTATTGAAATAGTCTTTAGACGCTGAGTCCCACACACAGACGTCTCCTTCCCTCGTTCGGCGCTATAGGGCCTACACAAGTACCTTGCTACCAGCGCTACTTTTGGGATCCACACAGGCCTCCCAATCTACTCAAATCTATGTCTAGGGGCTATACAAAGCACCCTAACATTATCACAAAAGCCAAATCAAAGGCTATACAACCTTGGCATTTCATATGCCACGACAAAGGCCACACATCGACCTGAAGCGGTCCACAACAGCACAACAACTGTTTTCAAAAACAGCTCATCCACGCGCCTCCTGAGGACGACGACCTAATAACTTTTTGGCCTAACCAATAGTAGGCTCAGATTCAACTCATGTCCTACTTAAATCGGCACAAAACTGGAATGCACAGGCTCTGATTGGTTACCATCTAATGCTGGCCCTTGTGACAAGTACACACCTGTACGGTAAATACCCTCACGTAACGTAAGCTATATTATTATGGCTATTTACTTATGCCTTACAATGAAACAACGTTGTACCTGTCATTACAACAATAGTGATATGCACACATACTAAGAGAAAGGCTAGTGGCCAGAGCCGACAGAGTCGCTATACACAACGATGACCACGACGGTCCACAAATAAATATGATACAGTGACGAAAAAAGACCGCTAGCAAACTTATTTTAACGCGACAAGAAATCGACGACTCGATTTTCCTCGCAAGTGACATACACATACTGGCCACTAAACTGGCTAAAGACCTACGCAGCCTGACACCATCATTAACCCTAAACCTAGATCGCTATTTCAAACTTCCTACTGGAGAATTTTTGCGATTGTGCCTTTCCTAGAAGCTTTTTAACCAAAAAATTTGCCTTCCATATGACACATAGGTTTCACTACGTCTCCGTCAATCAAATAATACACTGTGTACTTCCTGCAGTTCCCCACCGGCACTGACTGAACAGGTTCCGTAATCTCCACTCGTTATGATCGTGTATTCACACTGCAGACAATTATGCCAGAGATTTATAACGCTGTATGAGCGCGAACCATGTTCTAAACATTCGCCAACATACCTTGGCTATTTCCTCAGATGAACCTACACAAAATAGTCAAAAGTCCAGTTTACAGTTCGTATAAAACGCTTATAAATTAGATTTCGTTCATGACACAACAATTACATAGTTTTTTTTGTTTACTTTCGAGTGGGCGTGGCAAGAAGTGGCATGTTGTGTAGTGATGATTCAATATATCGAAAATATCGATATATTGTTTTCGATATCGATATATCGTGTCGTATCGTATTTTTCATATCATCGCGATATTTTCTACAAATTTTTCACTACGTTGCGTGACTGGAAAAAAACATTACAAATGGGACGAGTTAATGATGTCGAAATTTAACTACACTCGTAATATAAGTTCACCTGAAGACATTTTATTGTTTAAATAGAGCATACTGCCTTGTTCAATGTTCATGTCTTGTTTATATGCTTGGATAAAATTTACATACTCATTATTTTAAAATATCGATATCGATATTGATATCGCAATATTTTGCAAAAATATCGTATCGATATCGTATCGAAATTGAAATCCTGATATCGAATCATCACTAATGTTGTGTGACAGGCTGCACGTCGTGCTAGTGTTGTGCGATATCTGAAATTAGATCCACGATAACGATACCGTCTCAAATATCGAGTATCGCGATACTACATGAATGATGACTGCGGCCAAGAACTTTAATTGCATTCAAAATTGCGGCCAAACCACTGCAGATACAGACATGGTCACTATTGTCAGCCTATAAAAATACGTCATCGCGCTTTATCCAACGGTACCTTTGCTAACCCCTAAGTACCAGTATACGACGTACGGTTTAGCCACAATATATTGCGTTACAGACAGACAAACAGACAGACAGACGACACATTGTAGCCTACAAAAGACCTATTTGTTGGCCAAAAATTGGAGACTGACATGTGGAAGAGAATACGTGGGAAGTCGCAATACTTTCATAAAGAATAAAGAGTTATTAACTTATTATAGTGCTAGGAATGCTAAATCTTTATACAATACAGTACACAAAAACCAATCATACTCCTCACTTGTAGCCTTCTGAGGCGTAGCGCATAAACAGTGGAACATGCACGCTTTCAATTTTTACGCGCGAAAGCAGCTACTGCTTTCAGCGCGTCTTAGCCATCGCCATTCTGTCTGTCTGTCTGTCTGTCTGACTGACTGCCACTCGGGTGGATCAGTCAAAAACGGTGCAAGCTAGGATCACCAAATCTTCACCGTCGGCTGCCTGGAAGATTCTAGTTTCAGGATCCGTAAAGCTTTTCCATAAATTCGAAAGGGGTCACCCCGAACGAGGGCGCTAAATGAGAGGGGGTGGGTAAAATTTGCGATTTTTGGCCAATATGTCGCTGTATCTCAGTAACGGTGGCCTAGGTTACTATTGATCACTAATAGAAAGTTGTACACTGGCTCTCGATTGGCGCCAAATTCAATGACATTGAATGACCTTAAACGCCAAAATAGGGGTTTTATGGATTTTTTTGGCAATTTCGGGCTGCGACACAAGTCTATATCATTCACAAAATGGCGCCACGCTACTATCGTTATGCGATCCAGATAAAGAATTTGGTATTTGTGTATTAACTTAGCGTGAACACCCCAATTTTCAGCTAAACTACTGAACCGGAACTGTTATAGGCTTTCGCGCGTCTCGTGAGCATTAGCTCAAATTTCTTGTATATAAACTCTATAATTTTCGGCTACTTTGTACAGCAATTAGGCCTATTTGCAGTTTATTTCAGCAAGTTATGAAACAGATTTTGATAAAACTTTACGGAGAGGCAGAAATGGCCAAACTTCCGAAGGTTGACAAGGACCAACCACTTAGATACACGGTTTCTGAATCCAGACTGATATCCGTTTTAAAATAGGCTACCGGTGACATGTGCAGCTTGCTCTTTAGTTGTTTGTTTCATTTTCATTCACACAACTTCAGTGCAGTTGCTCGAATTAATTAAAGTTGTGAAACACATAAATAATGACATCAATCAAACTCCAGAAAAGTCATCAAACGTCAATCATTCCGTTTGACAATCATTTAAATTTAAACTTTTAACTAAACGCTTAAATGTTTAGCGTGCGTGTATAGCTACAGAACAAACATGATTTACATTATTAGCCGACCGTACTTAAGTAACGGTCGAGCTATTGCCATGGTTGTCGTCTTGACTGTCTGTCTGTCTGTCCATCCGTCCGTAACGGATGTATTGTGACTAAGTGTTAGGTCTCAAAATCAATCAATCAATCAATCAATCAATCTTTATTTGTCCAATAAAACAATTTAAAACATGCAAATGACAATGCAGTAGGACCGGACAGTGAGACTATAAGTACTGAACACTGCCCTTAATACGCAAGTACAGTCAGATAAATCCATAAGTTCTAAAGTTAGAACAAACAAATACCAAAACAAGGTGGTAAAAACAACGACCAGGACAGTTGAATAACAGGCTAAACAGAGCCAATGCAGTAAGCAGAGAGATCCACAGTATTTATTGAAAAGAAAATTTTTACACGAATAATTAGCCATGAGACGTAAATCTAGGCATGCAAAATTTCAGCCATATAGTGCAAGAGGAACATTTTTAAATTTAAGGTTGAATGGACGGAGGGGTTGGAAATTTTACGGAAAACAGACCATAACTCGAAAACGGTGACAGATAGGACCAAGGTTACTATTAATCACTAATAGGAACTGGCATACGCCTTTTCAGATTACATGAGAATCATTGACCTTGGATGACCTTGAAAGACCATAACGCACTATATGGTATGCAAATCGTGCGGTATTGTGGCTAAACGGTAAGTCGTACGGAGTCTGCGATCGTACTATCGAATAGGGCGCTGGCAACTTCTTATAGGCTGTCAACAGTAACCATGTCTCTACCTGCGTCGGTTTCGCCGCATTTTTCAATGGAATGTTTCAAGCCATAAGTGGCGGTATCCAGTGGCGGTTCTAACCGACAAAATCTAGGGGGCACGGCCCCATGGCGAGAGCGCTGTAGCGCGAGCCTATAACAGGGGTCTGGGGGCATAGCCCCCAGCGGGGTCCAGGGGCAGAGTCCCTGGTCAGAGGGTCAGGGGGCGAAGCTTCCCTGAAGCTGAAGCATTTTTGGTTTTTGAACGTTCAATGGAAGCCGCAAATTTGCCCACTTTTTGACACTTTGAAAACGCAAAGGCATCAGATATTTTTGTTATCTTTGCAAAAAAATCATGGGTGGCCACAAAACTGGGAGGGGAGCTGAAGCAAAACTGGGGGGCTGTGTCCCCCCACCGGCCCGGGCCTAAAACCGCCACTGGCGGTTTCTCGGAAACGGTGAGAGATAGTACTACGGTTACTATTAATCACTAATAGAAAGTGGCATATTGGCTTTTGTATGACTTGAAAACCATTGACCTTGGAGGCCAGTACTGCATCAGGAACTGTATGGGCTGTAGCGCGTCTTCTCTAGCAAAACGTTTTTATTGTGAAAAAAATTTGCGAAACCTGCGTGCGATATAATTCTATTGGTTATTTACGACCGTAGCTGTTTATATCGCTTGGCGAGACGATCGTGTGTCACCACGCGCGACGTGTGTTATACTAACGTTAATTGTAGCTTTCGATTCAGCGTTCCGTTAACATAACAAATCGCTTTCTCTCCGTGATTGGAAGTCGGACGCTGGGTTTCGAACGTAGACGGTACGGTCGGCTTTTCCTAGCAACAGCTGGGTTTTTTGTTAACTCATAGCACACTGTTGGCCTAAGTCAGTTGCCATGGCTATGTAATGACACAACAGGACAGACGATGGGAAGCACAGATGTGACTGGTGACGACAGATAGTGACAGTAATCGAAAGCAGCGTCATCTGGCGACTGGTCGGTGTAGTCCTCATCGTCGGCGAGTGTTGAAATCAGAGCAGTCGCAGCGCCAGTTTGCCGCGACATCGTCGACGATCCGTTGTTCCACGTCGCTGAGTGTTCTGTCCTCGTGACGCTGTGTGTGGTACAGGCCGGGAGGTGGTTTGTCCTGGTAAACGTGAGACAGTGTGCAGCCTGTGTGGTCGTCGACGACGTCATGTCGGACTGGCGCTTCCATTTGTTGCGTCGGTTCTGAAACCAGACTTTGACCTGCGTCTCGCTGAGTTGCAGCCTGGCCGCCAGACGACACCGCTCGACACTGGACACGTAGCGACACGCGGCGAATGTCGTCTCCAGTTCCAACACCTGCCGACGACTGAACGCCGTCCGCGATTTCTTCTTCCTCGAGTCCCCGTTCGTCGTCGCCACGGCATCATTACTGCCATCTGATGCCAACATCAGCGCACGCACGTTTCACGAGTTAGCTGCATGACTTGGCTGTTAATAAACTATGAAATCAATAAGTAGGCCTATTTATCTGTATCATTGTCAACACTTCAGTACAACGTGTGTTGTCAAGAATGCTGGCTCACAATAATATTTAATGTGGTTATTGGCTCAAGGTTGACATTTCAACCCGTGCTTTCTAGGTTCCTACACATCGTTGATCAGCTTATGCAGCCTTAGCCCAGATGCTCGTATCAAGTCTAGACTTTTGTCGTCTTAGTTTTTATAGCTTTGATTTATTTGGGAAATGATTATTAGTCTGCAGTAAATCGTTTTGCAAAGGTTTTATAATAACTTATGTCAGCAATTATAAGGAATCATAATTATGATCATCATCATCATCATCAGTTCATGATATTGCAATGAAAACAGCAAACTAACCAGACGAGTGTTGAATTGCTGACCTGCTGGTGTATGATGTGTTATCGAGTACATCACACAATGAGGCTGTACGTCTGTGGTAAATTGTCGACGCTCGCTGTCAGCGGATGTACACAAACTCATCATCGTATCATTGTCATCACTGGCGCACGGGTGAAGCTTCAGCAGCCGCGGATGACAACGACGACTGCACTGATGCAAAGAAGCATTCTGATTGCTGAGTTCTGGGTCTGTGTCACGATCTACAGTGTTTACAAAGTACTACATTGTAATAAACTTGTATATAAAACTTTTTATTGAAAAGGCGTTTATTCTGAAAACGTTGAACAATTAGTGTGGAAATGACAATAATTTAGTGTACTTAAGTACGAAAAATTAAAGTGTCACTAATAAATTTGACAAAAAAGTTTGTATTTACATTTACTTTCTTATGTGATGGAGTCTAAAATTTAATAAATGCGAAAAAACCGTACCTTCAAAAAATTAAATGTAGCCAACACGTATTACGAAAAAATTCTGTTTTTATTGAACGATTTATTACTTATAAGCGGTTTTATTCTATCGATAAAACGCATTTTTAGTTTTTTAACGTTTATTTACCTCATTAGACTTGCATGTATCGTTCAATCGACGTACCTTGCAACCAGACGTGTTTGTCGGTAGTTCGTGGACAGCATCCAGACAGCTCGGAGTCTGTGATGTGTTCCTCCGAGTTCCTGGACCGACGACTCAGGTCCAGCGGCAGTGCGGTAGAGACTGCTCGGCACGTGGCCGAGGGATGCTCGGACGAGGCAAATGATGAGGGATGATCAGACTCCAGTAGTCTGGCGATTGAGTAGTCACGATTGCTGCGGCAGCTGGAAGAATGCCGGGTGTCTAGCAACGTCGACGTAAACGATGACGACGATGATGACGATGACGATGTAGACATTGATGTAGACATAGACTGTAACATTGCAGTGAAACAATTATTTTCTGTTAGGTCGAGTCTACGTTCAGCGCATAGCGGAACTGCGTCAAGTTGGAACTTATGAGTTTCAGATAGCAGCGTCGCCGACAACTTGGGTACGCAGTCAGCAGCACTTCGCGACGTCGCACTGTCCACCTGTGCTAACTGTACGCTGTATAATAATTTCAAAGCTGACATAGTTTATGCCTCCACAGAACGGTACGACACGCTCCAGAACAATAGATTTCGGCACAGTGCCTCAGACCTCACGTTGCGCAAACGATAGGCTTACTTAGATCAGCTATCACCACCAATACAGCTTAACTTCATCAGCACCGACTCGGACGTAACTGCACCCACTGCGTGACCAGCAGTCAGCAGCTGAAGCATTCTCTCCGTCTTTATTATCGGAGCGAGGAATGCAGTGCAACAAAAGTGAGAATTACTGTTAATCACAGAAAACTGTTGGTCATCGTACACACAGACACAAAGCTGTGTCATCTGTGAACGCATGCTGGACGCGATGTCGTGGGGAGGTCATCATGTCATGCGGTCAGAAGACAGACATTTGCTATTGGCCATCAGGTGACAGCACCAGTCAACAGCCTCGCCGTGTCCTGTTGAAGCCGCGGGTGGATACAAAGAACCAGATCATCTCAATAACCTGTTACAGCGATGCTCGCGCCTTGTAGCCACACTCAGTTCGTGACAAAGATTTAAAATCTAGTTTTAGCACCAAAAAATATTAAAAATTGGAAAAAATAAAAAAAATGTAACATGTATTGGCAAATATGCGAAACGTTTGCAGCGACTATTTAGTTCCCTGTACCCGACATTGCATTATATTTAAAAACACTAAAATAAAAAAAACACTAAGGTTGTGGTGGCGATAATGACGAAGACGACGACGATAATGATACTGTTAATATTTTTCAAGGTATTTTCCAGTAATAAACTGATAATAATTGACTTTAGTTTATTTTGCTTTACAGTAGTTGTAATATGGATCGCACTGCTGCTTGTATCTTTCTGCTAAGTGAAATGTCAACATGTGGATAATACCATCTTTATTTTCAAAGATTGTCGTCGATCGCTTGTCGGCTTAGCTATTAGTCAGCAGCTGCACTCATCGTGCGGCGTGCGAGATGAGCTGTACTGGATGCCGATTAGCACCGTACAGCCAGCCAGCCGCGTGCAACGCGATTCAATTATTAATTGCCCAGGTAGCTGCAGCGATCAGCGAGCGATCGAGCGGTTTAGTGCGCGATTAAAGGCCGTGATTACAGGAACGACAGGCCATTAGCACGGCCGCCCGTGGGCCATGCTCGCGTGCGATCTAATCGTCCTTAGCGATGACGACACACGACGGCAACCTGGATAGGTGCTGAGGTGCCGCTGTCTCTGCGGGCGCTGCTTGAGACGAGCTGAAGCGATCTCCCGCCGCGCCAAACTACAAAGTACCGTCCGTCCACTCCCGTGGCTTAGCCTCCACACGCGTCGATTTGCGGATTACTTCCGAAACAATCTGCATCGGACCCGTGGGACCGGCTCAAAACAGAAGGTCATGGTGCTCTAC
>Ga0209367_1009579_pt1 | contig 13096 bp, 5 predicted proteins | sample WorMetLIZISLAND2_FD_187412 | JGI IMG/M metagenome (GOLD analysis project Ga0209367, IMG submission 187412) | Marine gutless worms symbiont microbial communities from Max Planck institute for Marine Microbiology, Germany - Olavius geniculatus... ... | reverse complement strand
TATTTCTATTCTCAGTATCTCTCATTTCATTTTTCTTTTAAACAATTCAGTTCTTTTTAGTTTATGTGCTAGATTAAACTGACAGTGTGTTTGTCAGTTTTTGAGTGCAAATTTTTCATTGTATTGCATTGTATTGTATTGTAGCTTACTTCACAGATTGAGCTCGTTGTCGTTGTCGGCTGATGTTCCCTACTTTCAAGTTATATAGTGTTTTGGTCTATATTGTAAGTTGTAAGCATGTGCATGTGACATGTTAGGCCTACTTCAATTATTTCATAACTGCTTACTTACTTCCTTAATTACTATAAATTACTACGTAAATCGCATAGCCTATACCCATCGTAGGCCTACATAACGAATCATCTCTCCCAGAAAATTGCTCTGACCAGAGGCATAGCCAAAAATATGTTTCCAGGAGCTATAAAATTGTGCGAATGTAGAAAATGTTGGTATCAGGAACTTGATATCCAGTACACGCTAAGTATAACTAATAAGCTTAATGCTCATGAGACGCGTGATGTATTCATACAGCATCAGTTTAATTTCATATGCAAGTCGTCTGGGTTTATCGCCACTTGCCGGTAACTTGGGTAAAAATTCACTTTTCAAATGTGCGTCGCAGCCTGAAATCGCGAAAAATTTACTAAAATTCCGCTATTTTGTATTTCAAGGTCGTTCAAAGATCATGGATGTTGAAACCCCACGAAAGCTCGTCAGCAGTTCTTGTCATGATAAGCAGCAATTATAATTCTCTGCCTATCTGCAGCCGTTCTCGCGCTAGATAAGCTAAATTGATAGTGACAAAATAACAATTTTGTAGGCAGTACTCCGTTTTGAAGCCCTTGTTCGAGAAGAATCCTCTCACCCAGAGGCACGAAATTTTGTCACGGAAAAACTAAAGACTGCGCTATCATACGGTGAAAACCCGGAGTCTTCATCTCACCTGGGCTTCATTCAGTACGGGGACGTGACAGACACCAAGACAGACAGACATACAAAATTGCGATAGTTAGTACGCGCTGTAGTTTATTAGGTGCTGTCGCGCATAAAACTACCAGTTTTTATTTCCGATTTCACATTTTGACGCCTTCGTTAAAGTATTTAAATCGATGAATTCATGACGTCCAATTTTCTGGCCTCAGTAATCCTGAATATAAAAAAGGGAAAGAAGGGCGTTACAATTTTTCACAATGTATAATGAAGTTTTACGACCAGTATTTGAATTGTGAAAAATTAGCTGAGGGATTGAACTTTTCGACGATCGGAGACCGACCAGAATTGTGATGTAAATCGTATGTATATAGCATATAGCTGACCCCCTTTACATAATTTGACAGTGTTAGGGGGTTGAGAAAACAGTTGGGGTTTAACCCCTTCCCAACTCCCGCCCCCGGCAATTCAAACACTGTTTACGACTAACTCCAAACAAGACATGCTGGAAGAAAATGTGCTGTCGGCGCGAGGGGTGCAGGCACGTATAGCCTAGATATCATGGCAAAGCAAAGGCGATGATTCGACCAAACTAGTCAAGCCTGAATATCAGTGCATGATGAAAAACAACCTCACATATACGTTTAGGCTATGTCAGTCACGGCCCGTGTGGCATACATGTACTCAACATCTGCATGAAAGCGAAACAGAACGCAGCGCCCAAGAGTACGAGGTCGGGGATAGGAGATAGAGACTGTTTCCTAAGCGTCGGCCTACATCAAACCATTGCGCTAATGCTGGCGAAGTTGCTCTAGCCCTAGAATGCACGCACTTGCAGTATGCACCGAGAAGATAACTGCACGCGAACGTACGCCTGAAATTGGCCTACAACAAGAAATTTCAGCAAATACTTTTTGACCGGAACCAGAGCAGAGTAAAGAACGTTGAGCAACAAAATGTCGTGTCGCCTGATTAGACGCTATCGACTGGCCGATGGTAGGTCGTCCGTAGTCCGTAGTGAGAGACAGAGACTCGACTCGAGCTCATTAAAACGCTGCCTGACGTCGTGTTCTGTTTCGTCCCAGAACAGATGCGCCCATCTACCGGATGCCACTCGTGTGTACGCTCTGGCCACTCTAAATGCATCACATCTTACTGTGCATTAGAGCACCTCGCCGCCCACGTATTAGTCACTCGTTGATGTCCGATGTTTGCGCATTTCATTACGTTTCTTACTTGAAGTTAACGGGCACCACGCGATAGAGACTCGTCTTAATCACGTCAACCACATATTCAGCCTGCTAGTCAGTGGTGGGCATATACTCGCGCTTTAGCATACATTGTAGGCTTACGTGTGGATCGATCATTTAAACAAACTTAAACTACACTTAGCTTTTATAAAAAAAATACATTGCGGTTAAAAGGTAAAAAGTAAAGTCCAGTACTTGCTACATCGCTTTTTAATTACACGAGACGAACTCGTGGCCAGAAGCGCTTTGATAATCTCGGAAGTGGCAGCTGACTGCATGACCGCAGCGCACTATGTGCCATTGGCCGCGTTAACGAACAATTGGACCCGCAGTTTGCAGTTAGCAAACATACCACCGCCCCAATCAGCCACACTAGGCCTTTACCCCGTAGTCTGTAAGCTACTACTCATTTCCCATCCCACGAAGGATAAGAGGCTGAGTTGGCCTGAGCACACAGTAGGTTAGCAACTTGCTCAAGGTTGCTTGCAAATAAGCGGCAGTGAAAATCAAACCGTAACCTGAAAGTTACGAGTCGACATCCACTAGACAATTGCACCTACACAGGCAGGTAGGTGTGAACAAATTGCCCAGAGTTGTTACTTGGTAGTGCACTGGCTACTGGCGAGGACCTTTCGGTCTCGTATCCAACGCTCTAACCGCTGAGCCACCAAGCCATCAAGCCACCGTAGGTTTAGTAGGACCAAAATTAAAGAAACGACGTTCTACCTGTAAATCGCTAACACAATTTTTAAAAACTTAAAAAATTGCATCAGGCAAATAATAAAACACGTTTGAATATTTTTCGCGTAAGAAAGTAAACATTTACAGCGCCCCTAGTCAGCTGAGTTGGCCTTATCTGCCGACTTTACAAAAGTTAACAATCGCCAGAAGCTTACGAGCTTGTCTGTGGTCTGTCACTCGTGAGTTTTTGTATACTCAAAAAATATAGGTGTGATAAGATTAAGACTTTGTTAAGTGCATCGGTAAAATATGTGAAAATCGGCCAGAATTTGATGAAGATTTTAAATAAACTTGGAGGCTCTGTCTGACTTACGTATTTGGTTAACCAGTCCATGCAGTATATCCGCACAATCGTACACAGTATTTTTGTGCGATCGCACACCGTCGTAGGTTGGGGCTTGCATTCAGCAGAGAACGGAATCGAATCAAATTATTTTATCACGAATTTCAGGGCGAGAGTGCACTTGAGACAGCGGTTGACACGCGTGTCGTGTCGTCGAGGAGAGCGATTGTCAACGGATAGCGCTGTAGAGCGATGGCTGCTGCTGCTGCTGCTGCGGTGGCAGAGGCAGTCATGCAGTGATGCGCGGTTAGATGGACGTCGCCGTAATGGACAGAAAGCCGTGACTGCGGACCATGCCGCCTCGCGGCCAGCTGCTGTCTACCGGCTGGATGGCTCCAGTCATGCCTCGGTCACGTTGTCATGATGGATTACGTCGATGTTGAGCGGCTGATTCGCTGCTGCATGCGACGTCGCCAGTCGTCACACGACCCAACTGTCCGTCGGTCCGTCTGTCTGTCACCGCCCGTCCACACTGCACGAACGCTCGCGCGATGCAACAGGTCGATACCGTAGTGGAAACCCGAATTGCTTCTGTGCTCTCCGATATGAAAGTTACCGCTATTTTCCGAGACTGATGGAAAACGTTATATGGATTATATATAAAAAACTGCAAGCAATTCATTTAATGTTGTATAAGCGCTGATGTAAAACTGCAAAAATCAAAAAGTATAAGCACGAACTATTGTATTAGCTTAGACATTTAATCTGTTCTCTGCAGCCAGATATAAATGTCTAAGCTAATGCATAATGTTCGTGCTTATACTTTTTATTAATTTTTTATTAAGGTTTTATTAAAGTTTGAAAGGTCACTGAACAGTTACTTTGTACGTAACAACAACTACTACTACTAAGCTAAGTAGCAGCCGACAACATCACTGCAAAATTTCATTAACCTATGTCAGTTGGCCCGAAAACCTCCTATAGACGCAAAAATCTTGCAGACATTTCTTACACAGACCGAGTTATAGCCAATTTTGTTCCAAATTTCGTTGCCATGGCAACGGGGGTCGGTCGGGAAAAAATGCGATTGGCAGCATTCAATGGCCCATCCCCGAAAACCCCCCTATAGGCGCAAAAATCTCGCAAAAATCTCATACGCAAGCCGAGTTATAGCCAATTTTGTCCCAAATTTCGTTGCCATGGCAACCAGGGAGGGTCCGGAGTAAAATTAAATAACACCATTAGATTGGCCATCCCCGAAAACCATACACTAGAATCAAAAATTACGACTCTATCTTATACACAGCCAAAGTTATGACCGTTTTAAGAATTGTTTAATTTTCCCCATAGGCTTCATTGTCTTTCTTTGGAATTTTTTGAATAAATACGTTAAATATTAATTTCAAATTTTTTAACTTTCAAAAAGCCCTACCTTACGCGGAAACACGCGTTTTGAGCCATTAACGGTCGTGATCGGTCTTCTGGTGTGACCTGTAGGCGAGGGCAAGAATACAAAAAAAGGAAGGAACACAAAAAGTAACGGAAAATTCCCCCCTACGCAGACCCCCTTTCCGTCGTCCCACATCAACCAAATTTTGCATGTCGGGTCGTATCCCGGATATCTTTCTTGATTTCGAGTTTCATTAAGATTGGTTGAAAAATGTGGGAGCTGTGGGGGGTCGAAATTTCGGCCTTCTGATTGACTTGGCACATCGCTTATACAACAGCTTGTTGCTACCGCACAAGCCGTGATTTCGAGTTCCGAGTACGATTTATGATTATTGTACTCTGTTTGTTCTACCGTCCGCCGTGTTGTTTAGGCCCTATTATGTTTATGTTTTTTTTTGTCTGTGCTACCATTTTATGGCGAATTAAGTTGACTATACGAGTATTGAAAACGCAGATTTTGCTGGTTAGCGTACTATCAGAGCCGTATACATGTAGTTAAAGTGGGCATACCGACGCATGAATGTATAGGCATAATTCACGTACTACAGTGTCTTTGATATGTTGTTTGGGCTTTGAGTCTGTTTGCTTCAATAAAACTCAGTTTACTAAGCTTGACCTTTTTTAGTAGGGTCAAACCAATGTGAATATTAAAGGGGGTCAAAGATCTAAGTGCCAACGAGACGCTGCAGGTGTCGAGTGGGGTGGATAATATTGGGAGGAGGTATCTGATTAGGGGTTTGGGGAACGTCGCACGTTTCCTTGGAGACTTGGCGAAGTCTTAGATCAAAAATGAATTCGGCGCATTTCAGCCTTTTTGGTAAAACGATATGTAGCAAGCAAACGACGAAAGTTGGTGCTTTCTTCCTGATATAATTTTTAGTAAAGGATAAGAACATTCACTTTGGCTACCGTGGCTACATATGTTTAAATAGTGGGGATCCGCTCGGCTCCCCCAGGCTTGACTCCTTTTACTTTTAACTTGACATTTAGGCTGCTTCGTGTTGTTTTTGACCATGTGGCGTATATTTCGAATAAAAAGGCAATAATCACAAAATGACTACGACTGTATTTGTGGAAAGCGAAAAGGGATAGGCCTACTTTCGTCGAAAAAGGAGAGGTAGGGAAAAGTTATCCCCGGGCCCCGCGACGTTTGGGGGCCCCCGTCGCTTAAAAATATAAAGTACACCAAAATGCGCCATTTCAAAAATCAAAATTTAAAAATGCTATCCCCAGACGAGCCCCGTTCCCAGGGCCCCGCCGTGGCTCTTGACGTCCTTCGTACAGAGCTAAAAATCACGTCTCGGTTTAGGGGCCTATAGATAATACACGATTATAACAGTTTCGGGATTTCGATATAAAAGTTAATCTGCTGGTCTTAACGTGTCATTTTCGGCACTGCCACCTGCCACTAATTTGCTCACTCGGGAAAATTATCTGGTTTCGCTACTGATGATAATACGGCTTCATTATTGAAGGTTTCAGTATGTATAGCAATAGCAGTCTTTGCACAGAACACAAATAATGTGTGAAAAAACAACGAATGACCTGCTTTCGATCTAAATTTTTCCATGCCGTTGTGTATCAAAATAATATTTTTATCGCCAAGCCGACATTTTGCAAATATCACGGAACCGTTGTCTCAAGATGCATTATTGAAATAACAATATATGTATTACATTACGTAACGGCTTTAAACAAACGAGAAACTCCACCGTAGAACAACTAAAATGGAGTCACCGAACTCCAGAGCAAAATGAACGTCCAATACACTTAGCCCCTGACTTGTTTGATTATTCACTGGCGATAAACTTACGGCATGCAGTATTGCAATATAACGTACATGTAGGCCTAGATGGTCTCAGTCGTTTCATCTCATTGTGATGCGTACGATTGCGCCGCGGGGCGTTGTCAATACGGTCGAGGACAAACAACGTCCAATATCGTTGATGAGTGTCTAGCGTCCACTCCAAAAATGTAACGGTTGACGGACTCCATGCGCTAGTAGACTTTAGCTTGACATAGACGATTGTGAGCAAATCTAATTATTTCTCGAGCCAACTCGGTCACTTAGCGTCGCTTTTCTCTCATATTATAAACTACTTTCTGAGCCACGTTAGCAATAATTATTACAAGCTAGGCCTATAACTTTTTCTAACAGAAAACCTTTACTCAAACTTTTACTTTAATTTTTTTCCTAACAATCTTTAAAAATTTAACTTAACAAAAAACAGTTGACCTCCGTTTCTATAGCCTTTACTACTGATAGACCTTTATGCTAATGCATCGCACACCCTTCTCACGATCTGTTTAGACTTGACGTTAAGAACCGAAACCGCAAAATGTTTGAGGCGAGCATACTCAACCGAGCCAAGCCAGATTTTATTTGAGCCGAAGCCGAGGAATATTGGAGTTGGAGCCGAGTTGAAATCTTTTATCAGAAATAAATCGTTCATATAATTTCCGTGTAGGCTAACAAATTTTTAAAAAAAAACTGCTGATCATGTGGGCGTTTGATATCATTCTATCAAAAAACTGTTGATTTGTTTTACTTACTGATACTGTAGGCCTACTTCTGATTTAGATAGGCCTAGTTTTGCTACAGCTGATATAGGCCTACTACAGTAGTTATAAGAATAACTCTTTCTGTCAATTCAACTACACGTTGCTTCTACTTGCTTTTCCTTTTACGTCTATTAGCCAGTAGTGCATATTGCTTATAGGCGATACAAATACGTTGCTGAATAATGCAACTACTCTTATTAAATTAGGCATATACTGCTAATTTATGAGTAGCAAGCGGTTTCTTAACTAACCTAAAGGAACAACTATTTCGTAGACCATGGTAGACCTACCGTTCTTATATACATACTATCTTACTGCTAAAAAATTGTGGATGCGGTCGCGGCTAAGGGACTTGGCATATTGTATAGCCTTTCGCTGGTTTTCATTGCACGCTTACCCACTGAAGGACGGCCAGGCTGAGTTGACCCTAGTGGCTAGTTACGACGATCGAGAAGATCAATGCGCTACTAAGCCAAGCCAACACTTTGTCAACTCATGACAGGCCTACAGACCACGCACGTCTTTGGTGTTGTGATACAGTAGTCTAGGCCCCAGTATAAAACAGCATTAAAATGACTATCCTATGTCTACTGCAAGCAATTTTGAACAAATATGCCTACAGCTTATCCACAATGTACTCAAATCAACTTAGTCTCCTATTCTTAAGATGTTACTCAGTTTTGGCTATAGGCTATAAGGTAAAAACCTATCGTGTATTGTGAATTACATGTACGTGTTTGCACGCCTAACTGCCAATCCAGTGTTGTTTGTTCATAACAACAACTAGTAAACCCACATTTTGCAGACGCATCATCATTACTGATACGCCTAATTATGTAGCTTTTGTTTATGCAGACTTTGCTGTCGTGTTTGATTCATATTTTTAGCACCAGAATGTCGCACATTCCTTTATTTGCCATTATAGCCTACTGTTTATTTTTGTAGTGTGTACTAATTGAAGTGATGTTTTCTGTGTTGTTTTGTGTTTTCTTTGTCCACGATACTCTTGTATTGATACTGTACATAATAGATGACTAGGCCTACCATGTAATCATGTCTATGTAACACCAATAGCGTGCAAGTATATGTAGCTATTGGTATTGGTATTGGTATTGGTATTGGAGTTCTAACGAAATTCAAAACTGCACGCCACCAATTTCCCTTCCGTGTCTCGCCTTTACTCTTTATCTGTAGCACAGTAATATTTTAGACACGCGAGCATCACGTCACGTTCGCTGCAGTCGCCCAGTTTATCGACGTAATTACGTTCTCGCGTGTATTATGTTCTTACCTGCATTCCCCGAGGCGAGTTTTCACATCTATGTGACATGTAAGTTACCGGTAGGCCTAGGCAGTGTTTTAATGTACTGGCATGCTTAGCGTTGTACGACGGTATTAGATTTAGAACAAGTTCGGCAAAATACCAGTATGTTTAAATCAATGAGTATTTAATACAGCGAATCATGGACATAAACCTATATGCATTCTTCAAACATACGATTTCTGACTATAGTATTATAAATACCATGCCTAAATGCTGTATTTGATTTTGATCACAACCGCCTTATAGCAAGTCTTAGGCCTACGAGTTGTGAAACTTAACGCGAACATTTTGTTATACGTTCGCGACACAGTCTGGCAGTTTCGTTCTCAACAAGCATTAAGTGTAAAGCTCATACTAAGTAAGTCATAACATTTCATTGAATCAGTTAATCAATCAAAAAATAACCACTCACAAAAATGACAGTGCAACACAGAAGGCGTCAGAGGGGTAGGACCCTATGACAGACAAACAGACAAACTTTTCGCGCATTATAGGCCTAGTATAACATTTGATAGCGTTACAACGAAAACTCGGTAGAACACTTTTTGTTTCACAGTGCAGTACTAAAACGGTAAATTCCGCGTAGCGCGGACTGCTGGCATACTGATCTGGCCCGCCTGTCCGGTCCATTAACGACGTTGGTAATTAACAGTAAATGCTATCTATAGTCGGACGTAGGCTAAACTGGCCTTGGGTTTAATTGTTTCTGAGGTCTGTCAAAGTGTCACGGAACGGACGAGTTTCCACGCAACAGACTGTGACTACACATACCGTAAAACTGCTAATACAAGCCGGGTCTCAAATAATAGCCGGGTCCCTAATATAATCCAGGTCTCCAACATAAGCTGGACATTCAAGTCGTTGTTGTAAGTGTACTAGCAGTTGTAGTAGTAGGCTAGTAGTAGTATTTAGTTGTATGTGCAGTTACACTCGCTCTAAATTCTATTGTAATAATAGTATTGCTGCGCACACTAACTAGAAAAAAGTGTATTACCTTGGTATGCCAGGCTGACAATGTTTTAACAGAAGCTGGGTCTCAAATACAAGCCGGGGGTCTCAGTCAAATGTTCTAAAAGAAGCCGGGGGCTTCTATTAGCAGTTTTACGGTAATATAGTACTTTCCTTGCTTTTCTTCAATAGCAATAGGCCTAAGTCCGAGTGTTGTTGTTATATTCAGTTCTGCATCCGCATTATTTCGGCTTGTAGGCTATAATTTTGCCCCTAAATTTGACAGCAATGTGATGCGATAAAAAACCTTTACGTGTTTATTCTTGCGTCACTGTACAGCTGTACATGACGGACAGTTGATCAGTTCATGGATATCGTCGGTCAAGTTCCGGTGCAGCGATGCATGGATGCTTCATTTCCTCTAAAGTTTAGTCTCCAGTCCGGCGACTTTTTCCAGCATCCATTCAACGCTTCGGACGAGACATTGTGTCAGCTTCTTTTGATCTGGCGATAAGGACATCTTGCTTCGTAAGAATTAACACTAATAGCGAAGAACAGTAATTGGACTGTATTTAGTATGTAACATAGTAAGATCTAGAAAATATTTTTTGTGTTTGTCCTTGTTCTGTTCCGACTCAGTCTCTATCGACATTCAGATCGCGACTTCAGAGCCAGTGCCTTTACTAATGGCATTGTTTTGTTTGTTCTAATTACTAACATTTTCAGAATTTTTTTACAATAAAGGTATACATGTATATGCTTGGCCATTAACTAGCGAAAGCTCTAAAGGAAGTCGCAGTTGAATCGGTAATCTTAATCAGCATTTTCCTGGCTCATCCGTCAACGCGTTGAAAGCTTTCGTGCTTTTCGCTCCGCTTTTCTAGCCACAGCCTCCTGCTGCCACCCGGACTGTCTTCACGGTTTATTAGACTGCTTATTGGATTTTTATGCTCGCCGCTTTTCCTTTGTGGCTCTTTTATTTGTTAATTTTCTGTGCCATTCCGTACGGTTGGCTAACCGTTAAGACCTATACTTTTCTAGTCTCTGACCATTGGCGAATGCCAGTTTATATAGCGCATTCTCCTAACTAACCTCATAGTGCGCTGGACACACTATAGGCACTGTGAAAATAAACAAGAATTGAAGTCATTTGGTAAAATGCGGCATCGCTAGATGATCTCGCGGCATCGTGAATCACCAGTCATCTTTTTTCGTAAGTCAGAAGAAACTGCATGCTGCAGCTGGAATTTTGACCCCCCAAAACTCCCCTTTCTTTGCTGTATTAGAGACCCCATCTAATTAACACACTGTGTCATTAAATCTCTCGACTGGCATGCAAATCCGTCGAACGATTTAAGCAAGATGCACGAATGTGACAGACGACAGGCAACAGACAGACCACAATACCCAGAAATGTGTCGCAATAGGCGGAATCGCTCTCTGAACGATGCCGATCGAAATATTCAGTGACTGTCTGCGAGTGTTAGCAGTTAGATCTGTGTCATGTCGTACCGGTACAAATATTGTAGCGAGATTAACCAAGCGGTCTCATTACTGGGCACCGGTTGAGTGCTGCAATCTGCCGGGCGAAGTTTTACCGGTAAATATCCGCTTGCCATAGATCACTGAGTCGACCGGTGAGCGATCGTCGTATCTATTGTGTTGACGCAATCATTCTGACGCCGTATTTCACCGACGTACACGGACGACGTGTTTCCGGATGTAGTACGAGCGAACGACATGTGCGCATGCGCCGCTTGACGTGAGTCGTCAATGATTACATCGCGCGCCAAGAAACCGTAGTTAACTTGACTGCAGCTTGGGTGGTTTCCGTTGTTCCTTGGGTGCGGAAACCTTGGGTGATATTTTGGAGGGGCACCGACGGCGTGCGTTAATAGGCATGGGCGTGTTTATACCGACGTCGCTACTGTTGATTAGTTGGTTATGAACAGTTAGTTTAAGCTCTAAAATGTTTGATGCTTTGAAAACGGTTTTGGCTGCACCAGTTTGAACGCTGTTGTCTAAGTGTTGACTATTCTCGTCAGCTAACATTCAATTTCGATTAATGGCTACCGTTACGAAGTGAAGATCCGCCACCCAAGGTGTCCATGCACAGGGCGACGTAATGCCACCCAAGATGTCATACTATCGTACTGACCGTCCAGCGCCATGCGTAGCTTTGCGATGTTCCGTAGCAGTCGTCGACCAACGACGATCGTTAACCGTAGAGCTAGATAGAGTCGGTGGGTGGTCGGTAAACGCTCGTCTCATCTGCACCCGGCGCCCAGTGCAGAGACCACACACGCGCGCACGCATCTTGCTGTGACGTCATCTCACACGTCACCGACGACGAGCACCATTTATCTCTAATCAATGAAGATCCGGTCTTGACAGCGCGCATGCGTGCACGCCGCCGCGTTCACAACGTTCTTTCGCACTAGTGAGAAAACCAACTGCCCACAACGTTATATAATTCTACTTAAGAAAATCTTCTCCTAGTGAGAAAAATTGCCGAATAGCAGAAATTTGGGGCTGAAAATATTCAATTTTAGATGAATTAAGGTGTAACTAACAACAACTAAACAACTGGATAAACGACCGCATACTGTGTCAGGGCTCGACGTCGCATCGACATTTTTTTGTTTAGGAAACAGTAATAAAGCTTTAACGAATAACGTGAAAATGACACAGCAAACAAATCAAACTGTTGTCGCTGACGACTGGTTATAGAGAGATCTGTTTCTTATGTCGTATCTCTTGAGCTGTCGGTAAATTGCAACTACCTGTCTCCCCGAACCTTTATGTTTTACAGTGCCGTTGTCTTTCTCTGTCGAAAATTTTCATAACGACAAGATAATGTTCATACGAACACGGAGTCTGTCCAATGCATTTTGATAGTTTACAGTATATGTCCGTATAAATATAATTAGTGTGCTGTTTAGACTGGTAGAAAAAAATCAAACAGTTTAATTTCAAATTGAACAGCAGCAATGATCCTTTCATCCTTCTCTATTATTTTAACTAAACAATAGACATTGTCAGTCACGAGACTATTCGATTCACTATAAATGGTCCATAGTCACCATGCGTTCATTTTGCACTGTTATGGAGATATAGCGCCTCAAAGATAATGGGGTCACGCATTTGACTTTTTGTAGTCACGTGACGTCATCGGTTACGTAACCATTCGACTCCCGAGAGCCGAGTTTCTATGGGTGGTCCATAGTGACCATGCGTGGTCCATGGTCACCATGCGTCCATCTGACACAGTTACGGAGATATGGCGCCTCAAAAATAATGGGGTCACGAGTTTGACCTTTTGGGGTCACGTGACGTCATCGTTCACGTGATCATTCGACTTCCAAGGGTCGACTTCGTATCCGTAATCCATGGTGACCATGCGTCCATCTGACACCGTTACGGAGATATGGCGCTTCAAAAATAATGGGGTCACGAGTTTGACCTTTGGGGGTCACGTGACGTCATCTGTCACGTGACCATTTGACTTCCGGGGGCCGAATTCCTATGATTGGTCCATAGTGACCATGTATCTATCTTGCACCGTTATGGAGATATAGCGCCTCAAATATTGGACGCACGGACTTGGAC
>Ga0209367_1009578_pt1 | contig 13096 bp, 10 predicted proteins | sample WorMetLIZISLAND2_FD_187412 | JGI IMG/M metagenome (GOLD analysis project Ga0209367, IMG submission 187412) | Marine gutless worms symbiont microbial communities from Max Planck institute for Marine Microbiology, Germany - Olavius geniculatus... ... | reverse complement strand
GAAATAAGTGTTTTAGTTTTTACCTCACCCAACGTCTGCTTTTGCACTACCTGGGGAAAGCAGACCAGGCATAATACGTGTTAAAATGGATGGAAAAACGTCAATAAATTCTATCTGTCCTAATTTGTGGGCCCCAACAGCAGGTCTAATACAAGGTTTGACTGTCTTGCAGCAGATGTTAAGCGAGATGGGAAATTAAATTGTCACTTGACGACAAGTTGTCTCAGGAATACTCGTACCAAAAATTATTAAAATCCGATAATGCTTCTTCACGTTACAGTTGAAAATGTTGGGGATGTTTTTTTTGGGACACAGTGTACATGACTAAGTAATAAGTAACATAACCTATAAAAGAAGTTAAATACTATCAGTACCTGCAGATTTGTGTAATCTGGCATCATCATCATCATCCATGAGCTTGGCTTCCCTTTCACCAGTGGCCATGTTCAGTCGAACATGAAGACCTTTCGGTACTATCTGACCTGCATATAAACTAAATTAGAACACACTGAGATTAAACCTAATAACCAAAGTTATTATAGGCTAACCAAAATGTACTATGGCTAAACAAAACACCTTTATTAGACAAAATATATTCACTACTGGACGGGTATTATTGATAAGTATATTAAACAATATCTATTTACAATTAAAACACACCAAAAACTGGAAAGAAAAAATCCAGCACTGCATACCAGGTTCAACAGTTTTCCATTCATGAGTAGGTTCAAAAACACCAGTAGATTCCTTCATAAAATCAATCCGTTCATCTACCAAAAACAAAAGTAGCAAATATGTAATAAACAACTTACTCCATGTCCAGAAAAATATTCAACCGATAATTATACATTCAGATCTGAATGTATCAATTTTTGTCCCAAATTGTGGGATCGCCTGTGCAAACAGATTTGCGAGGGGTCACTAGTGCTATACGTAATGCAGTAGGACTAATTATTATTATTATTTTACTAGGGTTAGGGCTATGGTTAGTGTTAGGGTTTATGGTTAGGGTTGGACTTAAGTTTAGGGTTGTGGTTAGTGTATTTGATGGAGTTACATGATGATAAGTGGACACAAATATTAAGGGTGTAACATTATAGTTATGTATTGGAGTCAAATGGTCTGAGTCTGCAAACTTGGCCAACTGCATGTAACCCACGATATGCTGTAGGGACTGAGGTCATCAGTAAGCCAGCTGCCATGACGGCATGTGTCTGCAACAGTACGAGCACCGATCCCGATAGGCGCTCGTACCGCCACAGACACATGCCATCATGGCAACATGCCCTGGAGTGTTCAGATCACTGATCTGAACGTATCAATTTTTGCACACTTCTCAGATCGTCGATCTGAAGGTATCATTTTTCATCAAAAATTCTCATATCGGCAATCTGAACGTATCACTATGCATATTTAAATGCATTCTACATAGAAACCTTGATCACTAAGCACTGCTTTGTAATTTTCAGTATAATTATATATCTTTGAATTCTACCTTACAAATACATTACAAATGGTGTACCAATTCACACCTTGAAAATATAATGAAACAATAATAACACATAATGAAGTATAATAAAAGTAACTTGCCACTGAAACAACGAATCCATTGGCTGACATTAAAAATTGAGAATTAGACAGCAAAAGAAATCGTGACATAACATATACGGTGTATTAGTGTCACTGGGTGAGGTCAATTTTGCAAAGACTTTAATCTTAGACTACAGTCTTAGACTAAGGTCTTAGCAAAACTTGACCTCACTCACTCACTGTCTATCGCATTGTATACCTTGTTCAACTGATGTATCTTCTCCGTCATCCTCCTTTCCCACGGCAACCAGAGCATTCTTAATGTCATCATCTTTTCCTAACTTCTGATCTTCACCATTTTCACAACCAACGTTGCACAAAATGAATGAAACGCACACATAATAAACGATCTGAGCCTTCATAGCACTACGGTTCACAGAACACGGGGACGATAGCAATCGTGAGGCCAGACAACACCAGCAACGCTCGAAGTCGATATCGCGACGATATCACTATATTAAAACAAATGAGAATGAGTTACGAAGTCTTTAAATGAATCATGAACATCAACATTTCGTCATTTTATTATCACAGACTTGTCACCACAGTTTGTTGACACGTACACGAATGTTGACCTATTTACTGACCTGACACAATTGCAAAACAACAAAACGTAACGTAGCGATTCCACTGCATTGATGAATATCCGACTGTAGAAAAACATCCCTGACTCATCACTAAAAGTGTCGCCATGTTAATTACGTCATAGGTGGCTTTCACGTGTTGTGTTTTTGTGGTGTTCCGAAGGAAAATTCTATACATATTTGCCCGTAAAGAGATTACTCGACATTGGATGGTGTCTTAGACGATCTTTGTGGTGTCATTGCTGATTGATATCGTTCTCTTCTAAAACGCGACAAGCGACCGTCCATACTTGACACGGACAGGGGGTGGTGGACTTCTCACATATTGTTCGTTGTTCGCAGGGGACTTTGCCTCCTGTAGGCCTGCTGGTAAATATCCGCATTGTCACATTGTTTCCACGGGTTCTGTTAAGTAGTAGTAGTAGTAGTAGTAGTAGTAGTGGTGCAGTCCAGGATAGGCCAGAAAGGCCTGCAGACTGATCATTGAAACTTGAAATCTTCCCAGTTATAACTGTATCTGAGATGAACACAGTGCCGATCAAATCTATTCTTCAGACTATTCACAGTTGGCGCAGACACAACCTCCTCAGGCGAAGAGTTCCATAAATTCACAATCCGGAAACCAAGAGTATTTGCTCTGAGTACCGATTTACATTCTCTTTTCTGCAGCTTCAGACTGTGACCTCATGTGACAATACCAGAGTCAGAAACTGAAAGTGGCAAAAATGATGAACTGTTAATCGTGTATATTCCATGCAGATATTTATATGTCTCAATCACATCTCCACGTAAACGGCGGTACATCAGTTATGGTAAATCCATACATTTGAGTCTATCAGCATACGGAAGGTTATGTAGACCAGGAAATATTTTAGTTGATCGATGCTGTACTGCTTCAATCAAGTCAATATCTTTTTTGAGCTGAGGGTGCCAAACAACATTCCCATATTCCAGGTATGGCCGCACCATAACAGTATATAACTGTTTCATCAGACTGATATCAAGAAAAGTGAATGATCTTCTAATTAATCCCAAGATCTGATTTGCCTTCTTTACAGCGGAGATGACATGAATTGAGAATTTCAAGGAAGGATCAAACCATATTCCCAAATCCTTTTCTTCTGTAGTAGTTTGAAGACTGTGGTTATTACCATTGCTATCCTGCATACTGTACTGGGTGTCAAAAGACGACTTGCCAAAATGCATGGTTTTACATTTGCCGTCTTGAAAACCCCTGAATTTTGATTTCTCATTAATCAGGACCTGCTGAAGTCTCAGCCTTGGACATAGGTGCTGAAAAAATCATGAATTAATCCAGATTCGGCTGCTTTTTTCATGAAAACCAATGGCTATGGGTAAAAAGTAGAGCTGTGAAATTAGTGCGTTTATTAGCATTAATGTGTTAATAAATTAACGCGCGTAAAAAAAAATAATACAAGTTAAAAAATTTAACGCCTTGGCCTATGCGTAAATTTATTCAATGTACATAATTCTGTGAAGCAAAAGTTTCAATATTTCATTAAACTGTGGTTATTTTGTGCTAGCGATGACATCAGTTATTGTTGAAAATGTGTTGTTATTAGCTTTCTAACTTTTTATATTCTACATGCGGAAGTGCCCCATATCATTAACCATAAGCCTAACCCTGATCTTAACCCTATTCTTAACTAAAGTCTCACATAGCATTCACAGATTCACACATTCGCCAATCCGCTTTTTACCATTGTGCCACTTGATGTAATATATTTTTCTGCTTAGCCTCATTATAGCCTGATGTACCAACAAACCTTATACCGGATCACTGCACTGTGCCAGCACCCTTTACCAGCTGTCCCACACTAGCTGCGGTGATCTAGCAAGGGTAATACCCAAGTAAGCCAGCTACGCCTTAGGCGTCCGTTGTTTCCACTTTGACATGTCACTGCTATGTGCCATCTGTGCAATTGCGTTTATTGGGTGGCTCATTGGTATTTGCTGTTTACTATAATTGGACCATCCAACAGTGTCATTGACACCTGAACATGGTGGCAGGTATTGGGCAAGCCGGCCCGCTTACCAGCTGTGCGGTCTTGTGACCGGTATGTCGGTATGTCAGGAAATAGTGCAACCCTTTTTGCGAAAGTTACATGATTGCATTTGACTAATAAAATAGTACCGAAAGTTCTAAAAAAATCCTGTAGTTTTAAATGTGTGCGAGTGGGAACCCTGTGTCAGTATATAGCTACAAGTTAAGTTTGTGATAAATGAATTTCTCGTCAGAGATGAGGTGGTGTCAGATCATGTTAATTTGGTGGGGTGCCGGGTGATGTTCTTGTCAAGTTGTGTGTGTGGTTGACTGTCACTGGTTCATTGAATGTCGGTTTATAGGTTGGAGCACTTGTTCAATAATCAGCTACTGCTGCAGCGTTAGCAATGGCTGAGGTGGAAACGACTGCAGCTGATCGAAATGTTGAGATATGGAAGATCAAGAAGCTAATAAAAAGTCTCGAAGCAGCTCGTGGGTTTGTATTTTTAGTTAATTTCATGATTTGTTGTGGATTTGTGTAATTGTTGTCAAACTACAGTTGGTAGCTCACTTGTGTACTATTTCTGGTCACAGTAAGAAAGGACAACAACTGCTGAACACTGAGATTTATTCGAGCACTCTGTTGCAGTTGGGCTTAGGTATACATAATGAGTGCACCAGGCAGCAAGCTTTAGCGATGATGACATAAGATCTAGACTACCATCCTCTAGCAACAGGTCATTTTAAGCAGATCTGTGAAAATGAGGCCACGCCCAATGTGAGCATGGACAAAAGCTGTTTGAACAAAACCAGCAAGAAATTTGTGTGTGCTCTATCCAGTTGCAGTGCAGACTAGTAGTGCAGATTCTGATGTTCTTCTCCGTTTCATCGTTGTTGTAATTTGGCCAGCATGACATGAGTCATTGTGTGAATGCCGTGTGCTGTGCAGTAATGGTACTAGTATGATATCACTCATCATTCCACCGAGAGACCAGGTTTCGCGGGTGTCTCGAATGCTTGCCGATGAATTTGGTACAGCTTCAAACATCAAGAGTCGTGTCAACCGCCAGTCGGTACTAGGTGCCATTACCTCTGTCCAGCAGCGACTTAAACTCTACAGCAAAGGTTAGTCCCGTGTGGTCTATGACCACTGCAAGCTCTGCCCATTTGTGGTTATACATAATTATCAATCTTTAGGATGCTTTTACTTCATGTGTTCGGAAGAACCGACATTGTTTCATCTCAGTTCATATATAGGCCACTCCACTTGCTGCCATTGAATTTTTATCCATCCATGTTATTAAAGTTCTCCATATATATACCCATTTTAATACTGTTTATAAACTGCTAAAATGCTAATTTTGGTTGTTAAAGCCAGGGTTCCTACAGGTCAGGGAAAACTGGAAGAAGTCAGGGAATTTGTGTGGTCAGGGAAGGTCAAGAAAAAGTCAGCGAAAAATATTATTTTTGAAAAGTCATGGAAAATGATCTTGGATTATGCAGACTGCAGATGCCTGTGATTTTTTGTGTCTCCAAATATTAAAAAGCAGGCATATTTGCACCTTCCATCGAACATCCAAAAGCTAGATGTGTTTTAGCTTTAGACCCCCTGACCAGATCCTCTGTTGTTTGCATATTGATTTCTCCATTACCGATAATACTGTTTCGTTCGTTATGATAGGTGCGATAGGGTTATTGTTTTGATGCGGTCAGGGAAATTGGGTGACTTTAAATTTCGCTCAGACCTAAGTTTTGAACTATAGTTTTAAACCAAACCTTAATCTGTACGCTAAAGTATGGTTTTAAACCAGTGCTCAGATTAACTTCAGTTTTAAACTTAAGTTTTAAACCCAAAACCTACTTTCTTGATGCCCTATAAATATTAGTCTGGGCAGCTTATACCTTGCAGCAGTATGTTGGAAAAAAGCAGCAGCCTTGTACAGATTGACCATCGCCAAACTCTCTGCAAGTCCCTCGGCTCGACCGACTTGGTGATAGTATCCTCCTCGGGCCAAGTAACGCAGGAAGAGCTTCACATGCTCAGTACTGGTGTAATATCTTACATTTGCACCATCAACCTGACGACGCCACCGGATATATTCTAAGGCTAGCTGGTGAATCTATCTAGCACTCAGATGCATTGAAAGAAACTCATCTTCGTCAGATTAACATGATTCGCGCTGTACATTAGGTGCACGTCGTAGGCAATTAGGCCCTTGAACGCCAGCAGGAATAGCAACTGCTGGGTAAACAAACGCCATCTTCTTTTTGCTAAATCGAAAGTTAAAGTGGTTTTGGTTTTAAACCAAACCTAAAGACTAGTCTTTAAGAAGAAATGCCTGTCTCGATGCATTACGGAGATCAGGTTTGAAACCGGATTGTTCAGATTAAGTTTGGTTTTAAACCGAAGTTTGGTATTATGTTCGGTTTTAACTTTGGTTTCAGCGGAAGTGTCCGGTTTAAAACCCTACTTAAAACCGGATTTAATCGTCACTTTAAATTTTGCATTAATTAGGTTTTAAACCGAGTTTTGGTCTAAAACTATAGTTTAAAGCTTGGGTCTAAGCGAAATTTAAAGTCACCCATTGTCATTCCATGACTGGAAAAGTCAGGGAATTTAGCTACAGAAGACCTGTAGGAACCCTGTAAAGCTGTTACTCTCTAGAGTTTATACACTGGCATGTGTTATTTTCACACCAGTATTACGTAAATGCGAAATTGCAATACAAACACTGTAAGATGTTTGTTTTCCAACAAGTAGTCTGTCTGTCTGCGCATCTATTGTATGCTTTATAGTGCACTAATTTTAGATCATTTTTCTCTTTACCTAATAGGGTGTTTACACGATCCAGCAAAGTTCCAGCAAACGTTCAGCAAACATCCAGCTGGCCTGATGGAACCCCGCCCCTTATCAGCACATCAGCTGCTTACCTCGCCGCCTATCAGCTGTGGGCTATCAGTGATAGGCCTACGTGTTATATAGGCTTTCCAATATGCCTATCACCAATATCATTAATATTTAAATCTGTGATTACATCCCGCCCGTCCTCCTCATTACCATAGAACTTCCAGCTAGCTGGATGAATGCTGGATCATGTAAACACTCCATAAGATCTGTATGAAAATTTGTCAAGTAAAAAGTGTATAGTCTGTGCACAATATATCTGTGATGCTGCAGTTCCAACAAATGGCCTGGTCGTCTACTGTGGGACAGTGATGACTGAGGAAGGCAAAGAGAAGAAAGTCAACATAGATTTCGAGCCTTTCCGTCCAATTAACACATCACTATATCTATGCGACAACAAATTCCACACAGAGGTTCATCACTCCACAATTCCTGCACTACTAAAAACTATCGTGTATGTTTTATGTTATTAAAATCGATGATTACGTGATAGGAAGGGCATCTGATGTGTAAAAGGTTTTGTATTTTCGATAGTTCATGTTTGGGGACCTGGCATACCAGGCTAACCTGAAGTATGTAGGGAAAATTGGTCAATTAAACAGAAAAAGAACATAGTAATAGTTGGTATGGTTATGGATGTGTGTCGGTGTGTATTTTTGTAGGCGTTGACGGCTCTGCTTGCTGACGATAGTAAGTTTGGTTTTATTGTGATGGACGGGAACTGTGCTTTGTTCGGCAGTCTGTCGGGCAACACTCGTGAGGTGCTTCACAAATTCACTGTCGACCTGCCGAAAAAACACGGTATTGATGATCCCAACTTGGAGATATGCATTATTGTCGAGCTGTGATTGCTAAGAACTGGCTGTTAGGTGATCTATATTACACTTAGCAGCTGCAGGTGGCTTAAGACATGCTCCACCAACTGTAATAATGTGCTTAGTGCAGTAGAGATACCTCTTGAAATTGTACTGTTAATTTATTATTAACTGTAACATCGAGTCGGCTTAACTTTTTTGCTTTATGCTGTTAGTTTGTAGATGCATAGGACATCTGATTTGTAAAACGTCTTGCTAGAATAGTTTCCTAAATACCTTTGGACACCTGGAATAACCTTAGAAAGGTGGTGTTATATTGACAAAATAGTACGTTAGTATTGATATTGAACACCAAAAGGTGTTGGATTTCTGGAAACTGCTGACTGCTTGACGTAGCGTGGTAATTGTTGGCTTACTGGCGTAACGGTTAGCATGTTATGTTAGACATGTGATGGATGGGCAAATTGTCTGCAAACATATAAACCATCTGGGTAGATATATAACTAATACCAACGTCAACTTAGCCTTTCACTCTTCTGGAGTAGGTAAATTGAGTGCCGGTCTCTCTGACTGGTGTTAAGGTGAAGCTCTTTTGCATGTGTCCGGTGGCAGGTATTGCTGTGTGATTATTTTATGGCAGGTGATGCTCTGAGGTGGGTTACCATTAGGAGCTATACACGGTGTTTCATATAAAGCGACCTCTTTTTGTTTTTTTTCATAATTCACTCAAATGATGATCAATTTATACAAAAATTTTACCAGTTGTAGCTGAAGAAATACTAATTCAAAATATTTCAACTAAATATGGCAGTTTATAAAATATTCTTTGCTGGTCGTGACATAATAATGCTGACATCATAATGTGTTGTGAGTACAGGCTTGCTTGTCTCAACTAGTGCTGTCAGTTGCTACCCTGCTTTGATCATGAACTAAATCTGGTTTGCTAATGAAAGATGTTTATTGTGTCAGCACTGAGCAACATTTGGACATGAAATCAAGCGTTTCGCGATCCAAAAACACAACCATTTTGCAAGCTCAGTGTGCAAGTGCACTGTCTTGCTCGAACATGTGAAAGTCCAGCTATCCTCACAGTGATCGCTTTGCACGTTTTTTTATGGCTGCAACTGTAAAACTTAAAATATTTGTCATCAACGAACCAGATTTTTTCACCATTGGAGCAGGGTAGCAACTGGCAGCACCAGTTGAGACTAGCAAGCTTGTACTCGTGACATATTATGATTTATGACGTCAGCGTTTACGTCACGCCTAACAAAGAATATGTAGTCAACTGCTATATTTTATTAAAATATTTTGAATTGGTATTTCTTCAGCTACAACTGGTAAAAAGTTCATGTAAATTGATCATCACTTGAGTGAATTATGAAAGAAAGAAAACGGGGTCCTTTTATTAAACACTGTGTAGACAACTTTTAACATTTCATTGCAGCTCGTGGTGATAAATGCCTGTGTGTGGTTTCGCTGGTATAGGTCGCGGTGGTCAGTCGGCTTTGCGGTTTGCACGGCTTCGCATGGAGAAGCGACACAACTATGTGCGGAAAGTTGCTGAGACTGCTGTGCAGATGTTTATCACTAACGACCGGCCGAACGTGGCGGGTCTTGTGCTTGCTGGCTCAGCAGACTTCAAAACTGAACTTAGCCAGTCCGACATGTTTGACCAGGTACACGGGTGGATGCTGCAGTCACTGTGCATGTTAGTGCGAGTGGCATAGTTTTAAGCGTAGATGTTAAAAGCAGTTATTTGCAAATAACGTAACGTAGCTACTTAATGTGGTCCAAAAATAATCAACATGGTAAACAATTTGAAATTTTGGCTTCAATGTTTCTGCCAACGTTTGGGGAGGCACATTTCTGCCGAGGCATTTTGTCAGCCACACTTTGTGAGCAATTTTCTATAGTATTCCAGCTATAATATTTTTTTTAAACGTGAAATATACGAGTGGTGCAGGGTGCTTTTCTACGTATTTGTCAATATTGATATGTGAGCAAAACCTTCCTTGATTAACTAGAGACAATCATTTCAACACAATCTCTTTCTGTTTTTTGCTTACTTTAACCGTTCACAAATATCTATTCTGGATAGATACTATTACGCACATAATGATGTCATTTTGACGTCAGTACGTGCTCCGGTAATGTAGCTACTTAGTGAAATCCATAAATAGCCAAAATGATCAAATATCGGAAGTGTGTGTTCAAATGTTGCTGCCAACGCTTTGGTAACGCACAGGAATTTTTGCTCCGTGGTTAATCATTTTTGGCCACTCACTGCATTAGTGTTAATTCTTTCCTTAGCAGAATTGCAGCCTGTGAGGTGAAGTTGCCAACAATAATATCAGTTATTATTATAATAGTGAGTATTATGTGAGTTGGTGGCGTAGCATAGTGGTTAGAACGTCAGTCCTGGCCGTCGGACTTTCCTTATCCTGCGCTAGACTGATGGATGGCTGCTTGACCACTTAGTGGGTACGGCGTGCGCTATCAGTCAACCAACAAGGCCAACTCAGCCTGGCATCCCTCCGGGATCGGTTAAATGAGTAGTAACCCATTATACGGGTTACGGAAGGTGAGGACCTTTGTACAGCTGACTAGGCTGCCTGGCCGGTCGATGCGCCAACGGCTGTGCGATCAGTGGCTCTGGTTGGTGACGAAAAGTGCATTAGAGGTGTGTATACATGATGATGCACTATACAAATTGACTACCTTTACCTTTGCCTTTATTATTATTCTTAGTGATAACTCTGCATTGTGTGTATGTGTGTTGCAGCGGTTGCAAACGAAAGTGATTAAGATCGTCGATGTGTCGTACGGCGGTGAAAATGGCTTTAACCAGGCAATTGAACTTGCCTCCGAAGCTCTTGGAAATGTCAAGTTCATTCAGGAAAAGAAACTGATAGGTCTGCTTGGTTTTCTTGTGCATATTTCTTGACAGATTTGCATTGGAATGTTGTTTACGAGGGTCGTTCGATAAATAAGTTACAAAACAGCGTCATTGTGCCAGTTTTTCATATATAAAAAATCTGAAATATGTGTTTTGTAGGTAATTTAATTCTAAATTCCAGCAGCAATGACGATGACGTCATTTATAAGCATTAAATACGGTGACGTTGCTTCTAAAATTATCCCGTAACGAACAGTGTGGCATTATTCATTTCTTCCCTACAAAAAGGCTTTATGCAAATAAGATTAACTTTTGATATGTGTCCAGTCTATAGCAACAAGTGTTTTACGAAACCGATATTGCAAGATGGTGTACGAAGATGCAAGCTGGGCAGAAATTTGCATCAGATATCGAGGTGCAGCAAGTCTTTCGTCAGTGGTTTGGACAGCAGGCAATATCGTTCTTTGCATCGGGTATTCAGAAGCTTGTTGACAGATGGGACAAATGTTTGAATGATTTCAGTCGATATGTTGAAAAAATAAAACACTGATCTTCAGCATTTAAAGAGGTGACATTAACTTGTTAAGTTTATTCGTTTTTTATTGTTCTTATGCTGTTTGTTAGTTGTGAGTTATGATAGATTACCGGTGAAGAAAATAATACGCAGGTACACTGTTTCTATGAACAGATGAATCAAAAAAAATTGATGCACATGTTCAGTATAAAATTCTCTACAAGACATATATTTTGGTTTTTTTATGTTTGGAAAACTAACAATTGACGCTGTTTTGTAACTTATTTATCGAACGACCCTCCTATTATTACAGCTTATGGAAGACTGATTGTCGTTTTGTAGTAAGTCACTTTTTGCATTTTTGTTTTAAGTTTATTTGGCAGCATTCATTTGTCTGTTTCATAACAGTACAAAATTCTAACTTAGATGCTTCTCAGTTTGGCAGGGTTTTCATGCCTTACATAAAATTGGAAAATTGAACTTTTGTTTTTCATTTTTTAACAGTCACAGGCGTAGATGCTGGCTAGTTGTGTCATGAAAATGGACTTATGGACATTGTTATAAATGACAGCAAACTGGCTATTAAAGGTAATTCCTTTCGAGCACTCATTAATCTGAAAGAATATAAATGTAAAGCTATATGTAAAAGTTCAATATCTGTTATAGCACAAACATTGTTATCCAGGTTGGACCAATAAAAACGTGGCACTTTACTTTTGTCCATATCTTCGCCAATTATTGGTTGATTTTCATAATTCTTTCACTGGCACACTCTGTGGACAATTTGCAATAATGTGATTATTACATATCCCACCACACCATAGATGCATCTCTACACTACCTTGTGAAATGTATATGAAATATACATATGTAACAATTATAACAAACAAACATTTTGGTAAACGAAAAGAAAAAGTCACTTCAGACCAACATTGTGTTAAATAATCTATGACACTAGACTGTGTCAATCTAACGCAGCCTAGGTATCATAAGGATTATTCCCCACAATTGTGGTTTGAAGTGCTTTTATCATTTACCTAAATGTTTGTTATTATCATTAGTTTTTCATAGGCTAAATTTGTATCTCACAAAGTAGTCTAGATATGCATCTGTGGTGCAGTGGTATGTATAATAATCGCATTATTGTCCGCAGAGTGTGCCAGTGTAAAAATTTTAAAAATCAGTCAGTGATTGGCGAAGATATCGACAAAAATAAAGTGCCGCATTTTTGGCTTACGGTGTACTTATTTACCATGTGCTAAGTGTATTGCAGTAGAATAACAGATCAGTCCGGTCATAAAATTTTAGGTTTTATTAATTTGTGAAATGCTGTGTTGTTTATCAGTATTATTTGAATGAGGAGTGTTGTTTCCAAAGTCAGCATGCAGTGATTTACTTATAGCTTATTTCTTTGGAAGTTTGCATTTTGTTGGCAGAAGGTGTCAAAGTGTTTTCTGATGAACTTGGAAGCTGTTGACATATTTATTACAGTAACAACATCCAACTGTGGATCTGCGGATTTTGTTTGTTACTTGTACGATTTTTTGTGTAAATGTTGTAGGGAAATATTTTGACGAGATCTCGCAGGATTCAGGCCGCTATTGCTTCGGAGTCCAGGAGACTCTGAAGGCACTGGAGATGGGTGCCGTGGAGATTCTGATTGTTTGGGAGAACATGGAGGTGATCAGATATGTCCTCAAGAACAACACTACCACCGGTAAATCTACACTGTGTTTCAAAAAAACGGGCACCCTTTTTATTTCTTTCATAATTCACTCAATTGA
>Ga0209367_1009576_pt1 | contig 13097 bp, 10 predicted proteins | sample WorMetLIZISLAND2_FD_187412 | JGI IMG/M metagenome (GOLD analysis project Ga0209367, IMG submission 187412) | Marine gutless worms symbiont microbial communities from Max Planck institute for Marine Microbiology, Germany - Olavius geniculatus... ... | reverse complement strand
CATGCAGTTACTGAACGTGCTGTTGGCAAATGGTGTCAATGTCTACCGCTTGCGTTTGTGCTGCAGGAGGACATTTTGAGCACATGCTAAAATGAAAATGATGTGATGTGACACGTGTGACTTTTTAAGTGATAATAATAATTGCCAATTGCGTTTGTCGCTATTCAGTTAATAATTTCTGAGGTGATGCATACGCTACCCGGTAGAAATTCATTGATGTCAATGGCGAAACTGTGACCACTGCATTTCACAAGGTAGTGTAGCAACAACCTTAGAGCAAGGTGGCCAAAACTAAAGACATATGCGTCACGTTTCTTTCTAATATTGCGTGCCAAAATTTATTAAAATCGGCCAATGTTTCACGGAGCTATTCAAAAAATAAAACTGGCATGTTTTTTATGGACCTCAGTGTCGAGGGTAATATTTTTTGCACAGTTCAATTTCCAGCGGCAATAACAAAGAATATTTAACTGCTGTATTCAAATATTGACTTTAGTCGCGTAAGAAATTTCTTTCGGAACATTTTGCTAAAAACCACATGATTCTATGACGTACGGTTGCAAAATTATGGTGTCATTAACTTTGTGCGGTTTTTTTGGACCACCCTGTAGAGTGCAATAAAATTCAACTGATCGTCGAGGATTCATCAAGCACACATCGAGCAGGCTTAATGAGTGCATAATGTGTGCTTGATGAATGCTTGTCGAAGAAGCTTGACAAATGTTTTCAATATCAAACATGACTATTATTGCAAACATTCATCGAGTTGGCTCGACGAGCGTACGACGAGCGCTCGACGAGCGCGAGCGCTCGGCCAGCTGACTCGGCAAGCCAGCGCATCGAGCCAGCTTAATCGTCTAAACAGGGTATATCTAGCAGCTAGATTATACAAACATGCAAACATGGCGCCAGGTTTCAGTGGCTTCGTGACAGGGGGCAACTACCACGCTCCCCAACTTTTGGGCTGTCAAAAAATTGTTCAAAACGTTTTTTCTCGTCGGAAACGAAAACCAGAAATGCAAGTTTTGAGGCTAAAACGCCCATTTCAGAAACATTTAAAGGCACGTTGGGGCAAAAATTTAAATTTTGTTCACCCATAAAAGGCCATAATCTTTTATGTCGGAAATTTTAACTTACAACGCCGCTGCCCGGCCTTCTGGCGACATGCTATGCGGCCATCCAGCCCAGTTATGCATACACACCCACAGCACTGCGCCTACTGCGCAGCGGGCGAGCAGTCGGCGCTCGATCCGCCCGCCGTAACATTCGTCATGCGTCATTTTCTTGATGTTTTAGAGTCTGACGACTCTAATCTTTTGTCATTCTGAACTGAAAGCTGAGACAACACGGTTACTCTTGCTGCGTGGAATATTATCACCTGTGTTTTTTCATTACGCGCGAGAGCTAGCACAGCTAGCTATAGCGCGTATTAGCCACGGCAATTCCGTCTTGGTGTCTGTCCGTCTGTCACAACCGAGTACCGTTTTGGAGACCGAGCGAGATAAAAGACTTCTGGTTTTTGCCGTATTATAGCTTAAGAGTCTCTAGTATTTTGTGACCAAATTTCGTGCCGCTGGGTCAAGGGGTCTCCTCGAAGTCGAACGAAGGGGAGAAAAAGGGGCATCCCCTCTAAAAAGACGTTACTTTAGCCCTTAGCGCTAATAGCTCGTTTAGCGTGAAAATGGTTGCAGATAGACACAGACATACTGTGTACCATAACAAGCAATGAAAACAAGCTTTATAGGAATGTCAACATCGATGACCTTGAACTTTAGCAGTCCAAGTCCGAACTCTCTAGGTTCAAGGAGGCCTGCGCACGCAAGTGTCAAATAGGGGTACCCGTCTAAAAAGTGGTTATTTATCCCTGTTGGCTTGTTTAGCGTGAAAATGGTTGCAGATAGGACAGAGATGCTGCTTAACATAACAAGCACTGGCAACGAGCTTCTTAGGATTGTCAACATTGATGACCTTTAATGTCTTTAAACCTTAAAATAGGTGTTTTTGGTGATTTTTTTGGCGATTTTTGGCTGACAAAGAGTGATTTGCGACGAAATGGATGGAGATAGACCAAGATTACCTGCAAACAAAAACTGTTGTAGGCTCTCGCGCGTCTCATAAGCATAAACTCAGAGTTCTTGTTTTAGAGTAAGGAGAGACAGACAGACGGGCAACGCATAGGGGTTTACTACTAGAATGGCCACATAATAAACCAATATCTCGTCATAAAAATATCAGACCACAGTAGAGCAGCATGCACATTTCTGATATAAAATCAATTCGTATAACTCGCTTGCATGTGTAAATGTGTATATTGAACACAAAATTTTATTAATGTTCATAAAGGTATATTTAGTTCCCAGCACAAAGCAGCGTGTGTTTTATATTACAGTGAGAACTGAAAATACATTACTGGTGAATGGGGAACAGGCTTCTCTGACGTCAGCAGTAACTTCCAGAACGACGACTTATTTTCGTTCAATCCGGCATACATTGGCGGCATGAGCAGCGTGGAGATCTTTCGTACCGGACGCGGCACACGATTAACAGTTTCAGTTGACGCAGATACATTCTGATCTGTATGACACATACGAGTACGTGCACGCATTCCGATCTTCATAGCATATACATAGGCCTATGTTTTGCAATAGGGAACGCTAAATGATTTTAAACTAGAAACATAATGAGCCCAGTGCTGACAGCCGGGCGGCCGTCTGCAACACAAACCTAAAAATTAGCACACCGGTTATTCCTGCCGTGAGAAAGGTTTGTACCAATTTTGGTTTCTCAGCGTCTTTTTGGTTTTTTTAAAGTTAGCTGAGCGTGAGATAAGTAGGCAGACAGACGGACAAGACCCATAATACGGACAATTAGGCCTGGTACGGCCGCATAATTGCTAAACAAAGCTGCGGTAACAGTGACAGTATATAGTTATAGTAATATAATAGCAATTTGTTAAAAAATAAAAATGTTAAAAAACAAAAACAAATAAACAAAGATTCACGTCTAAAATTACAAAATTTGCAATCGTAACAACTTCAGACACACCAGACGCAAACTGTTGTTGGTCCATTGGATGTCGGGTTCCAACGCTGTGCCGATGAAATGCCGACGACACATGTCTCTGCAACAGATCACAGTTTAACCACGTGCCAATAACACTTCGATTTGCAGCATCGCATCACAAAATTACTATGATTTCGGAAAAAATGGTTTATTTTAGTTTCTATTCAATGCTGAAGCTTTTTGGTATGCTTAGAACGATGCAGTGCTGCATTACTAGCCATGTTTAGCAATCACAGAGATGTATTTAAACTATTTTTTCATTACTTTACCACTATATAGTAGCTGCATTTAGATTATGTTGGAACAAATGATTATAACAAAAACTACAATTATGTTCGTTAAAAATAATCACAAATATATCATTGGTGATTATCAGCGGGGGTGGTGACATGTATCTGAAATGACTCACAAGGTCTGGGGTGGTGGTATAGAGCAATGAGCCCGTTGACGCACGCCTGGATGCTGCTGCTGTGTGGGTGGCCCTTCGCGCATGCTCAACTGCACTGCGACGCTGCTGCAGCACCTGCTTGATCTTCTTCGCACTGACTCCGGACGACCAATCGTCACTTGAGTCGTCACTGTCGCCGTACAGTTGTTCACTGCTGCTCAGCATGTGCCCTGTATGCGACTGCATCTGACTGCACCATGCATCATCATCATCAGCAGCAGCAGCAGCAGCATCAGTGGCGTCCATAGCGGTTTTAAGACTTTGGCCACAACGTGTTTTGCACCAAATTACTTGTTGACGTTTGCAGACACAAATCACGTATTATCTCTGTGCGTTAGATAATCTTTTCACGAAATCGTTTTAATGGTACAAAAACTGTAGCAAAAGACTGCTCAAGTACGCCGCACGTCACTCATCTCTCAGAAGCACACAGACGGTTACAAAAATGTTTACACAACCACCGTACAATGCACGAAGTATAATTAGTTTACAAGGTGTTCCGAAAGACATGGAAAGCTAAGGACAGTGGCGTTCATAACTGCCCATGCATCTAAAATACAAACACGAAATCTAATCAAATAGGCCTAACATTTCTGCAGGTAAACAAAACAAAATTAAAAAGAACACACACACACACGGATACCAAAAATTCTGAAAGAAAACAAATGGACTAATCGAATAAGCATTTTGTAAGTAATTTGCTGTACGAAAACAAAAACTCACATGACGTGATCCTTGTTGTCTTCGACGGCATCAGACGCTGGACTGCTACCAGCCGCTGCCTGTGAGTAACGGTGTCCCCAATCCACCGTCTGATAGCTTCCTGGTGGTCTCTGCATGTCTGCTGGCGTGTCCGGGACGACGACTGGTGGTACAGTGTACGATATCACCGGCTGACTGTATTCCGCAGTACGATAGTCAATCGTGTCGTAGCTGGGGCAGCCGACGTCACCCATCCAGGGTCCAACTGGCAGCGTAGATCCGACACTGTCCACGTCACGTGACCTCTGAGGGTTCTGCATACCGGCGGCTTGACCGGCAAACGGTTGAATGGATCCGGTGCTTGGACTCGTACCATATAAACAGGACTCGTGGTGATCGCACGGCATGAACGACCGCTCTGGCGGCTCGGTAGAAGCTGTACTGCCATAGTCCGTGGCACTACGGAGAGCCGGTGGCAGATTGTTGCTGTCGAATGAAGGAGGTAATTTGCCGCCGTGCAGCGTCGCAAAACTGGTCAGCGGTCGTCGGTCCGCCTGAACACATAAAAACAGCAACAGCAAAAGCCACTGTGACATAGGCTAACAACGTGCAGAACACAGTATTCTTCGCGAATTTCTTTTTATTCAGCATGTTACGACAATCTCCTCTTAATGACCACCAAAAGCTCCTGTTATCTAAGTCAGTACAAATCTTATTTTCTATCACCTCATGCCCCCGGCAACCGTTTTTCTTGCTTGTTTTTTTTCTTTTAACATTCTTTCCTATGATGTGGGCCTATCAATTATTTTTATTACGCGCGATAGCCATCGTCTAGGCGTCTGTCTGTCTGTCTGTCACACTCTGATATGTATCAAAACAATGCAAGCTAGGATCACGAAATTTTCACTATGGGCTGCGTCAAGGTCCCTAGTTTTCCGTGACAAAATTTCGTGCCTTGGGTTCGGGGGTTCCCCTCGAACTAGGGCGTCAAAGAGGGGTTTTGTATTCCCTCTAAAACGTTATTTTGACTTTATTGGCTTTTCTAGTGTGAAAACGGTTGCGGATAGATACACATATGTTGCTTATCATAACAAGCACTGGTGACAGGCTTTTTAGATTTATCAACATCGATGACTTTAAACGATCTTGAATCCCCAAAAAAGGAGTTTTTGGTAAATTTTTCGCAATTTTTGGATGCAGCGCATATTTCAACACTGAATTGCGACGAAATGGCTGGAGATAGACTAAGACAATCTGCATATAAAATTTTCAGCACTAAATGTAGATTTCAGCAGTCGAAGTCCCGACCCCCTAGGTTCAAGAAGGCCGGTGCAGGCGGGCGAGAAAGACGGCTACCCACTAAATTTTAAAAAGTGCTTATTTTACCGCAATCATCTCGTGTAGCGTGAAAACGGTTGCAGATGGGTACAGACATGGTGCTTATTACAACAAGCACTGGTGACAGGCTTTTTATTGGTGTAAGCGTCGATGACCTTAAATGACCCTGAACAAAATAGGGGTTTTTAGGTTTTTTTGCGATTTCTGGCTGCGACATTTTAAGAGTGAATTGCGCCGAAATGGCTAGAGATAGACCTGGACAACCTGCGTATGACATTTTTAGCATAGAACGTACACTTTTAAGAATCTAAGTTTTGATCTCTTAAATTCAAGGAGTCTTCCATACGGAGGCCTCGAATTTAAGTATTCTTTTAAGATGCATTAATATCTTATTGCTGTAGGCCTACATTGATTGCCAAAGTGGCAGGACCGCTGCTATCGCACGTTACGTGAGCTTTGCTCGAATTATTTGAACGCGCATAAAATGCACACAGTCCCTTATGGGCAGATACTTACAAGAATGGCAGTCAGTATGCTGTTGGTACAGCTGGTGTACTGCGTCTTCTCTGACAAATCCACACCTTCACACCAACAACCGTCATTTATTCATCTCAAACGCAGTATCGACATATCTTGTGGCTGTACACCAAGTTACTCGCATGCAGCACCTACTTACTTTAAATTTCAGCGTGCAACGCGTGGGTTGGCTTTTGTTACTACGAGGTTCGCAAGTAAACATCAACACGAGATGTGCGTTAATTCCGCAGGTTTTAACATCCGGTGATCTTGACCTGACCTTTTAAGCTAAAATTGACAAAAATGATACCAGTTACTCCGCCTTTAAAACGTTCGGAGCACCTACTTACTTTAAATTTCAGCGTGCAACGCGTGGGTTGGCTTTTGTTACTACGAGGTTCGCAAGTAAACACCTACGTACGTACGTATGTACGTACGAGACGGACAGACTGACGGACGGGCAAGACTAATAATGCAGCCTATTAGGATGGCCGCATAGTAAATGAATTACTGTAGGCCTACATCAAAGATAAACTCTGGACAAAATAATAAACCCAAACTCAAACTGAGTGACATTCAACCAATGAACAAGTGATCGATTTAATCGAATAAAACAAAAATAAGACTTACATTGTTGTGATGGCAGTGGCGTCAATGTATCCATCATTTCACCGATGTTATACGGCGGTACTCCGAGCTGCATCACTGGCAACCCCAGACTGTTAGTTTCACGGCGCCGCAAACCTTAGCGGCAACAACAACAACGCTTGATTAATCACATTCAGATCATCAACGGGGACGCTGAATTTGCAAAAAAAATTAAATTTGCAAAGAGAAGAAGTGGAAATTGCAAGAAAAGGAAAAGTCGAGGAAAGCCTTCACGATTTGCATTTGGATGAATATATGCAAGGAATTGAATTATGCAGAAAACCAAAAATTGGAAGTTGCAACTTGCAAGAAACGGAAATCGCAAAAAATTCCAGGGAACTGAATAACCAAATAAAGGCGGTGGCATTTGCAAGGAATACAGATCCTGGCACATGTCTAATGCTGTCGTGCTTCTTGGCGCCGACGAGCAACCGCGCCGCCGTGTTTAGCACCGACTGTAGACGATCCAGCTGGTAGCGAGAAGCCCCGGCCAACAGACTGCTGCAGTAGTCCACTCTGGAGATGACAAAGCTGTTGACAAATTACTGTTTTCCACGTCCAACACTTTTATTTACAAATTTATCGACTTAACTGTCGGTATTATTAGCTTATCCAGTACTGCGTTGTGTGTTTACTCCCCTGGCAAATTTTTTAGCTCTGGCGTTAAGGGGCCGCGGCTCTCACGCCCACCCCCATCTCCGTCTAGGTCCCAGCATAACCTCCACCTTCCGCAGTACTACAGGTAACTAGATAACTGTGAATGCAAAAGATGAAACATACCGGCGCCTCTGTCGCTGTTTTGCGTAGAAATGGATCTGATTGGCAAACTGTTGTTCAAACCACAATCCGACATATAGTCACTCGTCACTGACGACTTGGAACTTCGCATCCTCTGCAGACTCAGCTCCGCATTCTGCATCACCTGCAATCCAATCACATATCCATTATGAGCGTACATGCAGTTTCAACTGCGTAAAATTGGTCTCGTCCGTGCATAAAACTGATTAGGCCCGCCAAACTTTTTTCAGCAACAATAGTTTCACTATTTATCAGTTTCAGAATCTATCAAAATTAGTGTTTTGTGCAGTAGGTATGTCGGGGCGACATCCGATCCTCGATCATGAGGAAAAACTAAGGCAAGGCACAGCAAGTAGTATGTATGTATTAGGTTCCTACTTATTTTCTTTTATGCGCTTCCGGCTTGTTTGCGAGTGCGACATTTGGCGCTATATAAAATTTAATGCATTTTGACTGACTGATCAACCGACTGATTTAATGTATGATATGTACTGCCTTCACTCATAGCGAACTCTACTGTTACTAAGACTGCAGCACATTATATAAAATAAAACAAAATACAAAACAAAACATAATAATGATGCAGTATGAATTAAGTTCCTACCTCTTCCATGCAGAGTTTGTCTTCATTTGTTAGCGCGTGAAGCGCATGCTCCATGTAGAAACGTCGCCACTTCTTGTATTCCACAGTCACCGACTCCAGGCGTCTCTTCCAGTACTTACCCTCCAGCACGACCGCCTTAGCAAACACAGCAAAATACACAACTAGAAACATAATTATGTCGACCCAGTGGCGACTTAATACGCAGCCGTCCCCTGACCTTATTACCTGAAAATAGATATGCCAGTTACTCGATCGTGCCCTGCGAAACGTTCACACCAATCTTACCAAAATGCGGCGAAAGAAACAAAACTGTAAGCTGCTGTTTTAGAAAACATTATTTTGATTTTTCTTATGCTCAAAACCCGAAAGTGTTTGTGTGCACTTCATCATGGCTAAACAGTCGCCACTAGTTAACTTTAAGTTCTTAATATTAAAGCCTTTAGTTAAACACAATTCATGCACCCTAGGCCCCTAAAAGTTTTGTGGTAATAATGTAGTAATAATATAAGTAATGTGGTAATAATGTAATTAGTAGGCTACGATTGATACAGTAGCAGCACAACAAAAATGTAACAAAATTCCAAGTCTGTATTATATTTCTGATTTTAAAAAAATAATGACAAGCAGTTCTCTAATCTAAGTTGTGAGATGAACTCAATAATTACCTCTGGTCTAAGGTGTGTTCTGTCACATAACGGCATGTCGAACTGACACACGACCGCTGGCTTGGACAACTTGACTGCAACACATCTCAAACATAATACATAGGCTACAAAGGATTTCGCTTTTGACGAAAAACTGAGGAAATGATGAAAACTGGCTGTCGTGACGAAAATATTGATTTTTGACGAAATGTGCTAAAGTTTTCATTTTTTGACAAACGAGAAATGGCATTTATGGCGGCAAAATTATTTGGAGCTTATTTATCATAACAAGCGCTCAGTTTCGAATGGCGAAAGAATGGCGAAAGTTGAGATTTTGGGCAAAATTTTTCCAAAAAGTTCGCACTTTTTGACAAAAAAGTGGAAGCCAAAGCCTTGGAACTGTTTTGACAAAACTTCGTAAAGTAAGTTAACAGCAGCTGGGGGTCTTATTTTCGAATGGTGACAAATGGCAAAATTCGGAATTTTTGGCAAATTTTTTGACAAAATTTGCGTTTTTGAAGAACGAAAAAATGGCACTTTTGGCGGCAAAATCCTTTGGAGCGTAATAATACAGCATGAAAGTGATCAATATCAAATACCAAGAATAATTGAAGACTGTCAGTGCCAGTGACCTTGAATGACCTTCAATGTTCATTTAATCTGAGAGCTTCTCATCTACTATTGTTAATCTCCTAGTTTACATCACGACGGAAATGGTCATAATTAGGCCCTGTGTCATCATACGAATATAGTTTTTTTACACTCGTAATGTCTAACATCAAGTAGGCTACGTGATCAAGATCAATTACAGCTAATATACACGCCAAGTTAATGACATCGTTACAAATAAACTATAAGGTTAAAATGTTCAGTACTAGCTAACTAATTAGCATAACTCTCAGTAGCCTCTGATGACCTCTCAAGACACTCAGTCAGACAAACATCAAGAAAAAATTGTTTAAAGTAAAAGCTTCTGTGTAAGTAGCCTATATATTTGCATTTTCACCACGGCTGACCTTGGTAAATTTTAAATATTAATATGTCTAGTAGGGGTTAAGCAGTTATGTGCATTGTTTGATAGCTGATTAAACCAAATGCATGGTTATTTGTTACTCACACTGCCTATACCACTCGCGCCATATGATGTTGTTCAGTCGCACTTTATCTCGTATCTTCACCTTGATTCCCAGAAAATTCTTCCACTTCGGCGACGGCAGCCTTCCACTTTAACCACAGACAACACGCATCAATCGGTGCCTGCCAGTGATGTCTATTTAGATGATTAATCTATTTCAACTAACGTAATATAACGTTCCAAATACTTGTACATTTTTTTGCTACACACGAAGTATAGGTTTCGTGACCTCGTCACGGTCTAGGGTGTATTAGCCTATACGAGTGTAGCGAGGCATAATATAGGCCTACTGCAGATCGTGTGAAAACGTGCTTATTTCGAGACAGTTTGTAATCGACGGTGCACATGCTGTGCACGCGTTGGATGTACGCATGATATACAGGCGGGAGACGCGTTTCAACCGCCACGCTTGACTAGAGTGAGATTATGAACGGTCAGTGTGGCGATCAGGACGAAATAGGCCTAGGTCATAATTAGGCCCTGTGTCATCATACGAATTCCAGTTTCATCAACATTAACAGACTAACAGCAACTTTGTTGCAAGCAGATAGTACAAGACAGTGACAGAATGAGTTAAAAGTTATTAATAGGGCCTACGACTTTATTTTTTCTACTGTTAAAACAAAATTAAGCTAAACAAATTTGTATACTTTGTAATTCTTGGTGCGTAAGCTTATACGGGGAGCACATATGCGCCTGCTCCCATTTTGAAAATGAAAAATATGACAACAAAGCCTATTCCCACGGATGCTTTAGGCTGAACAGCCTTGCGGAACAGAGCAGTTATATTTTTGTGTCTGTTTGGCAAATGTAAACGAGGAAGAGTAAGTCATCCCTGCTGCAAACGACGAACCTGTAGTCCAAAGTCATGCATTTCAGGAGCGTCACGAGAGATCCGTCGATCAAATCGTCAACAGAATTGCCCAACATCGGTCTCTGGCTGTTCGACTGGTGATGTTTCATGGAACTTCCAATGATGTTTCTCGACACCGCTACATTGGATGGGGTCCGTATGTCGCCAACGTGCATCGGACAGCCGGAATCCGTATCAGACGATTCGTCTGTCAAACTGGACATCATGAAATGTCCGCTATGAACAGCTTCGCCGATCATCGCCTTATAACGCGTCAAATTCAGCACCATCTTAATTCTGAGCTGTCATGCGACACAGACAACGAATAACGCATCAATTTCAAATGCTGTCTGTCGCAAGTTGCGCGTCAAAATAATCCAGGCCGAGCAAACTCAGTAAACACAGCTAAACTTCGACCTGTGACCTTGCATTGAGAAGACATTAATTTACATTGCATCGCTGGCCAATGTGTGAGGCGCACTGAAGAGCATGTGACCTAATTCCGCGACTTTCGACCAATAACAAGCGACGACAAACAGACTGCTTGTTTGCCCATGGTTGAAGGATGGACTTTGCCATTACTTGATCGATAAGATAGAAGTTACAATGTTTATTGTTGCAGTTAGACACAGTGATCATACACAACCAAAACACGTAAATAAACCCCGTAGAAGACAGTTATCTTACATGCCATTTTCTCTCCCATCTTTCAACTCAGCTCCCCCTCCGCCCTATAATTCGACAATGCTCTAGGCCTACCGGCAGTCCTATATGAGCACACTAAAAACTGCATTAGTATCAAAATAATGTATATAGTCATCTTGTTCTAGTTGTCCGATTTCGGCTATGCCTTGACAGAGCGTTTGTGTAACCTTTGATTGGCTGAACCGTTAAGGTTGCATTTTAATAAATATAGGCTATATTAGCTTAGTACTGGCACACCGTTATTCCTGCCCTGCGAAATGTTCACGCGGTTTTGGTTTTCAAGAAGCCTGAGTTAGGCAGATGGACGCACAGACGGGCAAGAAGCGTAATGCGGCATACGGAGGACGGCCGCATAAAAAACAAACGCATCGTTTTTATACTGCAGCAAATGCATGCGATACCGGCAGGCCTATATGTCATGTGTAGTATGTACTGTACAAGTAGATATAATTCCGGTTTGACGTCTGGTTTTCGATCATCTTCGACTGTCCCAATAAGAAACAAACAAATCTGATGCTTTTTGGCTAACCATAACCAGTTTAAAAGGCTGGGCAGAAAGCAGCAATTTTCCAATGACAGCTGCAGATAGTTTCCAACAGAAGAAAGATGGGTGTACAGAATTCCAAATTCATCCATAAATTCTCACCAAATTTTTAGAAAAAACTTTTCAAACAGGCTAAAATTAACAATGAAATTGCCCCCTTGGCCCGTCCTATAACGCCACTGCATTTGACATACGTTGTCACACACGTTAGCCACAAAACGTTCCAGAAATTAAAGAAAAACGTAAAAACGTGACAAAAATAAAAAAAAACGTTGAGTAAAAAACGTTAGCCCTAATTTGTTCAACCTCTTGCCTATGGATGGGAAATTTCATATCCACGGCAAGCCTGCCTAAATCACGCCGAATTTTGGACATTTTTCGCTATCCCAAATTTAAAGGTGGCGGTGCACCCCAAAATTTGTACGCACGTTATCAGCACCACTTAGCATTACGTCACGTGGCAAAGTTTCATTAGGCTACTCCCTTTGGCTTTAAAGTTATAGGCCCTAGTGGCTATTTCGCTATAATTAAGGCCAATTTTTGACCCCCCTTTGAAAAAAATTGTAAGGGGGCCCCCGTCCCTGGTGGGGGGTGCGCTAGTAAGACTTGGTCATTTTCTAGCGCGTGTAAAACTTTTTGGGGCGTAACACCCCCTAGGGGCCGAAATATGGTCTCCGAAAAATGCGCTTTGGGTGGGTACAATTCCACATCGAGATCTCCAAGGTTACTGGACCAAACTTCACCGAACTTGTTTCGCCTAACGCGGAAGGAATCGCTGTCGAACGAGTAACTCACCGATTTTGAATATCTTCATCCCTTCCAGAGATACTTGCCGCCGAACTTTGAAGTCGACCGAAATCGGGCCAAATTTTGCATGTTTTTGGCCTTTAAAAATTTTTTGGGGAGGCTCCCCTCAAAATTTTGGACCGGGATTATAAAACTGAACGCAGCTCCGAGCATCGTGCAAAATTTCGCGCCGATCGGCCGACGGAGCTCGGAGATTACGCGAGGAAAAAATAAATGCCAGCAAAACTTAAGTCCTCCCGAAAACTATCGTTTCCAGGCGGACTAATAAATACAATACAATACAATACAATGG
>Ga0209367_1009575_pt1 | contig 13098 bp, 12 predicted proteins | sample WorMetLIZISLAND2_FD_187412 | JGI IMG/M metagenome (GOLD analysis project Ga0209367, IMG submission 187412) | Marine gutless worms symbiont microbial communities from Max Planck institute for Marine Microbiology, Germany - Olavius geniculatus... ... | reverse complement strand
CCATAAGCCCCACCCCTACTCTTGGCCAACAGCCTCAACTTTTAGCTATTCAGGCATCAGGGGCTTAAAGCTTGAAAGCCTCCTAAAACCTTTCTTTGCCTGCACCCTTGAGTAGCACAGTAGAGCAGACAGATAAGCAAATTAACAATATTGTCATTTGATGACTGTGTGACGGAGACATTAACGACTAAGCGTGCTGTTATGACGTCCAGTTCCATAGATGTACAGTTCGATCAGCACCGCCAGAACACAGAGTCTTGTTTGAAAGCACATCAACACATGTTACAGCACCTGTCACAGTCAAAGCATTTGAATCAACTGCACTCAAACTTAAGAAAGTTGAAGATCGTCTATGTAACTCCTAATAGTACAGAGTGTCACCTGCCATATGAGCTCACACACTATTACCTGCTGCCTAATGCAGGCAAACGTGTCCCACCTTAACCCCATCCAGTCAGGCTGTACTTGACTCACCTGACTCTGGAGGGATGGAAGGCTGAGTTGAGTCAACTAAGTACAACAATAAATAAAATACAAAACTGTGCACGAAAAAAAAACAAAAATTCAACACATAATGCTAAATAATGACTTCTAAGGCTCTAGTGTATCTTGTTCTGGTGACACAATGATGGCAGCCATAAACGTGCTGTGCCTAAACAGTTACTGGCATGGGCTGAGGTTCAAATCTGACGTCCAGCAGAACAATATATGCCAGAGTTATCAGAGAAGGAAGTAGGGTTTCACAGTGTGCATCCTGCATCCCACAAATCTACTAGCACAGCAGAAGGTCATATTTGTCATCAATGACAGTGATTGAATACTTTTTTGTTTAATTTTGCAAGATTTTCCGCAGCTCCAAATTTCAGTGGTTTAGAGTTTGGAATTAGAATATTAAGTGTGATTTACAGATATGAAAGACATAAAGTAGAAACATAATATGCACGTCATACCATCATGTGCTTTGAACGTATGCACAACTTCACCGAGAGTGAAATCAAAGAGCATCACGTGTCCATCATCAGCACCAGTCACTACGTACTTGTCAGTCCACAATGTGCATCTGAATACACAGAATTTGTTTCCCATTTTTCAACACCATTAACCTCCTCAGTGGTAATCCTGAGTGTTATTTGGGGTGGTTGTTATGCACTGAAAGTGGTAACCCCAAGTGAGACTCGGAGTGCAGCTATAGCAGTCTCCATTCCCATCTGTGCTGCAAGGTGCCGGAGTGCCAGTCATCAGTGCACGTCCAGAACCATCAGCGGATCTTGTCTGTTGTGCTATCAATTGGTAACAGGCAGTGGTCAGGCGCAACTGATAAAATCCTTCTTCTCGTCCATCCGACTGAGAGATGTCATCTGTGTTCAGCTAGTTTATCAAAATCGCACAAGTTGCAGCGCATCCAGCTACATCGACTGACAGCTGCCATCAGCAGTCAGTGCGGCTGTACTGTCTGTGCAGGTCCAGTGGGAGTATAGACAGTCAAACGCTCAAGTGTACATTTAAATGTCATTAGGCGAATGTCGCGGTGAACTCGCCACAGCAGATATATGTACCGCTTTCAGACAGAAACTCTGTCCAAATTCATACCGCCAAGGATGTTAAAACTTCCCAGTACTAAAATAATCCATCTTGACAACAAGACTGCATAATAATATTAAGAACATCGGTGACAATACATACAAGAACAATACACTCGCTTACACAATAAAATAACACACATAAAACAAGTGTCATAAAGTTCTTCAATCTTTTCATCAATTTAAGCACAACGTCCTATCTATTACACTAGATCAGAAACATACATGTACCATTTAAAGCATCTGAACACCAGCTTAAGAACCAATAGAGTAGAGGATGCAATAATAAAAATCAAATCAACTCACTTTGACTGGTTATTGGAGTTCTTAGCAAAAACCTCAGATCCTGTCTTCATGTCGAATATTTTAAGAAATCCATCATTGCCGCATGAAACCAACTTCTGACCATCTGCAGCCACATGACTAATCACAATGTACCCGGTAATCATAATCCTGATCATAATCATAAATTTTACAGTGTCCTATCTCATTCTACACAGATCAATAAAAACCAGTAGTGCACTGCAATATCTAGAGTTGCAAAAAACAATTTTAAGAGCTTTGTAGATCAAAGCAGAATGAAGATTTATGATGTGCAAAGAAAAATCAACCTGGACTGAAGCAAACTGCTGAAACTGCCTGCAAATGAGCTACAACAACCACAACAAAGCCAATTCAAAGTATCATTTATTTTAATTCAGGCAGTAAGACCAGAAAACAACACTGAGTGGTAAGCAATAACATAAAAACACACACAAAGCTAAAAAAATACATAGAGGAATAAAATGCATAACAAAAAATTGAATAGAGGAGAGAGAAAACTGTTAATGCATATTGTAATATGAACTCGAGGACAGAACGACTTGCAATAATAATCCAAATTAACCAATCAATGAACCAACCAGTAAAGACTTACAGAAAGTGACCAATGGCTTACAAATTTAATTTATAGATAAAAACAACTTAACATCTGCACAAACTAACCGCATGAAATGAGAAAAAAAGAACTAAAAATCATTCAAAGAATGTAATGTTCTAAGGTTCCATTTCCATTTGAAAGATACAATGTCAAGACAACTGCTGAGGCAATGGTGGCAGACTGTTCCACGTGGCTGGTGCAGCATACGAAAATGCTTGTTTCTGAATTTTAACTCAGAACAATGCAGACATGACAAAACAGAATTGACATCAAGCAGACGCAGACACAAATTATAAATGATGCAGCGCATAAAATATAACACCTATACCTTGACGTCTGGACAGAGTCTGTAAACTTTCAGGATCCCAGACGTAGATGCGACCATCACAAGTTCCGCTAACAACTTGTGAGTTGTCGCAGTTTTGGCAAACACAGTTGACCCCAGTGTCGTGATCAAGCTCTGCCTACAACAAACAGACTACTGTGCCATCAACACAGAGCAACGACAAACTGCCAGCATTGACAATATAAGTCACACACACGACATAAACAGATGTAGCCAAGATTACAGAAGAAATGTTCAAAAGTTCACAGCCTTATGCAGATCGACACGTCACTGCCAGACTGTACTAACCACCGACGTAATATCAACGACATTTTAACATCAATCAACATCAGACTACAAACTTCATGAACACTGCTCATAAATGGCATGGCAAATGGCTGGCTGGAAGACAACAATTGTTCTAAAATGGAAGCCAAACTTTGCAGAAAAATCAAGTTCATTTCTGTCACACAAGACTGTTATGAAAAGTAACAAAATAGGTATTTTTAGTCTACTGCAACGGATGTTAGCATAACGTTGTAAGTCTACCTGTCTGTTCAGATAACACAGAATGCAAGCAGGGTAAAGTGAAGAACGAGAAGCAAAAGCAAAAACCTGAATGTCAAGCAGAACGACGTCTCGAACATTTACGCCGTATCTCCACAGCTGAAACAGCACTCAACACATACCAGGTGATATGCAGATAGCAAAACAGTCTCAGCAGCATACTTACATCTAAAAAAAAGATGATGCAAAATATAACGATCAGCTAAAAACATTAACAAACCACAAAAAAGATGTGCTGTGACACAACACGCAAGTTCAATATCACCAAAATAGACATAAAATACATCAGCAGTCAGAATTTTTAAACAAAAATCAAAATATTTAGTGACTTTGACTACAAGAACTAATATATCAATCATGCAGAATGCTGTGTCTATTAACTTATTAGTTTAATCAAACAATTTCAGATTCAACTTAACTTTAACTGCAGCAATGACACACAAACTAAAAACATATTTGCTAATTTTACAAAAGAAGTGAAACTAGCATACAACAGTAATAGTCAGTTCAATATTCCGACTCTGAAAACAAAACATTTCAATGACTACAGCTATGCTATGACCTTAACTGTTGAATCGCACGATGATGACACTAGTAAGTTTTCATGCATTGATAACTGAGACACTGCGTCGTCATGTGCGAGCGAAGTATTTATTGTCCTTCCATACTCTAAGCTGTACACGTATCTACCCACAACACAGCAGAATAACATTCTCAAAAACTAGTCCCACACAGAACTATCATCAAAGCATGGAACTGCCACCGATTATGCATCATTGCATAACAGGAAAGTTTAAAGTCACAAAACAACAAGAAAGCTCCGCTGTCGCTAGGAAAGACACACTACAGCCTATACAGTTCCTGTTACAGTACTGACCATCAAGGTCATTCAAAGTGAACGATTTTCATGTCATTTGAAAGCCGATAGGATACTTCCTATTAGTGATTAATAGTAAAATTGGCCATATCATTTACCATTTCCGAGATATGTTAAAAAATGCACACTTTCCGACCCCCTCTATTCAACCCCCAATTTCAAAATGTTCCCCTTGTACTAGATTGCTGAAATTTTGCATGCCTAAATTTAACACACATTGCTAATTATTCGTGTAAAAAGTTTTCCCCTACGACTTAAGGCTTAGCCACAATACATCCATTACAGACAGACGAGGACAACAATGCCAAAAACGCCTACAGCATGGCTGTGGCATGTCAGACACTAGGCCAATTATCAAAAAATCCAGCCTGAAGAAATGTAGAATCGCCAGCTCCCATTCACCTTCTGTAAATGGTAAAGGAAAAGACTTTAAAAATTTCTAGGTCTTATGATTTTCATATGGCACATTATTGTGTATTACTCACTGACCTCACACCAAATTTATTCAAATCGGGCAAACCACCCAAAAACTTTTGTGGATGAATGGAAGTACGTACATCTTTATTAGGTCAACTCATCCAAACTATTACTAACTCCTTGGTATCTCAACAGAATGTATGTAACAAAAACATCACAATTTTTGATTATTAATTAAATTAATTTCATTTTAGAACTCAATACTTTGACGCTGTTGACTGGATAACAAGAAAAACATTTGGCCTGCAAGAACCTGCTACAGCAATTCCAAAATCTAATGACTCGGTGACAGATAAATCGAAAGTCATTAATATACTGCATTTAATGTACTGCTGAACTAGTAATCAGGTTATAACACAAAAACACGAGAAAAAAACAGACACACATGTTGTTGTCCCAGCTGCCAGCAATGACATTCTTTGCCTCAGGCATAACCACAATGGATGATATCGGCTGAAATACAAAACAACGTGTGCAGAAAACAACAATGCAATGAGTAAAAAATAGAGCAGAATAACACCATTGAGAAACATAAATCAAAAAACTAGAAAACTGTCGGCCCAGTGCTGACATATTATGAAGCCATCCGCCTGACCTTTGATAAGTTGAAAATTAGCACACTAGTTGCTCCGACCATGACCATAACACCATACCTCAAATGCACTGCTAAATTATTTGTGGATTTTTGTTAGAACTAAGGCACCATGTTTTGTTACACATTTGTTTGTGTTACAATTTTGGTTTTGTTTTCAGGTTACAAGCCTTGAAGATGGATGCAAAATAATGGACCATAAACCTACCATGCTGGACGGACTACAACTGTGAAGCTGCTTGTCTTGAGAAACACTGTACAGTTTGAGTGTCCCATCTACAACGTAACAGAAATAAACATTTCAAATTCTGAATATGATATGCATGACATTTCACTACAGTGATGCATGTTTAAAGGCCAAGTTGCACCAGAAAACGATATTGGCTAAATATGTGTAGAATGTAACACTAATTAATAATATGCTGATCCAATGAAATAAAAACATTGCTTTTAAGTAATTTTTAGAGAAATATCTTGTGCCAGCCAAACGCACTCGAACGTGCCACAGTACTGATGACATCACTGACAGGATGCTTTGTTGTCAAACTGACATTCGCATTGAAAACAGAGGCTAGTAAACCTGTCGGTTTTACTCAGAATAATGTCGCATTCATCATACAAATAATGATGCATAAGTGACATCAGAAATTACGTCATTGTTTATTTGTTCACTACTAGAGATGCACAGTTTGTAAAATTAATGAAGTGCTTAAATATTGCAGTTTTTAGTGGGTTAAATACTGATGAAAAATTTGGCTTTTTTGAGGCTATTTGGCGGTAAATTAAGCTGCATTTGACCTCAAGGCAAAAAAGCTAGTTAGCAACCCTCCTGCAGATGACGTCACAGTTTCGAAAATGACAACTCTGTACCTTATTTTTAAGGTATTAAGATGTATTAGCAACCAGAAAATTAATGAACATTGACAATTAGCATTTGATAAAGTCAACTAGCGCTTTATAACAGTTATGTAAACCGGTGCCACTTGGCCTTTAATAATCAGCGTTATAAATCACAATTCTCACATACTATACGTGGCACAAAACATGGTTACGTATGAATAGAATCAGAAACAAACCATGGGTTTGCAAATCAGATCATTGCAAAACTTCTGGCAAAAACCAGTGATATTTTAGTAACATGATTTTAACTCTATCACTACTGATAGTCATTTTTCTATATTCACGTGGCTAATTTAAACAACTCTTGTGTAGCATAAAATGCAAATTCAATAAAAAAACTATACAGTGTTGACAATCAGAAGAAACAGAAATGCTATAATATACCTTGAGACGATGATATTATGCTATCACTGTCTGAAGACCATCGTACATCTAATACTGTTCTGTAAAACACATTACACACATCAAATTATTATTAATTGAGTAATTATCAGCTATTATTTTTGGTTCAAAATGTTCATCTTTAGCCAACATACAAGCCTTAAACCAACAGTGCTACACTGCCACTTATTGCATAAAATGTAGAAAATGAATCAACATATGATATAGTCAGTCATGACAAAAACTTGTGCTTCCATTTATATGAGTGACAGTCACACAATGCACGAACCTGTGAAAGACATAGGCTCATCTGCTCAAGCTGCAATGCTCCGAAAGTCTTGTCAGCAAATCACATACTAATAGATACTAATTTATTTATCCAGAGCAGGCATTACTCACTGGCGATGTAAAGTGTGTTGCTGAAAATGACTAAACGCTATTGCTTTTGACGCTGGAACTTGAACTGCATCTGGCTCCATGGCTGACACACAGACATATGTTAAAGTCAACTCAACCTCCTACCCTCAATGGGATGAGGAATAAGCAGGAACTTACAGACTACGAGATGAAGACTTAGTGTGGATGACTACGGCGGTAATATGTCTGCTGGCTGCAACATTGGTCTAGTTTTTCGCTGGTGCAGGCAATAAATGGGCACATTGTGATATCATTGGCTGATGCCATCAGCTGCCACTTCCGGGACTGTAAAACGCTTCTGGCTACAAGTCAGACTCATGTAAGCGGCACTATAGCAAGTGCTGGACTTTCTTACACACACATTAGTTTGGTTTCACGATTGTATAAAACAATCTGATCTTCTGGTACTCATCCTGATCAGAATAAATTCAAGATTAACACAGTAACTGCACCTCAAACGGAATACACATGTATGTTGTGGAAGTGAAGGTCCTTGACCATCTCTCAGCAGCATTTTCTTTATATTTTATTGAAAAAATTAATATACAAATGTTTTCTGTCAGTGTATCATTCAAATATATTGGTAAATACATTAAAACTCATATAGTACACAATCATGCTTGTACACACAACTGGCTTACGTGATTCCTGTATGTATTTCGCACACACATGTTCAGTTGTTCACTTCATCTATCTTGCACCTGACTAGAATCTGCAAATCACTGTGGTATGGTTGTCTCCCATGCTTAAATCAGACCTTAAGACAAGACTCTGATCGCGGCAACTCATAAAGTGCCTCTGACAGCTTTTGATTAGTGCTTTAAATATCTAGTACATTGATAATGATGATGAAGGACGAATCAACTTAGCGTGGCGTTAAGTCCTAAGACTACAAGGACACGTAACAATAAGCTTAAAACAGTGAAGTCTCGTAATAGTAGTCAGCGCAGTGAGACGTTCTTAGTCATGTCTGTAAGACTGGGCAAAAAGTTCGGTTTTCAGTCTGCTGCGGAAAACTTGCAACGACGGCGATAATAATTGCCCTATGAGCACAGTGAGGCAAGCCATGGAGAGAATGACAAATACCTGCGACAGACGCACTCATCATTCTGTCAATAAGTTCATCACCATTGCCAACAACACCATTCTCAGTAGCAGAGACAGTCTGGGTTGGCAGTCCGCGCTGTGGATGTGGACAGTCAAACAGCTGCTTCGGTGTCTGTCCGAACTCCATGATCTGCGTCTTCACGGCCATTCGCTCGTTAGCATCCTTTATGCTACACACAGCCACACGATCCAACTCAGCTAAATGTTTACTAACTGTATAATTCACAATTTACAAATGACACATAAGACACGGTTAGAAATATGACAAATGTCAGAGAAAACAACGGTTAACAAAACAGAGCTCTACCTTTGTGAAAAAATAGCGATACTTCAGTAACGCACCTACTGAATCTATTATTAGTCATCTGTCCGAACTCCATATCATGCGGCAAACGTAAATCACTCTCATCTAGAAGTTCAACTAAAAAGCTAAACAGTCTTGCAAATCAAAACAAACAGAAATGTTATATAGTATGTAATGTATCATATTTTTTATCAAGTCAAAAGAATTAAAATAACAAAACACTAAATGCAAGCAATATTAATACTGTTACAGAATAATGATCAAGTATCAGATTTTAGTAAACCGCTATAATTATATCATCCCAAGGACAAAGAATGGAAGATGTTAAAAGGTTGCCATACTTTAGCTGATTTCAATGCAAAGAAACCAGTTGAGAAAAAACTAATACTAATCTGACTAGACTTCATTATTCAATATTCATTCAAAATGTCATTACGACGACAAAAAACAATACACCACTCGCATTACATCATGACATTGCTAGTTAAAGCTAAAGTTTAAAGTTAAAAGCTCATATGCAAAGTGCCGAAAATCCCTGGAATGCAGTGCTCGAAAACGAACTAAAATTAAATGCTAACAAGCAAGGAAAAATGCAACATATACAGCATAATGTTTTGGCAATGCAACACAATACAGCAAAATGTTAACATCAAAGGATGCAGTGTCTTGCCTGTCTAAGTCGATTGCACCTTCATATGTTATGTGAACAAACACTACAAAAATACAATATCATAACTTCATACCAAACAGTTTATTATAATTAGCAACCATAATGACATAAAAACATGGGCATATTCAAAGATCACTGATGTCAGCATTAATTCGTAATGTAGAGGAAAAATCTATTATGTATACAGCAGACCAACAACAGCAAGTGATGCTGCCATTTGTCAGAGAATATGTCTATCATGAGATAGACAATTTTTATTTCTAACTACAAGATGTATGGTGTTTCCTATTGGGCAGAATCCATTTTCTGTTGCTCAACTGCAGACTAATTGAAATTACTTGTCTCATACATATACAGGACCAGCAGCAGCATCAATTCTGAGCATGTCAATGTCACACAGGTTTTACAAACTAAGCAAGTCAGTGCTAATAAATGTGTTTTTGTATATCTGAATTTGACAATGTTTTTTCAGACAGTTTGCCAAATGTATTTGTATTAAACTTCTTTTGCATGTGTGTGCCATTACAAAATATATATTATTTGCAATAAATAAATATATATACATACATATATTGCAAACAAATGCAATGAGTCAGAGAAAGACAATAGCTAGTAGATACCATTATCAGCCGACACAGCTTCTGTTCCACGCTGCTTGTATCCAAATATGAGATCAATCCATTCGTGCAAATGTTGTGAAACGTACTCTGATTCCAGCGCCTCACGTAGCTTCAGAACAAACTCTTCTGCATCTAAACCAAACACAAAATTCAACACTGTATTTATCAATCTACAGAGTAACACATTTATCAAGCAACAGCAACATAATGTAAAGCTAGAAAAATATGTAAAGGGAATATTGGTTTTTCGGTGTTTTGGTTCTAGCCCTTTATTCTGCACAATTTTTAAATAAGTAAAACCATATTGTATGAGCAGACAAACAGATGGAAGAACTGACATACAGACGAACCCCGAAATGTGACTTATTAGCTCGGCCGTGTAAGACAAATGTCACCTTCACAACGACAACACGTGTCAGTGCTTTATGCTATAAATATGCTGCTCTCTGAGACCAAAATAAGAGACAGTGTAGTGTACAAAAGTTAAACAAGAAATTTGAGCTAATGCTCACAAGACACGCGAAAGCCTATAGCAGTTCCTGTTCGCAAACTGTCAGTCTATCTCCAGCCGTTTCGTCGCAGTTCATTCTTGAAAGTGTGCGCTGCAGCCAAAGATCGCAAAAAGTCAATAAAAAACCCTTATTTTAAAAGTTCAGAGTCTTTCAAAGTCATTGATGTTGATACAACTGAAAAGCTCGTCACTACTGCTTGTTGTGATAGGCAGCATGCACATGCCTATCTGCAAGTTCTGTTTTCATGAAATACTGGCTAACAACGGTAAAATGACAACTTTTACGGGGACACCGCTCTTTGATGCCCTTGCGTGCAGGTTTCCTTGAACCTAAAAAATCGAGACTTGGACAGTCGAAATCTGCGTTCAATGCTGAAAATTTCGTTTGCAGCTTGTCCATGTCTATCTCAATTGTTTTTGGCGCAATTCGCTCTTGAAATGTGTCTCGCAGCCTAAAATCACCAAAAAAATCCATAAAAACCCCTATTTTAGCATTCAAGGTCATCCAAGGTCACTGAATTCAGTGGCAATTGAAAGCCAGTGTATGACTTCCTATTAGTAATTGAGAGTAGCCTAAGCCCTAACTCGCACCGTTATTGAGATACAGCGAGTTATTGGCTAAAAATCACAAATTTTCCCACTCGCTCTCATTTAGCGCCCTCGTTCAGAGTGACCCCCTTCAAATTTATAGAAAAGCTTTGCGGTTCCTGAAACTAGAGACTTTGACATAGCCAATGGTGAAGATTTGGCGCACCGTTTTTGACTGATCCACCTGTGTGACAGACAGACAGACAGAATTGCGATGGCTAAGATGCGATGACAGCAGTAGCTGCTTTCGCACGTAAAAACAGACATAACCAAGTACGAAAGAAACAATATGGTCTACAAACTATTGGCCCATGGCGGTAGTTCAACATCACTGACTGGCTGCCTGTCTTGTCTCATACCAAAGTTAATCCGATGCACATTGCGCAGAAACTCTCCGTTTGATGCATAGAACTCAGGAATCAGTTCTTTGAAGTCAGACATACTTGTCAGGCAGTTGCTAAACGTCTTCTCAATACTGCCAACAGATAGCAGCAACCTAAAGTTAGTCAGTTGGTAAGAAAGTAAACAAAAAAATGTAAAAAGTGTTAATTTAACAAATAACACAGCATGCTTGTACCAATAATTACACAAACTTGGCAGCAATTAATAAGATATATGAATAACCTCTACTTACAACACACTTTCATGGTCAACATACGCATGGCTTACAACGTTCCAAAAATGATCCCATTTTCAGTTTGAGGAATTTTAAAATTTCGTGAAATGTCTGATCAAGTGATAGAATGTAAACAAAAATTCTAATAATTAAATCACATTAATATCTGTGTAACTACGCTGGCCATAACATGTCGATGGTGTATGTATAAAATAAATAAAAAAATGCAAAATTACTGCATAATTTGATGAACCTGTTGAACATTCGATTGGGATGATCGAACTTGCCATTATGCAAACATAACGTGTACTGCGGAGCTAAAACACAAACATAAACACACATTCACTCTGCTTGGCAAACAATGTGAAAGTCTGTAATAAAGCGTAGTAGTCAAACTGCTTATTCAATCCCTCTCATCACAGCAAAAGTACCTGAAATAACACACATGTAAATAAAATGGTAATGTTCCGATAAATGGAAAGAAACCAAGGATTACTCTTCCAAAGAGCATATAAAATAAATGATCACACAACTTGCAACTCAAAATAAATGTTAAACAACAAAAATGTGACACATCATTTGACACAAATAAATACAACAGCAACAATACCTGCTCGGGAAAGATAGAACAAAACGTGTGCTGGTGAGGAGTAGTGAGATCCATACAAAAACTTGGGCTCTGGCATCTCATCGAACCGTTCCTACACAGCAGACAGCAACACATTCAAAAACATCAATCGAAATAACACTATGTAAGCCGCCAGACAGACACAGCAATAATAACGAGTTTTTCACAGTTTTTCAGATTAAGCAAGGTTGTACCAATTCCTTTTCCATACATCATCATCACAATTCTCTTTATAACCATGCATAACATTAACTCTCGTTTCTCAACGAAATAACTTTCTTCAATCAGTTTTCGTCTCTGATTCTTCACTTTATGCGGGGTCAATTTTCATTATATGCAACAGAATCTCCTTGCATAAGTTCTGCAATCTGCATTCCTTATTTTTTCCAATTCCCATTAACGTTTATCTATTATCATACAACTTTCAAGCTCCAGTATTATATATTTCTCAGTCTGAAAATCTGGTACATTTTCTACAAACCATGATGATTGTACGCCATATCACAGAATGCACAATTTTCCAGTTCTTTAGCTTATTTTTTTCTGCTCTCAGCTAATCCCAAAATGATAAGCGACTTGTTTCTCGTTGTTAAGTATTCGCTCAATAATTCATTTTGGTCACTATAATACTCCTCTTCGATTTGACACAATGCTTCTTAAGTTGCTTGCACATCTTTCTCTAGAACCACTTTAGTTTGCAATTTTAAATTAATTCAATTTTAAATTTTAAATACCTGATAATGACTATTCTGCTAAAATTCGCTCTACAGAAGGGACTAGACTAACCCAAACTAATCCCCGCGCTGGTGGTACTACGGCGTATAGGGGCGTGTCCTCCGGCTGGCCGATGGAGGAAGCCCTTTGTGAGGCAACTCTGAAGGGTTGTGCCGAATAATACAGAATAAGGCACCGTGGACCAACAGTACCCAGTAGCTACTTCTATGAAGTAGCATAAGAAGGTTGACCCCTCAGACAGCCTGAGGTGCTGTTTGAGGCTATACCGTGGAACAGTTGCAGTT
>Ga0209367_1009571_pt1 | contig 13104 bp, 6 predicted proteins | sample WorMetLIZISLAND2_FD_187412 | JGI IMG/M metagenome (GOLD analysis project Ga0209367, IMG submission 187412) | Marine gutless worms symbiont microbial communities from Max Planck institute for Marine Microbiology, Germany - Olavius geniculatus... ... | reverse complement strand
ATTTTGTCACGATAAACTAGAGACCTTGGGGCAGCCCACAGTGAAGATTTCGTGATCCTAGCTTGCACCATTTTGATACAGATCACGAGTGTGACAGACAGACAGACGGACGGACGGACGAACGGACGCCCAGACGATGGCAAAGACGCGCGAAGCATTCTAAACGGATGGAAAATCTTAAATCGGAAAAGTAACCGATTGACATGATTTTTCGCGTGTTAGGCGAAACAAGTTTTGTAAACTTTAGTCCACTAACCACAAAGTTTGGGACAGGCGTTTTTGACCCATCCAGGACCATCCTACATAATCCCTTCTGCGTAAGGCAACCGATATGGTGATCGTTGGTTTACTAATAACTGAGTTTACCCGGCTAATCTTTACTCACCCTTAGTCGACATTGCGCGTTCTGCGTATTGTATTTGAGTTTTGGCCACGTGACTTTGCTACAGAAGAAATTTCAATTCTTTGAATTTTTTTCCCAATCGGACTTACGGCGCGGCGCAAACTCACGTCATGCCGTTTGTGGGCGTTGGCAAAAGCTCATCGACGACAGTAGGCCTACGTCATGCTCTGCCTCAAATTGCTAGTTTTTTGATCACTTAAAACAAACTTTGGTGTTACGTGTTATTAAATTGTTGCGTTAATGTTTAAACTAAATATGTAGTGCTGTAGCTGAAAACTACGTAGAGTCTGTTTTTCAGGCGAAATCACGACTGTTAGTTTTGCAACGGGAGTGAAGACCTCTACACAAGCATTATCTGAACTGCCTTCGCGAACTTCTCTTAAAGCTTCAGGTAGGCTACAGAATGCTACTCCGACAAATTGATTAAAACATTCATCTCGACAATGCGTTACATCGAGATAATGATAAATATTAAACCAAAATAACAGTGATTACGCAATGCTTTAAAAGTAATCGTGTGCATAATGTAAGCTTATTCCAAAGTGTAAGGCATCGAACATTTCGTTGGTGGTTGCATGACTGATTCATCTTGTAAGTTGTCGCCTGCTCTTCCGTGCGGTGCGAATTTATCATTTCAATCCCATGGCAATTTTCCGCCACGGAAAATGGACGATTGCCCATGTTTGGTTGTGAGTACGGGTTGGACTAAGGGTTGCTGCGAGTCGAGTGGAGTTTTGTTTGGGATGGCGTTTCTGGCGTTTCTTTGTGGGCGTTGGCAAAAGCTCAGCGACGCCAGTAGGCCTACGTCCTGCTCGTCCGAGCATTAGCAGTGGAGTGTCAGTCGCTTTATCATCGCTTCTGCCTTCTATACTGCCGGAGACGTGCCTGGGAGTGCCTGGGACGCCTGCCACGTCGGCAAATCTGTTGCGGACCACCGCCTCCCAGAGTCGTGATCTTTCTCTGCCCGGTCTGCCAGCTTATCAAACTCCAGGAGGGATGGTGCTCCAACCGAGCCGCGGGCAAGCTTTTTTGGTTTCTTGGCTCCCATGGCTCGTTTTCTTGGGGTTCGCTGGACGGGTGGTTGCAGGCGACTCTGTGTAGTGGTGTAGTGTCAAATGCAAGCGGTATTGACGACATAGTCGATTTTATTATGCATTATTACTTTTTTTATATTAAATTTGTTCAGTTACTGCATGTACTGTTATTATACATGTGCATATTGTAAACTACTTGTAAACTACTACCTACATTGTAAGTTTATACCACAACTCCCATAGGATTTCTTTGCGTTTTTGAATTTCTGTGTAGTTAATCATGACCTTACGAATCGTTGCATGACACCACAATTGTAGATATCTACGTTCAACTAGTTACACTGTATGCTGGCCTTACGGACGTGCACCATCAAGTAAGAGCGTAAAACGCTGACACGCGACAGCTATCGTGGAAATGGGATAGATACGTCGTTCTACAGAACGTATTTCTAGTTATTGAATAGGTTTCTATGTATTGAATTAATGTAGAATTAATACTGAAAGACTTAGTTAATTTTGGAGAAATGCTTTACAATAATTTGGAAAGAGAAACCTCTTTACATTTTAATTTATTTTACTAAACAGCAGATACGCTACAATCTTAACAACAAGTAGTTTACAAAATGCAGCTTACCTTTATTTGCTTAAAAGGTAAAAGTAAAGGGTGCTATTTACTCCATACATGGAATCGGCATCTTCCTTTCTACGGCCGTTAAGCCTGTAAATAAATAGTCATGCAATATTCCTGCTTACTGTCACGTCACGGGCATAGGGACTAAGCTTATAGACAATAAGCTTAAATGTTGTGTTGTATAAAATTTTAAAGGATGTCCACAACGTTTTGATGTCTGATGTTTTATTTGGTGTTGTGTAATTTAGCATGCTGGACGGCGACAGAGGACGTACACGGCTACGGCGGAGTAGCTTACAGCTTGACTACTGTCCATCAATGTCAAGCGGCTTGTATCAATGACGTCACGTGCCTCGCTATCGACTGGGAACCCAGCAACGCTGCAGGCAAAACCTGCTGGATTCTAAGGATGGCCGACGTCAGACCGACTACAAAGACTGCAGTTATTACGCACTATCAACTCCAGCGAAAGTGTCTCGGTTGGTCTGACTAGACCACCACTACTATTGCTACGCCTGCTACCATTAATCGTATTACACTTACGCTTTTTAACGCCAGTTGTCCGAGGTTTGTTGGCCAATTGCCGTGTATTTTGTTACGTGATCACAATTTGCCTGCGCTTTATAATGGTTCAAAAATTCGTGGACTCTCTCCAAAAAAACCTGTGTCCAAAAACGTGCAATTTTGGCGCGATTTCAAACGACTTCACAGTTTAACAGAGAATATATGTGAAACGGATTTTTCAAAATCCCATCGAAAAACTAAGTGATTGATAGCGCGATTTTTTTTCGGCGTCAGCCGAAAGAAGTCCGGCCCGGCAAATTTTGGTCTACTTACAACAAATGTAAAATATGCATTCATGATTCACCCAAATAGGCCTAGACATTGTCCGAAAACCATGCTTCTGCTCCCAGGAAGTGCTGCGTCCTAAAATTTTTACACGCGCCACAGAATGACCAAGCTTTGATATTGCACACCATACCGGAGGCGGAAGTCTCCCAGCATTTTTTTTTACAATTTGAGCGGTAAGATACTGGCAAAAAATTTAGCGTATTAACTGCAATAACTTTGGGTTTGAAGAAGTAACCACACAAGACTGCCACGTGACGTGTCATTAAGTGGGTACAATTTTTGGGGTTTTCAACCCAAGAATTTGGGAGGGCAAAAAACTTCATAAATTCGGCGCAGTTTTGGTTCACTTTAAACTCTGAAACTCTGATCTAAAATATCTCTAGAACGGATGAAAAAATTGACTCGCGGAAAACGACGTTATTAACCATAAGTCCTTCCGCGTTGGGCGAAAGAAAATGGTGAACTTTGGTTTACTAAAAACAAAATTACGCGGCTAATGTTTACCCACACAGTCGACATTGCGCGTTCTGCGTATGCTAATGCATTTAAGTTTGGGCCACGTAACTTTGCTACGAGGTGAAAATTTTAACCTCTAATTTTTTTCAGGACCTGCTTTAACCAATTGGCGGCTTTTTTTGCTGCGTATGCAGTGACGTAACCAGAAATGTAAGCTTAAATTAAGGGCTCTCTTTTTTTCTTCCCTTCCTCAGTCCTTCCTTGTCTTCGTTTCCTCTGCAGTCGCCTATTTTTCCCTTCCTTTTTTCTCCCCTTTCCCCTCTTTTTTCCTTAGAGGTAGAACCCCTTAATTTTAGTAAGTAAGTCTCGTCAGTGCATATGCAGCGTCCAATACGCTATTCACTACAATTAGTCTGCTTTGTGTTGTGTGTTAATTGACAAATCGTTTCATAAACCAGGAAATTGGCTATTTTTATTTAATGCAACTAAAACAAAGCAAAACTGCTCTTTTGTGGTCACTGTCTTCTCAAAACAATCGGGTTTTGATGCCAGATTTACCTTTAGACCATTACAGTCTGGGCCTGACCAAGTTTGTCACATTTCTGAGGCACCGGTCCCCTGGTCACGAGAGAGCAACATAAAACAACGCGAGGCGTCCCTCGAGTTGTCAGCTATATAGCAACCTTCTGTATTTGTACAGTAAATGACAGGCTGCGAAATAATGGTGTTTCGTTGATTTGTCAAGTTTAACCGCCTCGCTGCGCACGACGAAATAATCTCATCATGTAATGACGCACACGAAATTTCCGGAGCTCCGGAGCGAAGGGGTTGAACTAAATCGGTACTTCTGTAGCTAAAAGCTACACTGAGTCTGTTTTTTGCAGGCGATAGCACAACTGCTAGTTTTTCAACGGAAGTGAAAACGTCTGCACAAGCGTCATCTGAACTGTCTGTGCGGACCTCTCTTAAAACTTCAGGTACAGAATGTCACTCTTATAGCCCTTCAGTTCAGTTGATGATATGTTTTAATTTTCGACACCGTACTGCTAATGTACAATGGTAAGTAATTAGGGACAACATAATGCTAAATAAGCTGATAAATCATCTAAAGAACTACTTAGTTCATAACATTCGTATAGCATTTTGTTTAAACGTATCAAAATTACAAACGTCACTTTTTATTGTTGCATACTTCTATGATTGTGGTCACTGTCTTCTCAAAACACGCCAGTTCTTTATCGGGTTATGATGCCAGATTTATTAATTATGTTGCTACAATAATTCTTTCTGCCGTTGTTGTGTCTAGTGTGGTCCGTAACTCTTGTGTTTTTTTACTAATTAGTGTTTTAGATCGTGTAACAAGATTGTACAATGGTTCTCAACCATATATGTGTATCAACTTTTTATATATTTTCTAAATTTTTTATATATTTTTAGTTGCCTATAAACCTGTTTGAATTAAATTGAACTGATTGACTGATTGTTGGTTGATTTTTCAGACTCAACAAAAACAAACATTCGTGACACACGCTATTAAACTGTTGCGTTAATATTTAAACAAAATCTGCATTTCTGTAGCTGGCAACTACGTTGAATCTGTTTTGCGCAGGTGAAAGCACGACTGCTGGTCTTTCAACGGGAGTGCAGGCATCATCTGAACTGGCTGTGCACACCTTTCCTAAAACTTCAGGTACATAATTTTACTGGTAGTGTGATGTTGGTGTTAACCCCATTGAAGTAGTCGGCTGACGTTAGCGTTAGCGGGTTTGGGTAAAGGGGGGGGTAGTGCGGCGACCGCCCGCACAGAGATTGTGGGCGGAGCTTGCGTGCACAACAAAGAACGTCGTCGTCGACTCAGAATGGCGGCCGCCGCCATCTTGAATTTATTATTTTTGTTGATTTTGGTCAAATGGTCTATTTCCGGTGGCAGCCGTCTACATTACTGCAAAATTTCATTCTTTTCGGCGGCTGAGTTATTGCTATTTGTGCAAAAAATGTAAGATGGCGGCCGCCGCCATCTTGGATTTTATTTTTGTTCAATATTTTGGCGAACATGTATGTAGGACCTCAAACGTAATACACATGCCAAATTTCGTGCAAATGCGTGCAATAGTAAACGAGTTATGAGCAATAAATGAAATTCGAAATGGCGGCCGCCGCCATCTTGAATTTATTATTTTTGTCGATTTTGGTCAAATGGTCTATTTCCGGTGGCAGCCATCTACATTACTGCAAAATTTCATTCATTTACGTCAATCGGCGGCTGAGTTATTGCTATTTGCGCAAAAAAAATTAAGATGGTGGCCGCTGCCATTATAATTATAATTTTGTAATGCTAGACCACCCACGAAGTCCATTTATGCACCTGAAATTTCCCTCCAAATTTTGGGTTGATCGAGTGCGTACTTTTCGAGATATTGCGATTCGAACATTTCGCAAATTTAGCTTAAAATGTCTATTCAGGCCCCAAAATCATGTTTTGGGGGAGTTTTAATCCCCAAACATTATTTTTTTATCATCGAGACCCCAAAAGGCACTGTTTTACGCGGAAACGCGTTTTGAGCCATAAATGGTCGTGATCGGTTTTCTGGTGTGACCTGGAGGTGTGGGCAAGAATACACAAAAGGAAAGAACCCAAAAGTAACCGCAAATGCACTCCCTACGCAGACCCTCTTTCCGTTGTCCCCCGTCAAGCACATTTTGCATGTGGGGTCGTATCCCGGATATCTTTCTTGGTTTTAAGTTTTATTAAGATCGCTTGAAAAATTTGGGAGCTGTGGGGGTCGAAATTTTGGCCTTCCCATTGACTTGGCACATAAATACAACAGCTTGTTGCTACCGCACTAGCCGTGATATTGTAAACTATTAATTTTTTTAGAATTAATCATCAAGTAAAACACACTGTAGACCAGCCGAAAAAATGTGCCTACACTTAATTGGCCGATACATATCTTGGCAGCAGCCAATCACAGACTTCGTTGCGCTTCGCCGGTTGCGCCCCACCCCGCCGGGCCCGCGGTAACGCTAACGTCAATTCGCCTCTCAGTCACAGTAACACTATTATCACATAATCGATTACACTATTGTAGCCCCTTAATTTCCACTGTATTGCCTGATGGGGTATTTTGGAGTCTCCCATTCTCAGCACATGTCTCAGCCACGTCAATTCTTTTACTTTAATAAAATGTTTTAATTTTTGATAAGATAATTTTAAATAATTTTAGGTAATTAATTAAATAATGCTAAGTAATCGTGGACAACTAAATAAGCTGGTAATTTATCTAAAGAACTGCTTAGTTTATGACATGCACAGCATTTTGTTCAAACATAGGAAAAGTGCAAACGTCACTTTTTATTGTGATTGACCAGTATGTTGCTACAAAAAATTTGTCGTTATATTCTTTCTAATTTTTTAGATTCAACTAATACAAACTTTCGTTGCGCACAGTATTAACGTGTTGTGTTAATATTTAAACGAAATCTGTATTTTTAAAGCTAAAACTACGTTGAGTCTGTTTTCTGCAGGCGAACGCTCTACTGTTAGTTTTTCAACGAGAGTGCTGACGTCTGCACAAACAATATCTGAACTGCCTGCGTACACCTTGCCTAAAACTTCCGGTACAAAATGTTACTCCAACAGATTAAGTTGAAATTTTTATGGTGACATTTTGTTAAACACCTATTCCAGGTGGCCGTAAATATTTAAAAAAAAACACTCATTATGCAGTGCTTTGAATTAAGTAAATTACAGCATATGCCATGTAAGCCATAATATATGTTGGTGGATGCATGAATTAAAAAAAATTTAAGGCTATTTTTTATCAACTAGCAATTTGAAAAATGTGGTTTGCCTTTGTTCGCTAAAGTCATGCAACATTCGTGTTTATTGTCACTGACATAGTACATACCTTGGTTAACAATAGCTTTAAATGTTGTGTTGTGTAGAGTCTCGATTGGTGTCCACAGTGTGCTGATGTCTGATGTTTTATCTGGTGTTGTGTAATTTAGCGTGCTGGACGGCGACAGAAGACGTACACGGCTACGGCGGAGTAGCTCACAGCTTGACTACTGTCCATCAATGTCAAGCGGCTTGTATCAATGACATCACGTGCCTCGCTATCGACTGGGAGCCCAGCAACGCTGCAGGCAAAACCTGCTGGATTCTAACAATGGCCGACGTCAGACCGACTACAAAGACTGGAGTCATTACGCACTATCAACTCCAGCGAAATTGTTTTGGTTTGTTCTGCTTGACCACTACTTTTATTGCTGCTGCTACAAGTTGTATTACAATGAGTATTAGACGACCTCTACGTTAGTAACGGGCGGCCTTATATCTTACTGCAAACGTTTTTTCTGAACGCCAGATCTCTAAGCTTTGTCTTCCAATTGCCGTGAAATTTTGCCACATAGGCCTAATCGCAAATTTCTTGTGTTTTATAATGTACGTTCAAAAATTCGTGGACCCTTTCCAAAAACATCTGGGAGATGTAAACATGCAACATTCGGTGCGGTTTTAAACGACTTTAGATTTTGACAGATACTACCTCTGAGACGGATGAAAAGTTCAAAATCGTAAAACGAATTGGATGACAGCGATCTTTCGCGTGTTAGGCGAAAAAAAAGTTTGGTAGTTTTTGGTCTACCAAGTTTGGGATGTGGATTTTTGACCGGGTTTAGCTAAACACCGCAAATCACCACAGATCACCACAGATCAGCGGAGATGACATTCACTCCTCCTACCCTAACCCTCACCCTACATCTAAGCCTGACCAACTCTGCTCTAACCATAATCTTAACCTTACTTTTAACCCTAACCCTAACCTTAACCAACTCTCTGCTATCTCAGCTGACCTGTGGCGATCTGTAGTAATCTGCAGTGTTTAGGCAGACGGTTTTTGACCCAACCAAATCGACTAATTTTGGCCCCTAAGTCTTAATACGGCCTGAATTTTTTTTACCCCCGCTAGAGAATGACGCGTTAAAATCGGTTCAGCTGTTTTTTGCTGTATAGGGGACGGCAAAAAAAGGAAAAAAAATACAAAAAGTCACGCGTGTTATATTTCACCGATTCGTAAGGAAGCCCCAGTGAACGAATTTTCACCAAATTTTGCAAATCGGGAGATATGCTAGATGTAATTATCTGTGCAAATTTAGATGGATGTAAAAGGTTAAGGGGCTTGGAATATTTGGAGGGGGTCAAATTTTGGGTCTCCCATTGAAATGGCTGGTCACCCTTACAACAGTGCTGCGCTACTGTACAGCCTGTGACAAACTTTTGTGGCACGCGTTGTTAAAGTGTTGCGTTATTTTTAAAAACAAAATCTATACTTTCGTAGTGAAAATTACGTCAAGTCTGTTTTCTGCAGGCGAAAGCACGACTGCTGGTCTCTCAACGGAAGTGCAAACAAAGCAGACGTCTGCAAAAGCTTTATCTGAACTGTCAGGGCACACCTCTGTTAAAACGTCAGGTACAGAATGTTATTCCGACAATTTAATTAAAAGTTTTATCGTGACAATGTGCTACGTTTTAGTGGTCATAAATATTCAACAAAAAAAGTTAACAGTAATTACGCAATGCTTTGAAAGTGACTGTGTAAGTAAGTAAGTAAGTAAGTAGTCTGCATTTGTAACGCGCCATATGTCAAAACAGAAGTTCGAATCGTAGGCGCGGATGGTAACAGTTAGTCGATGGCGGTGTTGCCGGAGAAAAGATGAGTGTGCATTTGGTAGTGGTTGCATGACTTCAGAAAAAAATCGATCCTATTTTTCGTAACAACGAGTAATATGGAAAATGCGGCTTGCTTCATTTCCTAAAGTTATGCAACATTCCTGTTTAGTATCACTGGTAGCTACTACTAACTACCTTGCTGAACGATAGGCGTAAATGTTGTGTTACCCAAAAATTAAAATGGATAAAACGTAACATCAAACATCAGATGTCTGATGTTTTATTTGGTGTTGTGTAATTTAGCGTGCTGGACGGCGACAGAAGACGTACACGGCTACGGCGGAGTAGCTCACAGCTTGACTACTGTCCATCAATGTCAAACGGCTTGTATCAATGACGTCACGTGCCTCGCTATCGACTGGGAGCCCAGCAACGCTGCAGGCAAAACCTGCTGGATTCTAAGAATGGCCGACGTCAGACCGACTACAAAGACTGCAGTTATTACGCACTATCAACTCCAGCGAAATTGCCTCGGTTGATATCACTAGGCCATTATTACTAATGCTACTTTTACTAGTCGTATTACAATGTATTTAAATATTTGTTTAAACACCTTTTATTTATAAGTATTTATACACCGTGTCTGAAAAAAACATTTTGGGCATTTTTGCTTGTAGCTTAAAGAATAATTATCAAATTTTAATACTTTTTGATAAGTATATTTCGGACAAAATTGGCCATCAAATGACTGTTTAATTTCCCACCACACCCAATGTCTGTTTCTGCACTATCTGGGGGAAACAGAACCAACGAAATAATGGATTTTTGTCCAAAAATGCATTATTACTTAATCAAAATAAAACATCAAACACATTTTCCACATTTCTGTCATTTAGGCTGACCCGGCTCATCCATTTGTCCCCTTTTCAACTACATACAGTAAAAAAATGGTCAAAGTGTCGTTTTATTACGTGACCACAGGCACAGAGATGGTTTCTCCTTTCGTTGACAACAGTGTTAATGATGTTCTGCTACAGGCCAATCCAGACTTCACCAGTCACTATTTGAATTCGTCAACATTCTTAAAGGTCATTTGGTTGATGCATTGCTGCATGACAGACAAACAGTGTAATTGACTGGCTGTTGGTGGCCACAAGTCCAAAGATATAAAATTTATTGAAGTTTTTTCTTCATTTCAACGCCCATATCGCTTGATTTGGTTTTCTCAGGTAGTGCTGAAGCAGACATTAGGTGAGGTGGAAACTAAAGCAGTCGTCTGACGGGCATATATTTGCACCGAAAATTCTCAAAATCCATCAATCCTTCTTTAAGTCACAATCGATAATGTTGTGCAGAAACAGATATTGGGTAAGGTGTTACAATGGTTAATCGTTTGATGACCAGTTGTTCGAGAAATATTTGTACCAAAAATTAGTAAAATTGGTAAACCCTCCTTCGAGTGACAATCAGTAGTGTTCGGGATGTTTTTTTCGGGACACGGTCTATATGCTGTTTGTTAACTACTGTTTATGTATTCAAACAGTATATAAATACTCGGAGTGTGTAAATACTTGACAACACTGGCGTTAACGTTTAAACAAAATCTGTTCTTACGCAGCTGAAAACTACAAACTACGACGAGTACGTGTATTTTGCAGGTGAAAGCACGACTGCTAGTCTTTTAGCGAGAGTTCAGACCTCTGCACAAGCATCATTTGAACCGGCTGTGCACACGTCGCTTAAAACTTCAGGTACGAAATGTTACTCTAACTAACTATTAGGAAATTTTATGGTAATGATTTGTTACATCTAGGTAGTAAAATAGTAAACAAAAATTAGAATTTTGTGGTTAAGCCCAACGTGAATCTCTGCTGTTTTATCTGGTGTTGTGTAATTTAGCGTGCTGGACGGCGACAGAGGACGTACACGGCTATGGCGGAGTAGCTCACAGCTTGACTACTGTCCATCAATGTCAAGCGGCTTGTATCAATGACGTCACATGCCTCGCTATCGACTGGGAGCCCAGCAATGCTGCAGGCAAAACCTGCTGGATTCTAACAATGGTCGACGTCAGACCGACTACAAAGACTGGAGTTATTACGCACTATCAACTCCAGCGAAATTGTCTCGGTTGGTCTAACTACAGGGTGCGGCAAAAAAGTAACCCCCTAAAGTTTTTCGCTGTTTTCTCAACAAACTTTTAGTATTTTAACCTGAAATTTTACAGATTTAATCCCGGAAATGTTCTACTGCTAAATGCCAAGTAAAATTTGATTCCGTTGAAAAATAACGAAATTATAGATTTTTTAAATATATAACCGTTTACCAATTTTTAGCGTTAAAAATGTTCAAGCTACAACACCAGTTCAATAACATCGCTGAAACAAGTCAAACAATACAGTTAACTAATGATCAGATGCCACAATTTCATTGTGACTGTGAATGTTCGAAGTGTCCACCAACAGCTCCAAGCTCCAACACATGCCTTCAGTCGCTTAATTTGAGAAGTCTTTCACCGTCTTGTCGATCGGTCCTTGTGATAGGTTGCCCCAGATAACCTGAAGCGACCATAGTTTAGTACTAACCACTTTATTTACCAGAGTTCTGTGAAATCGTACTCAAGATGTTGTAAACCATTTAGACTAATTCGACAACATTCGAAGCGATTCCTTGAGTTCAGCGATTGTTTTCGGCTTTGTTTAAGCTTGCGGTAAGCCTCCAACATTGCACATCATACGTGATAGTCCACTGGGTTTGTATTCGGCGAATTTTGTGGCCATTGGTTTTCATGATGAAATCTGGACAGTTGGCCCACAGCCAGTTCTGTGCGCTACGCGCTCTGTGAGCTGGCGTGCCGTCCTGCTGGAAGATAAATCCGGTGGGCAGCCGGCGATTGCTTATAAAGAACGACAATTTAATGATAATTTATAAACAAAATAAATTACTGTTTGTCAAAGCGTCACTGTGACGTTATCGGCAGTAACGTGGTAACCAGTTTTTGAAAATTAAATTGCATTTTTAGCTTGGACATATTAATGCTGAAAAATCGATAGGCGGTCATGTTCAAAAGCATACAATTTCGTCGTTTTTCAACAGAATCATATTTCACTTGGCAGTTAGATGTAGAACGTTTATGTAAATAAACGTGTAAAATTTCGAATTAAAATTCCAAACGATTGCTTAATAAACGGCGAAAAACTTTAGGGGTCTACTTTTTTGCCGCACCCTGTAGATCACCACTACTATTGCTACTACTACTAGTCGCACTGCACTCACTGTTAGCGTGTACTTCAGTAACGGGGGATTTTATTACTACACGGCAAATGTTTTTTTTTTCTGAACGGCCATTATTTGTGAAATTTTGCCACATGACTGCAATTTCCTTGGGCTTTAAAATGTACGTTCCAAGATTTGGAGGCTTTTTGTGAAGAAATAGGGCCAAAACGTGCAATATTTGAGGCGAGTTCAAACGACTTTGACACACAATATTACAATAGCACTAAAACCGAAAAACTAACTGATTGACAGCGAATCCTCTGTTGTTAAACGAAAAAAATCTTGTAAACTTCAGTTCGCTAACAATGTAGTGTATTTTGTGTCGTAATGTATCTTCGTATTTTCGGTAAAATACAAATTAAATTTGGGCTTCTTTTTAATAAATATTTCAAGTCCATTTCCCTAAAAAATTTTTATTTCTTGGACATAATTAATAAATATGTTAAGTTCATATCTTTCGTTAAAAAGGTCATCAAACGTCGCCTTTTAGTGTGGTGTAAAGCCATACATGTGTGCTGTCAGAGCTCCCTGCAAGTACGTTATGTAATAATTGCTATAAAATACGTTATGCTATGACAATGGCAGTGTCACGGTTGAATTTCGCGTAAGCCCTTATTGTACTGTTTAGCGTATAAAGTGCGAGTTAGTTTTGTCATACGAGATCGTGTATACTGTATTTTGGCGTTAATTTACATTGTATTTTTGTTTCCGACGTTTTCTGTTGCCTCCTGTGGCTGATCGTTTCACAGGTGTTGTTTTGTGCCACCCTATAGGCAAATGA
>Ga0209367_1009570_pt1 | contig 13105 bp, 5 predicted proteins | sample WorMetLIZISLAND2_FD_187412 | JGI IMG/M metagenome (GOLD analysis project Ga0209367, IMG submission 187412) | Marine gutless worms symbiont microbial communities from Max Planck institute for Marine Microbiology, Germany - Olavius geniculatus... ... | reverse complement strand
CCTCTTTACTTTCCCACTAATTTCCCCCAATCGGACTTAGGGCGCCGGGCGGACTCACGTTGGGCTTTGCCCCAAATTTCTAGTTTTGTTTTTGTTGTTCAGTACGCTCTTTTGTGTGTCACAGTGTAGCCATCGCCCATAGTTGCTCTGTTAATGCTGGTCGCTGTTGCTGTGTTCTCAGGAAGCTCTACAAGAACTGCAGGAACTGAAGGAAATTGTACCCAGAGAATCACTCGTCTACTTCCTCATGGCTAAGGTCTTAATTTATTCACATTATTTTTTTTATTATTTTTGATGCAATTTTAATTTATTCTTTACTGTACTCCATGTGTGGACTATGTTCTAATGATTTGGAAAATACTTTTTGTGTGAAGCTGTTAGTTATCCAGCTATGCGTGTAATATGATTACGCAAAAGGGGTTTGCACAAATTAAGCATTCATTTACATTTCTATGTGACCTTACAAAAAGTTTCATTTTTTCTCCATACCGTTCCATTTTTGTTAAGTTCACATTTTTTGGACTCAAACAGTGTTTTTGTTTCATTGACAAAAAAGTTTGTTTTTCTTCAAATGCATCTCTCTTAATCTGATACTTGCTAAGAATGACGTTTGATTGACATTTTTCTAATCCCGATATACAAAAGGGAAATGAAAATTGATTTGTCTAATTTCTAATCCGTGACGAAAGATTAAGAAAAAATGTGTGTATTTGCGTTGTGGCTGTCTGGTGTTTGATGTTCACAAAAAGTTGGTTCTTAGGAAAGAAGATGTTTGCTGCGATTAATTATCTTGGTATTTATTCTAAGAGCAAGTGTTGGATGTGGTGTTAATTTTACTTTTAATTACCTTATTGTTAGTCAGTGGCAGATTTAAGGTGGAGTGGCTGCCCTCCTGTTGACTGGATACATTTTATAACCATGTCAATCATTATAAGTTATAATAAATTCATCAAATTACAACCTTTTATTATTGTTTTTGTTGACGTTTCGGTAACCACTGCTGCCTTCGTCCGAACGTCTGTCCACCAGGTGTAGCTGCCGCGGACAGTAAGTAGGTCATCTGTAGACTGTGGAAGTTGGAAGTTGTTGAAAAACAATAATAAAAGGTTGTAATTTGATGAATTTATTATAACTTATTATGTTACGTTTCAACCTATGAGGCTATTTAAAGACATGTCAAACATTGCATCTGAATGCATTATTTCTGCATAAAATTTTTTTTAAAATTTGGTAGGAGGGGGCACGTACGCCATCCCCTACTCTTTCGCCCCCTATTCCAAAATTTTTGATCCGCCACTGACGTTGTGTTGTGGTTTATCTGTGGTTAGGTCCATAAGAAGCTAGGTAACACTCATCTAGCACTGATCAACTTCTCGTGGGCGACAGACCTCGACCCGAAGGGCACAAACAACCACATAAAGGAGGCGCTGGACAAGCGATGTATGGTCGACGACGACGACACGGACGACAACTCTTCTAACCTCTGTATGTAGCGTGGTCATGAGAGTTTGTTAGCAAAAATGATTAAATACAGTATTCACTGTACTACTAGTGTATTAATAGAAATATTCAGGGCTCGAAGTCGGACGGTATGGACTGGTGTGGCACACCGGCACTTCCTTGGTCGCCTGAAAAGCATACCGGCACTTTTTAGTGCTTTCCTACATATTTGCCTAAATTCTTCCTAAGAAGTTTCCAACAAAGTTTCAAAAATTGCGCACTCTTTCTCAAAATCTTCTTTGCTAGATCTTCTCAAATTTTTCCAAAGACATTTTTCAAAGAAGTTTTGAAAATCCGCATACTTTCTTTGGAAAAGAAGTCTTCCAAAGATCTTCCTAAGAAGTTTTGAAAATGTGGCCCCTAATCGCTGATGTTTGCATCGATCAGTGGCCAAAATAACGGTAGCTTGAGTGGAGGAAGGGAAGGAAGGCACAGCAACCACACCAGTACTTACTTTTCTCCATTTCGAGCCCTGAAAATATTCACACAAAGAAGGCGGTAGTCAGACGGTGTATGGTCGATGATGGTGACACCGACAATATCTCTTCTAACCTCTGTATGTAGCATGGTGATGAATAACAGTTTACTAGTAGAAACATCTACATGAAGTATTGACCATATTACTACGATATGTTGGCTTGGCTGGTGGTGTAGTGGTAGCATATCTGACTAGCAATCGCAAGGTCGCTGGTTCAACTCTTGCTCAGTCCACAGTCAGGTATCAACCTACATATGCCTCTGTCAGCAAGCAGTATTGTTTGGTAGCAGTCTCATTGCTGGCAATGCAACGTGGGAAAGGACTGGACCTCCTTGTATATAACTGAGCTGTGTTTGCACTTGCTGCCCGCTTGGAAATGGAGGTGAGCACCGCTTGCATTGGTCACGGATAGTGATAATTCTGTATATCGAAAATATCGATATATTGTTTTCGATATCAATATATTGTATCGTATTGTCAAAAAAAAATTGAATTTTTCGATATATTGCGATATCTTTTATATGTCATGGTATTTTCGATATATCGCGATATTTTACGCCAGAAGTTTATATTTTTATTACTGCATTACCAAAATAACGAGAATAAATGGAGAAAACGACAAACTAACCGAAGCAAACTAACTACAGTGTCGTAATTTAATGACACTTACGACAGTCTATACAGGCCTAGTTAATTGTTGAGTTCGCTGACATTTTAGTATCCACGTATTAAAGCAAACTGCCTTGCTGAACGTTCACGTCTTGTTCTCGTGCTTGTACATGATTTACATACTTATCATTTTACAAATATCGATATTGCGATATTTTCAAAATATTATATCAATATCGTATCCAAATTGAAATCCTGATATCGAGTCGTCACTAGTCACAGACCGAGATAGCGCTGTTGACCATGGGTCATTTACTTGGCCTTATTAGTATAATATTGATAAAAATGATCTCATAAAGGAGGCACAAAAAAGTCCAGCAGCAGTAGCAAGGGCATCAGGTGTAGATGTCGGGAGTACTACTACTAGTAGTGGTGGTAGTTGTTGTAGTTGTGTGTAGTAGTATCGTTGCTGTAGTGTGTGCTATATAGCATTGATGGCACCAGCAAATGAAACATATCTACAGTAGCAGCTCCAGCTGCAGGTACAGCATCAGGAGTTGACGTTTGGACTACTGTTACTACTACTACTACTACTAGTTTTAGTAGTAGATGTTGTTGTAGTTGTAGTTGTAGGTGTGTAGTAGTATTAACTGTCTAGTATGTGCTATATAGCATTGATTGAGCCAGCAAATGAAACGTCTACTGTCACAGCAGGACATGAGGTGTGTAAATGCTGCGACTAGTACTACTGCTGGTGCTAGTAGTTGTCGTAGTAGTAGTTGTTTTTGTTGTAGTTGTTGTAATGATAGTATTCCTGCTGTGGTCTGTGCTGTATAGCACTCATGGAGCCGGCAAATGAAACGTCCACTGTAGCAGCAGCAGCCGCAGGGACGGCATCAGGAGTCGACGTCGGGACTCCGTCGTCACTGATGGAAGCCGACGATTTTCATCTACGAGCCGTCGAGAGCGACGAGAGCTTATAGTAATAACCACGAAATGACGTGAACTACAGAAAGATCTGTAGCCAGAATTTTTCAACGGGGCTTTGACTGTTCACCTCTCTGGGCCTTTACCAGTACATTTAGTAGGTGGTCTTTGGGGAGTGTTGAAAGCTTCCCCGGTGGGTCCAGAGCTAAGCACTTGTTCGCATTTGGAGCTGTAACATTTGTGACGTTTCATTTATTTGTACGAAATGTTTTTTGGTTTCAGCTGAAGTGGGAGGGTCGTCAAACTTTCTTGATTAAAGGCCTGGACTAGATAGGCTAATGCTGCCATCTGGTGGGTAAAATAAGTGACAAAGTAGTGCTGCTACACAAGGAATAAAGCTGACATTATGCAGCTGCATTGTAGCCTGAAAATGGCGTGTTGGAGTCGAGTGCTGCCATCTTGTGAGCCAAATGATTTGCCCCATATGCTGGACAGAATAAATGAGAGACTGGACTTTGCTTTACATTTTTGCTGTTTCATTTTTGTTGAAAAACTGATTTAATATTGTTTGATGTATATATCTCGTAACAGAATTTAGGTTTTAGATCGAGATTTCGATTGCTGTTATAATCTAATGGATCAGTCTTTGGGTCCTATGGTGCCACTTTGTAGAATTTGTCGACGTCTGTTCATAATTTTTCTGTGTAAACTAGCAGGCCTGAAAGCGAAGCACACTTTTCTAGTGTAGGCAATTATACTGCTAAAGGCCAAATTCCATTACATCGCGACTTCCGTGATTTGTGTCTGCAATAAAGTCCGTGCTTTGTCGTTGATCGCCTACGTTCCCCGTGCATTGTAGCAAACTAAATTCAATTACAGCTACTCAAATAAGTTTGCCGCGGACTTGTGGTGGACTTTGTCGCAAAGATCTCAACATGTTGAGATGGTTTGTGTCTGCCACTTTTGTGATTTGTGTCCACGACTTTCCCTGTGGAGAAGTTTCGTTGAAAGTCGGCGTAATGGAATTCGGGCTTTAGAGTGCTGATGCTGATTGCCTTATATTTATGAACGTTTATAATTTGACAACGTAAGTCTAGTTTCTGTTTGGCTAGCTTTCTTGACTGTTTATTGTACGCTGTGTTCAAAAATTATCGTCCCTCTGCATTTTGTGCAAATTTCTGCCCACTTACCATTTTTACATCAAGCGCGTACTGTTCGCGTTGTAAAACACTTGTCGCCGTATACTGGATGCATTTCAGAATGAATCTTGTTTGCATTAAGTCTTTTTACCCACGAGAATTGAATAATGGCAACGTCACCGTATTTAAGGTTTATGGATGACGTCACAGTGACGTAGTTGTAATAAAACTCATAGCTGTATTTAGAATTGAATTTCCTACAAAACGTATATTTCAAATTTTTAACATTTGGAAAACTGACACGATGGCGTTGTTTTGTAACTTATTTATTGAACGACCCTCGTAGTTATGTTTCACTCAGCTAAGGATAAACTGAATGTATGTAAGACATTTCTTGAAACGTTTTAGTGTAAAACACTTTTACAAATGCTTCGGATATGATCACGTGTTAATTAAATATAGAACGTAAGCCAAATATTTTCGAGAGGAAAAATTTGTATTACCTTGGCCTGATTTGGTGTTGCCATCGCTTGTGATTACAATAGCCGTATGTATATTATGATAATGAATAGTATTTGCCGGTATATTACAACCAAGCTGTGAATAGTATCTAACAGATTATCGGGTGAATGTCTAATGTGGCTGTTTGGGGCGATGGTATGTCTGCTTGCTGCAAATCGGTGGGTCGTCTAGTTAACAGTGAAGTTATTTGTATTAGGGCCGGTTTCTGGATTTTTTAATTAACTGATCAGTTAGTAAACCGTCTGTTAATTGTAACTTGCTAGTTAAGTTTGTGCACGTTTCTGAACAAAACCTTGACTTTCTGTCAGCTAAGTGAGCGGTAAACTATAGTTGCTTAGCAACGATGCAGACACCACTTATCACTTCCGCCTAGTGCAGGCGGGCGTCATGAATATTAATGAGCGCAAGCGCTCCTCAGCCGAGCCAGCCAAGGCCTAGGACAGCCATTTTGTCTTTTCATCAATGGATTTTGTAGTAAAATTTGTAGCAGCAAATGTCTCCTCGTGCGTTTTGAAGACAATGCTATATACGGTAAAATCGTTTTATAGTATCACATTCTTCAATTAACTGCTTGCAAAATGGTACAAAAGTTGCGTTAAATACAACTACGATCGACGGTTAGCTAACTGGCCGATTTCGGCCAGTTAAATTTTTGGCCATTTTGACCGTTGGTTAGTGCAATGGAAAACACGAGTTATGCAAATCTGTCAGTTAACACTAACTTGACCGGCCAGTTAAGATCCAGAAACCGGCCCTTAATATTATGAATACATGTATGCCTAAGCTTCTGTTTAGAACATTTTCAGATAGGTGTTGTGGCTTTCCGGCCTGCAGTTATCTCAGATAAAGGACGTTAGATCTATAGATATACGCAGTGAAAACGCTATTTATTTTCATCACAAGCATTGCAGAGCTTGTTAACGACTGACTGAATGTGTAAAGGAGTTCATTGTAATACGGTAATGACTATTGTAAAGTGTGTTCTCGTTCTGCATGGTAAATGCTTCTTGTAGTTCTACGTTTATAATGGCTGTTAGTAGCGAAGAATACTTTTGTTTAACCACACCTTTGCTTCTGTTGTTTTTAATATGTATTTTAGGTGTAAGATTTGCGGCACAGATAAATCGTAAACTTTGGCAAGCTTTACGTGTCTCGCCACAAAAGTAGGCCTAGTCCGTGTGCAAATTCCGTTCAATGAGAAAGGGGTAGGCTAAAAATTGCAAATTTTGCCTACCCCTTTCTCATTGAACGGAATTTCAATGAACGGATAAATATCAGACAGCAAGCTCAGAGATCTTGGAAAACAGCTCCCAACTTCGGAGGAAAAGGTCAACATTTTTGCGCTAAAATCACATAATAAATTTTTACGCACGACAGCAGGTACTGCTATAGCGCGTCTTAGCCATCGCAATTCTGTCCGACTGTCTGCCTGTCTGTCCGTCCGTCACACGGGTGGATCAGTCAAAAACGGTGCAAGCTAGGATCACCAAATTTGCACAATCGGCTGCTCGAAATGTTCTAGTTTCAACATCCTTGAAGCTTTTCCATACTCGAAAGGAGTCTTCCGAACGAGGCCGCAAAATGAGAGGGGGTAGGAAAAATTTGCGAATTTTAGCTGATAAGTCGCCATATCTCAGAAACGGTGCGAGATAGGGCCTAGATTACTATTAATCACTAATAGGAAGTCATGCACGCTTTTTCGTTTAAAACCCAGAGCAATGACCTTGAACGGCAAAATAGGGTTTTTAATATTTTTTGGGCAATTTCGGGCTGCGACACAACTCTATAGCGTTCGCAAGATGTCGCCACGCAACTAACTCGTTATGCAATGCAGATGGAGATTTTAATATTTGTATATTAACTTAGCGTGAACACCCCAGTGGGCAGTGGGCCTTCATACATGCACTGCTGTCGCGCGTTCCCTTTGCGTTAGCTAGGTTTTCTTGTAACTTATGCTGATTTAGAAAAAAAACAAAAATATTCTTGCAAAAAACGTAAAATCAACTCGAAATCTGACAAAAGCACGGCTTTCGACAAAAAATTCTCTGTTTCCGTGAATTTCCACTATCTCTAAAAGTCGATCGAAACATCGCGGCATTCAACGCTTTAACTGTTAAAAAGTAAACGTTTTAGCCGACCGTACTACTAGCGGTCGCGCTTATGACTCACTATTGTGTCTGTCGTCTGTAACGCATGTATTGTGAGATAGCTACTGCAGACGCTGCGCAAACGCATTTTTTTCTAGTTTTAACGCGTGCGCGTCTTAGACATCGCAATTCTGTCCGTTTGTCTGTCTGTCTGTCTGTCTGTCTGTCCGTCTGTCTGTCACACGGGTGGATCAGTCAAAAATGGTGCAAGCTAGGATCATCAAATCTTCACCATCTGCTGCCAGGAAGACTCTAGTTTTAGGAACCGACAAGCTTTTCCATAAGTTCGAAGGGGGTCACCCCGAACGAGGGCGCTGAATGAGAGAGGGTGGGAAAAAATTGCGATTTTTAGCCAATAAGTCGCTGTATCTCAGTGACGGTGCGAGATAGGGCCTAAGCTACTATTAATCACTAATATAAAGTCATACACTGGCTCTCGATTGGCGCCGAATTCAATGACCTTGAACCCCAAAATAGGGGACTTTATGGATTTTTTGGCAATTTCAGGCTGTGACACAAGTCTATATCATTCACAAGGTGGCGCCACGCTACTATCGTTATGTGATCCAGATAGAGAATTTGGTATTTGTATATTAACTTAGCGTGAACACCACAATTTTTAGCTAAACTACTGAACCGGAACTGCTATAGGCTTTCGCGCGTCTCGTGAGCATTAACGCAAAGTTCTTGTTCGCATTTCATGACAACATTTCATGTGCAATGCAAATGACTGTTTTGTTGATTTGTGAAATATAGAAATCGCTCCAGTTTAATCAACCCCATGCAGCAACTTACGTAAATTATAATAAGAAATTTTAGAGTTATTGCGCAATACGCATGTCAAGCTAATAATTACCGATGATAGTGTTGCAGGGTCAGTTGTTGAAAAGCTGGAGCAAAACCGACAGCGTTTAGCGACAACGTTTGATGATCTGTTGCGGTGGGCAACGATTTTTGACGTCATTGCGCTTGTAAATATAGATATCCTTATTTCGCCTCAAATGCAGCCACAAACACACACAATCGAAGCAGTACTACGTAAAACGAGTTCCGTCTTAGGCGTGCAAAAAAGCAACAACAAAGCAGAAAAATTTAAGTTAGAGATAATAAACTTGAATGCAGACAAAAACGCCCAGAAACCCACGTGACTTTGACCTTTGACTCATTACCTTGATATTCATTAGATACCATTCAAAAAATGTCACGCCTGAAGGGGGGGTGTCAGATGTGGTGTGACAAAGTGTGACAGGGGGGAGAAGGTACTTCAGGAACATGTGATGTCACGCTTTTGTGGAAAAATTTTGATAGGCCTAAACAATGTTTATTGTACGCTTGTACCTGTTAAGTGTTTAAAACTTACTTGTACTCTTAGTAAATTATAATCTTTCAGTAATAGTTACTCATTAAAATGTCATCTTGTATTGTAGTATCGAGTAGATGGTATTTTATCGTGTACTGTTTATTGCTGTTGTCGATGAACTCTTGGCTTGTTTGTGAAAGGAACATTGATGGAGTTCGGCATTTCTCCAATCGTTACATTCGGTCTCATCATGCATGCAGCTGCTTACCGGTGTGCGCCAAAATCATTGAAGTCGGTGGTACGCCCAAAGACCGTGCACTTTTCAATGGAGCCCAGAAATGTATGTTGTAAATGCGCAAACTACGACTTCTGCATTTCACAAAGTAGTGTAGCGACAGTATTAAGATGAGGAGGGCTAAACTACAGTCGTTTACGTCAAGTTTCTTCGTAACGTTGCGTGCCAAAAATTATCAAAATTGGCCAGTGTTTCACGGAGTTATTCAATAAAAACCAAGGGTTCCCGTAATTATGAATCACCATGTATAAATCATCTCAACACCTAAGCCGTACTTACACCAGACGGGAGATGCATGTGTCGTTTTCTTTAGTTTTTTTCAACATCCGGCGACCTTGACATTTAACCTTTAGCTTTTGAACTGAGTCGAGTTAAAGTCGCACCTGTTATTTCTGCTCTGGGAAACGTTTGCAAGACCAATTATTTTCGTTTATCTACTTCTTTGTTTTCTAGTTTGGAGCCCGCGCGGGACAGACAAACAGACGGACAGAAGGACGAGAGCAGTAATGCGGCCCGGAGGATGGCCGCGTAATGGGGTATATAGGGATACAGCGACGGAGCGCAGTAGGTTCAACATGCGACCGGCAAGATTTAGACGCAGAAGGCATTGGGTTCGCGTTCCCGGGGCAATTGGTTGCGTACGTTATCAGTTGACACCAGCCGTGTGCTCCGGAAATGTTAGCGTTAACACTACATTCACTGGAAACGGTGATACAAATGCAAACGAAAATAATTCGTATTTTTAAGGCCATGTAGTTTTAGTTGAATTTTAGTTCGACAGATCTCTTTAAAAGTGCAATTTTTTTTTCATTTCAAAATTTAGAAATTGCACTCACTCCGTGATTGGAAGTTGGACGCTGGGCTTCGCACGTAAGCCGAGGCTACGTTCGGCTTTCCCTAGCGACAACTGGACTTCTTGTTTTTTATGACTTACCTTATTTTCCTATTTCCCACCACAATTTATGCAGTGTTATAGTTGTCCATAATCTTATTTCAGTCAAATGTGGCGATTGAAACACGTCGCGCGCCTGTTTGTCACACGCATGTTTCACGCAGAACACGCCGTCGATCACGGCCTCGAAATAATACATTTCATGATCACCGTCACAGTGTATAGACCTATGTCTCGTAATTTCATAATCTAATTTTTTCGCCTATCTTTTACTGCAGTGTCTGGGATGTTATAGCCGCCCGTAATCTCACTACGCTCAAACGTGACGACCGAAACGTGGCTCGGGGTCCGTGTACAGCACCGTTCTCAGGTAGAACTCGCCGTCGATCACAGCGATGAAATGAGTAGGTTTCAACACTGTCTGCAGTGTACATACAGACAGTCGATCGAAAGGGTTAAAGTCGGCAGCAGCAGAACCGTACAGTGGCGTACTATCGTGTTCGTTGGTGGCTGCAGCGTGCGACGCAACATAACGTAGTCACAGTAGCAGTCGGCTGCGCCAATAGCTATTGCTACTGCCTGTCTGCTACTGCGGCAAGTCTGCGTACGATATCTGCTCGCTTCGATCGTTCATCAGTCGACATTCTAAACTAGCATATAGGTTACAAGTTAGCAGTTGCACCGACGTTCGACAATACGACGTATTATACGCACTTTATGTTATTTTCGAAAAAAATAGGCACGTATTTTAACGTACTAGTGTTCTATTTTAGTGTAACCATATCGTCGTACATTTGGTAGCGCAGGGTTCAGCGAATGCTTCGAGATTCTTCCGGGAAGCAAAATTTCGACAATGTTGACCGCAAATCGACAACGCTGAGTACACCATTTAGCCACTATTGCAGCACTGGCTCTAATTCGTTGTTAGCTGCTGCACCGATGCTGGAAGAATTGGCCGCTGAGATGCGGAAGGTATTTTGTCGCTGAATCTACGGCCGTTGTCAGACGCGATGGCTTCCAACCACGCCTCGAAGACCGCTGCAGCTGACGTCACCGATGCGGAGCGCCAGGAGAAGCAGCGAAAGGTTGGTGATGGGCCTGTGTGATTTAAGTGGATTTGATTATTAAGCCCAAATTCGACTACTTCGATTTGTTGCTGCGGACTTGTCATGTACGGCAAACTGTTAAAGTGAGTATACATAGCGACAGAAATGAGATGAAGGCAGCGCACTCCAGATTTTATTTTAGTTCACCTCATTTCGTTACATTTCTGTTGCTCCGTAGTCTGTATACGCACCTTTAAACAAATGCAGACTAACAGATCGATAAAAGTTAACAGTAATATTTCGTGGGTTGCCATCGCTGCAATTGGTGTCGTGAAGTATTCGATGCTGCATGTTTAGTTATAATTCCGTCAATAATTCACTAAAAAATTTTAAACTGCGAGAAAAAATGCAGAACGATGTGTAAAGTACAAACAAAGCTGCATGCACCGCTGCTGCTAATATAATATGGATTCTGATTATGTTAGCGAATGATAGATTAGGATACGCGTAATAAAACCTGTATCCATATATTGGCACTTATGCCATTAACCTATATGCAGTGCACTCCAGAACGTAGGCTTAGTCCTATACGTCTTCAAGATTATCGCCCAGTACCATTTCTAATTCCGTGCAGGTTTTGAAATCGTATAAGAATAATATTTGTTCTCTCAAAATTAAATTTATCAAATCCGGTAATGGAAATAATAGCTTATTCTTCACGGTTAAACTATAATATATAAACCGTGCTATCAAAGCCGTAATTTCGCAAATCATAGGCCCCTATTTGAAAAGATTTTTGCTGTTTTATTGCTTGCGCAACTTGATTTCAGTTATTTAGGCACTACTGGATAGGGTAATGCTCAGTGTAAGTTTGGCGATAATTATAGGAAGTAAAATTATGCGATGATAATACGGATCGACGGCCGCATATTGTGTCGATACTAGGCTCTGACATCTTTTTTTGGTATTACACTTTCTTTACGCAACGACGCTTCTAGGAAATTGGCACGCCGGTTATTGAACATTGCTCGCTGCGCTGCGATATCATAGCTCTAATTGAAGGGGCAGCTGGCGGCCTGTATTAGAGATGCACATGTCAATAAATGGCTCACTCGATAAACCGCGATACCGCGGTACCGTATTGGCGTGTTTTGTCGCTATAGAAGTTAAGTAAAGTACTTTTATTTTACTAAGTTGTCGATATCAAAAGGCTGTAAAAAGTGACGCATATTTCGCGTACTTGGTATTTGCAGCTGCGGTCGCCCACCGCCAAAATGTGTCATGCACAAACGCCGTAGAATGCAGGTAGGTAAGCTTATAGGGTGTTTACACGATCTGGCAAACGTCCAGCTTTAGCACGTGTATTTTGAATACATTTGCTAGAAGTTTGCTGGACGTTTGCTGGATCGTGTAAACACCCCATTACACATTTGACAACATTGCACCAGTTTTGAACAGTTAAACCGACCCTGCACCATAGAAGTATTTTGTTCGATTGAGACAGCGGCGCTTTGTGATGTTTTGTGAAAATTTCCGCCAGTTATAACCACATCCTTACTCACTCACTTACGTGATTGTTACACCAAGTCAGCACCGGTAATGTTTAGTATCTTTCCGGTGTCGATACGCTGATCATCACTAGGACGAATCGAGATACAAAGACAGAAAGAATAGGCCTAGTGTGAATAATGGATAGAAGCGAAGCTCTTGCTCTGCAAATTGCATTCGGATCCACAGAATGACAGAAAGATAGAGAGAGAACATGCGCCGGGCGCAGAGGTATTTTAGTTTCTAAATTAATTTGTGTTACATCAAAAATTAATTCAGCAAGCTCTCTGGATGTAATTATAGTTTTCCTACAGTTTTAGGTTACGCTCAGAAGACTTAATTTTAGTTTTGTGCGGTTCTTAAAACACTGTTTCTGTCTTTTGGCTACCTAGGCTACTGTAGTTTTTGTTTAATGTTCGGTCAACAAATGCCATTGAAATACGAAATTCGACGTGTTTGACATTTCCGAAATGCTAATATTATTGCCAACTCTGGCAAAAATTTGCTAATAAGCAAATAAACAGTCGCGGCATTTCAGTAAATCATTGGGAAGTGTAAGTCTACGTAAAGTAAAGTATTGTTTTTGCAGCAGTAACATTGTTTTAAAGTTGCATCTGTACAATTTTACAGGAAAAAAAATAGAATTATTATAATTTTTTTTTTTTTTTTGGGGGGGTAAACTCTTAGCAGTCAGCCCCCCCC
>Ga0209367_1009568_pt1 | contig 13106 bp, 11 predicted proteins | sample WorMetLIZISLAND2_FD_187412 | JGI IMG/M metagenome (GOLD analysis project Ga0209367, IMG submission 187412) | Marine gutless worms symbiont microbial communities from Max Planck institute for Marine Microbiology, Germany - Olavius geniculatus... ... | reverse complement strand
GCTTCTGGAACTGTATAGAGTGTGCATCGTAGAGTCTGTTTAATAAAGTCGTGTTTCGGAGTGTTATTCTACAAACCTGTTCTTCAGCTGTCCTCTATATATAAATAATATGCATGTAAGCAAGTAAGTTAGTAAGTAAGTGAAACGTAAATTTGTAAAGCGCATAACGTCAAAAGGCCACTAATTCACTAAGTATGATATTGTGATGATGACGATGATGGCGCTGATGATGATAACACGTCGCGTGCACGCTGAGACAGCACTGTGTGAATACATCAATTAAATATCGCAGTTAGTAGTAATGAGATTTTATCGCCCAACCCATCACTAGCAATCAGTAAGGCCAGTGATTTTCAACCGGGGTTCCGCGGAACCCCAGGGTTCCGCGAGCATCTGCCAAGGGTTCCGCAGCTGGACAGTAAAAAATAAGCTAACGTGTGAAATCTCGCCAAACAATATCGTACTCATCATAAAATATTTTGTTCGAAATTGCGTTTCTACGCGTTTATTTTTGCATAGACCAACTCTGTTAAATCATTTTTGCTGTTAGTAGTCTTGGCATATTTGCATTTTTAGGAGCGTAGATTTTCTATGCACGATATTAGGCTACTCAACTCCGAGGATAAGTGCATTATCGCAAATAAAGATGAAGAAAAAAACGCATTGATTAAGGTTAGGCCTATGGTTACGAAATCGTTTGACCATTTACTTAATAAATTCAATTCTTTAAAGACTATGCCAAGGAAAATTAAAAAGACACGTATCTTTAACGAGGACGTCCACGTGATAAATTTTTTCAGTTGGTATGGCGGGGGCTAAGAGGCCGTCGACGACCACCTCGCCGGTCGTGTTGCGTTAAATACAATAACGTACTGCTACCTGTTAATGTGGTCAAATTTAATATCGGTCATCTTTGCTTGCTTTGTTGTCCTCACAAGGGCTTTGCTCTGCTAGGGAAATGAGTCCGTAGACACCCTGTAGCTTCTACCTCGCGTATAAGTCGCTGGACTCACGGATCAATGCGCATGGTGTTCCGTGAGTGACCTCCACGCTTGTTCAGGGTTCCGCGGCAACAAAAAGGTTGAAAAACACTGCAGTAGGCCCTATAGCCACGCCATATACTATCCATTACGAACCGATACTATACGGCACTGACTTAATTGCGAAGACTGTCGCTTTACTATTAACATGGGGTGTAGGACTAGTCCCTCAAAAGAAGTAAAAGCGACAAGTAAGTGGCGAAAAACAAAATCTAGCTCAAATGTTTGCATGTTGAACACTTTTAAACAGTGACGATGTAAAAAAAAGTGCGTAGAAATTATTATATTGTGTAACTTCGTAAATTATTTCACATAAATTACGTGTAATTTTCTTAGATTCTGCAAATGTTGCAAAATAACATAACAAAAATTATGTACAAACTGAAACGCACAGTAATATTGTCACAGCTGCCCTTTACACATGGATTCTTTTAAAATGCTGGTGTGCGTAATATCCGTGTAAAAAGTGGGGGACGATCGTGCTGCAGTTATGACAATTTCTCATATCATACTATATTAACCGCGCCGGCCACTTTGCACACCGTGTGTTTACGGCTGAATCAAACCAAACTCCACCTACTTCTATTTGTTGTATTTTGTTTTGCAACATTCTGTACAACCAATCGAAAATCTAGGTTTACAGCAAATCCACAAAAAGCAAGCCCGTATAAAATAGAAGTTTTTAAAAAAAAATCGACAAAACCCTGATGTGTCATGATATCGTAAAACGTGTTGTATTACGACTTGTTGAAATCAGGTACGTCAAGAGCGACAGCGGGGCTTAAGGAAAACATTCTCGCGGTCGTCGTTGGGCTCGTATGGGAGAAAAATTTTCGACTTTTGTTTTTTAAAATAGCGCATTCTGGTGTACTTTATATTTGTGAAACGGCGGGGCCCCCAAACGTCGCGGGACCCGAGGAAAACTTCCTGGTTAAAGTTGTTGTACAACATCTGTGCAACAAATCGAATGATGGAGCTTGCGCTTTAGCTGTGACGTTTTAGTGATGCGACAGCTGCGCAATTTCTAATTCAGTTAATAAGTACTTCCACCATTAGCATGGACACTACCGGAGACTTACTAATATTAATGAGCTGTATAGCCTACTGAGGCTATACAGGTTAGGCCTGACCTGACCTGAGGTTAGGCCTACTGAGAACTGACACATTGCACAGTGTACATCAAATGATAAAGCGAAACTGTTTCGGTCGTTTGTCTTGTGTTTTTATGACAGTGCACTGTGGAAAAACTTTCAGTTGGCCAGCCTTAATAAGCTTGCTACTGGTTGTGTTAAAAGCCTTAAACTTTTTTTGGATTTCTCAAATACTGGACTGTCATTGCGATGTTAATGCAATTAGGCCTACGTTTGCCAAGCTTTGATACTGTATTGCATAATGCCAGAGTGTCATTTTGTGCCAGACTGAAGTGTGTTAAGAATGGACTGTTTGATGCTCTAGGCTTGCATTAGTGTAACTGTGTTTACTGTTTCCATGTTTTTTTCTGTACTGGTTTAATGTCTGTCTATCTGCATATCTGTGTTTCTGTCTTGTCTTTTTCTGTTCGTGTTTATGATGTTGATGTTTATGGGCCTTGTTGCCTGATACAAATAAATAAATAAAATATTAAAAAATTGCAACATACTGACACATTGTCGACTCAGTTGATATTCCTGGTGAGATATTTAATAAATGCATTATTGCAAATTTTTCACTGGGTGTGCCAGTGCATAAAAATAATTTAAATTCGTCAATATTTGGCAAAGATGAGGACATATAGTTGGTAACACGTATTTGTCGTTCACGGTGTATACAACATTAGCAATAAACAGTTGCATTACTTACAACTTACACAAATTCTAACAACAGTGAAAAAACGTTTTTTCTGTTTTCATTATTTTTGGCAGTTTTAAGGGGTATAGGCAAAGGGGCCGCATAAATACGGCCCTGATCAAAAAACTGACCACCTAGTGGCACGTGGATGGATCCTGCAAACCGGAGATGAGTGGTGACTGGTGATGATATTATTATTGCTGTTGTTGTTGGGCTATTGTTGGGCTATTTAGCTCGCCAGTGATGCAGCTATTGTTGTGCGTAAATAATGAATGGCGTCCTAGCAACTACCGTCCACTATCCACTGCAGTCCACTTGCTATTAGCAAACTGGACAGTGGATAGACCAGATGTCGCACCATTTGTGAGCCCCGTAAGCGGTCAGCGGATCAGACACTAAAGGGATTGTTTGATCCGCAAACAATCCGCGAAGCTATGTAATTATGCTACCCGAGTGACTGACATTTCCTTCTACGCAATGACATGTAGGCCTATGATGTAGCACATTGAATTTGACGCGAAGTCACGAGAACGCCGTTCGTCAGCAAGAGGCAAGTTGTAAATCTAACTTTTAGTCCTACAGCGTGTGGCCAAAAGTGTGTCATAATGGCGGCGGCGCAAACGCGTGATTCGTTTTTTGCCAGTTAAATTCAAACATCGTAAACAACATTTTTTCAACAAAAGCGCTTACCTGACATTTCTGAATTTTGTTCTAAATCCTTTCTGCGCAATAACAGAACAAATTCGTCCCAGAATGAATGCGTAGAGCTGACGAATAGAGGTTTAATAAACTTTGCTTCAGGTTGTTAGAGCAGATTTGATAGGGTCCTGTCGAGAGTCAATAGCTGACAATTTCTTCTGCACAAGAGATTTTATGACTTTCCACGTATTTTCGATAACATTTTTGTCCACTGATTGCGCTGACCACGTAAAACCCAAAATGTGATTTTCTATTTTCCACAGATGAGTAAATACTGAGAGATGTACAGGGGCTATCATCCTGCTAAAAGAAGTGCTTTCCAGCAAAATGTTTGCACACACCTGGCCACAAATTTGCATCGGGTGCATTCACATAGTTACATCAGTCAATATTTCTGCCAATTGGTACAAAAGTAACCACTCTTTCGTAGCAAATACAACTCCAGAACATGGTGATTATATTTCGACTGGTGCTGCCTCACAAGACATTCGAGATTCCAGACTTATGTAGCTTTCTCCATAAGTAGCTTTGACTTTTCTATCCTGTCATGTTACTGTTTGAGTTTCGTCTATAAATTCAACTAATTTCCAGTTATCTGCCTTCCAGCTCAGCTTCTGTCTACACCAAAACACATGGCAAGGTTAATTCACCCTGCTTGTTACAGTCTGTTTCCAAATATTCCGTCAGGTTAAACCACAGGAACGCAAACGATGTCATACCATTCATGGTGATAATCGTTGAGTCAGCATATCATTTACGTAGTTTATAATTTCAGCCAATGTCTTTTTTCTGTGCGCTTCTACGTGACGAATTATTCTCCAATAGCTTTTTATTCAGATTCGGTGGTCTGCCAGTTTGAAGCCACTTTTCTACGCTTTGTTAACATTTCCATCACTTCAGAAACTTCCGTACGCAGGCCTGTCTTACATTTAATGTATTCAAAATGAATCCTTTGTTAGAATTACTATTACTGAATTTTATAATAATTTTCTTTTGCTCCCTTGTCAATTCTTTGCCTGCCATATCCACCGCATTTCAATCGCTTCGTTTGTCAATATTTTCGATTAAAATGACGTCACAAATGACGCAACGCATTTTACATAGATAAAACTACGTGACCATAGATATAAATCGGCTAGAGATGCGCTCAGGTTCAAAATTTTACTTATTTTATTTGCGGTGCGCTTCACGACTTTCTGGCATCGTCATCGCATTATGACACACTTTTGGCCACCCGCTGTAGTTGCAGCAGCAGCATCAGTAGTAGTATTAGTGCTGGCAATGTTTAGTGGTGGTAGTAGTTGGCTAGTATTAGTGATAATAATAGTGGCAGACTGATATGTGCATTGGGCAACAACATTTTTGTCAGCAGTTTCTGTCTCAGTTGAAAAGCCATGTGTCCAGATACCTGAACTCTGTGAAGTCAGTTTAAGCTCAGAGTCACTATTTCTAAACATTTTTTACATCTCCTACACTAAACGGTCGTTTTAGTAGGAATTTTGCTACTATTTGTAATTTTGTAATTATTTTGTCCACCAGTACTGCTGTGTTCATATGCTGAGTGCATGCATACTAAAAAGTCAGCTGCTGTTTGCCTAAACTCCACTAAAATAAATGCAAAAAGGGTGGCAACACCTGGTGAATACATATGGAGTAACTTTCTAAGCCAGGGGCCTGCCAACGGACCTATCCCCCAGCCTGATAGTGCCGTTTACCAGCTATTGTAGGACCCACATGGAACCCACGTAGCACGGCCACAAGAGCAGTTAGAAAGTATGTGGCTCCCACGTAGCTCATCCTGAATGAAGTACTGAAGGTTTATGAAGTCGATAAATTTCAAAATAACTGCACGGTTCACCATTAAAACATCAAAACTGAAAGTAAAGATTCATTATGTGTCTGCTAAGATATGTTATATTGCTTAAATCAGGGTATCCTATTTTGGACTGGCGCCTAACTATTCTAGGCTGTATTAACGTAACGTAACTTTGCTCACTCTATAACATGTAATGTACTCAAAAATAAAATAAAAAATAGAAATAAAAATGAAATCAGAAATATTAATAAAAATAAAATCCAAAATAAAAATAAAATTTAAAATAAAAATAAAATTTAAAATAAAATTTAAAAATTTAAAAAAAATGTTAAAATCAAAAATACACATAAAGTCTGATACGTGCAATAGCAATTGTGACAAAGAATGAATGTTTGTGTTGCTCATTTTTGTAAGATGGCACTTGGAAACACTATGAGTTCTTAGTGACCTGTGAGTCAAGTGTGTGGCTGTGTCAGACAGTGCCCCGAGATCTCAACAGGAGAAGTGTCAGAACCTCTGTTACCTAATGACTTTGGCAAATGTACTGTTATTACTGCTACATATCATTGTTGATATGCATAGTGTTGGTCGCTGATTGGTTGTAGACACGTTTGCTTAGTGCTAGTTTGCTGTCTAGTTTTGCATGTGGTGCGCAACTTTACTGCTGAACAAATTGATTGATCGATCAATTGGTTGATTGTTAGCTAGCTAGTGTTTGATTGCTGGCAGTGTGTTTGTGTCTCGTGCAGGGAGGATGAGAGAAGAGCGGGAGAAATTGAAGACACTGCTGCAGGACACAGTGACCATGCTCTGCAGGAACAGCCTGCTGTATGCACAGAGCCTGCGTATAGAAGGAGTGATTGGTATAACTGTTGACAATAACGATGCATTTGTAGTCCACATCAACTACACTACTGAACCAGCCCATGATTCCATGTCACAGGACACAGGGGATTATTATCCGATTCCAAATGTCAAGTCCGAATATAGATCTACCAAGATATCGGAGCCTCCTGTGATGTCGAGTTTCTCCGATATGTCCTCGGGTTTTGATGTCGCTGATTATACGTTCGATGCGTCAGTTGAATTTAAAGCTGAAATGAAGGCAGAAGAGGATGAGTGGGGAGCTGGCGATGAAGAGAGTTACAGTGGTCTAGGCTATCCTTGGGGAGATGCCATCAGTTCCAGTAACAGCTACCAACCACAGCTCTCCATTCCACAGCTTCACAGCCAGCCAAGAATGTCATTGGTATTAGCTTCATTTCATTTTTCAGTTGCCATTTCATTTTGATTTGATGCTGTTTTTGCAAGTTTACGTCTGGCCTGTGTAAAAAATTTTTTGGGAAAAATTGGTTATGTGCACAAAGACTTAAAAGTGATGTTGGTAGAACAGTAGTGACTAGTGACAGTAATTGTGGTGAAAGTTGTAGTGGTAGTGGTAGTTGTAGTATTGTAGTAGAAGTAGCAGTAGAAGTTGCAGTGGCAGTCAGTCCATCTGGTAGACAATTTGTTAGTATCATAAAAGAAAAAGGTGTAGGAAAGTGAGTAGTGGTAGTTGTTCTTGTGAGGCAAGAATGAGGTTGGTGTGAAAGCCCAGCTCATGTGTGTGACAACAGGGACTTAGTGACTTGTGCTAGGAGTAGTAGTCTTACTACTAGTAGTAATTTCACTAGGTAAGTAAGTAAGTAAGTAAGTAACTTGTATAGCACGTCAACTGCAACAACCTCGAATGTGCTTGGTGTGCTAGTAAAACGAAAAGTAAAAATGTTTTAGATGACGTTTGAAAGTAGGTAAACGGTGTGTACTGCATTTGAGAGTGTTTGGCAGAGCATTCCAAGCTGATGGACCGACGACGACGGTCCGAACGCACGGTTTTTATTGATCTGTGGAATCTGCAGCTGCTTGCAGATCTGCACGGCTTGCAGATCGCACATGTCCACGGTCGTCAGTGCTGGTGACTGGCTGGCAGAGATGATCAGGTATCTAGGAGCCATGCTGTGTCAACACTTGTATACCTGAATGCACGGCTGGAACCTACTCCGGTTAGTGACATCCAGCCAGTGTAAAATATGGCGCCAGAAATGGGTCTGTCCTCGATCGTACTTGCCGCAGTTTGACGCGACTCGTGCAGCTGCGTTGAGAACACATTGCAACTTGGCTGTCATCTTCTTTGGTGAGCCGGCCAGTAGACTGACACAGTAGTCAACGCGGTTGGCAACAAACACGTGAATCAGTGTGGTGACGGAGTCATCATTTAGCGAACGTCGGATACGGCATAGTTGTCGCAGCTGGAAATAGCACTTGGCACTGAGCGAAGTAACGTGCTTGTTCATCGACAAGTTTGGAGTAAGCAACACTCCAAGCAAACGAACGACGTCAGATGACTTGATGTGGGCTCCACCGAGCGTCAGAGAAAAACCACCGCCAGGAATCTTGAGTAGATTGTGCTTGGCACCAGTCCACATCAGCTCGGTCTTGTCGGCGTTGACTCGGAGACGGTCTGCAGCCATCCAATTCTCAATGGCTGTGACACATTGTGCAGTGATGGCTGCAGCTGACTGCATATCTTCAACTTAGCAATGAAAGTGAGAAACCGAATGATGTTGGACCAGCTTATGTGATTACTACAGCTCCATTAAATGTAGATGACATCAGTGGTTGGTACTGGTAGTAGCATTAATGGTAGTAATAGCGTTAGACTGTTACTAGTAGTGTTAGTAGTGCATATAGTGTGATGGTACGTCAGCTGAGCTTGTGTGATTACTACTACTAGTAGTAGTAGTAGTAGCAGCAGCACTATTAGTACATGTAGTGTCATTCTGTGCAGGGAAGGGCGAGAGGTCGAGGAGGTGGTCGGTCAGCCCGTGCCCGTGCAACTACTGCAATGACTACTACAACTAAACCCGACGTGGATAACAGCTGTTTCCAGTTCATCATCACTGAGTCGTCGTTCATCTGTGGATACCCAGACTGTGGTCGGAGGTTTAACTTAAAGCACAATCTACTCCAGCATCAGACCAAAGAGCATGGAAGACAGCCGAGGTCACGTGGCGCCGGTGGCGGTGGTGCAACCACGCCTGGCATGGAAGACGACAGTCACAAGTTCATCGTCGTTGAGTCGAGTCACATCTGTGGCTATCCTGAGTGTGGCAAGCGATTCAGCTTAAAGCACAATCTGCTGCAACACCAGACCAAGAACCATGGCAGACAGCCGGTGAGGTCACGCAAGAGTGATGTCACTGCTGATAGTAGTGACGACTACCTCCAGGAGTAACCTGTTCACCAGCATTTGTCATGACCTGCACATCTGCACCATATAAGCTTACTTCGGAGTAAATCCTGCATTGCACAAGTAAGTGGGAGGCCCTGGGAGGGTTTTCAGCCAATTCAAGTGGGAATTTGGTGTGATTTAGTTCGACCCAAATTATTATATCAATTTTCACTGTATCTTGCTACCAAATGCATTTGGCAGGCCTAAAATGTGCCAAAAATTGACTCTGTTGAAGGAGCTGGCAGTGCTCTGCAGACCCCCAATGGAACAAGCTCTCGGAAAAGAAATGTGAAAGGGGAAAAGGTGATGTTGCTTACTGGTGCATTGATGCTGCTGATCATGGTGCTGTTCTACGGTCCACCTAGTTGAACATATCTAACACTGACAGTAACCGAGTCATCATGCAGCCGTATTGCATCTCGACTTTTTATGTTTGATGCCACAGAAGTCAGATTTCTGACTTCAGTTATAGTGGGTTTTTATTTGAATTAGAATTTATCTAGATGTTGAGTTTTTTATTTGTGTTACTCCTCACTCCACACCAACTTGCCTGCATTTTATTATGATACCTGTAATTGATTATACTTCTATAACTGTGCTGTTAGCTGTTCTGTAATTAATTTTGTAGTCACTTTTGCTTGTTGATTACGGTTTTATCACATTTGTGTTGCAGCTGGGCAGCACAGCCTACATTAAACTAATTAAATTATTTATTGATTAACAGTGAAGCATGAATATCTTAGTAATGCATGGAAGCTGAACTTCACGACATAGAATAATGTAGCATTGTAGCTGATGCAACAGTAAGTCAGATTTTTCATGCCCATTGCGATCTCATTGTTCAGTTATTGTTCAAGATTTACTTTTGTTGGTTGTTGACTGTCAGTACATCTGTATGTTAATTGCATCATTTGTTTTGAGGACTTAGGTATTCTACCAGTACTGTCTTAATGTGTGTGCAAAAATACTGTATGTAAATATGTTACATTTTGTTTTTCTTGTTCTGTTTTTTGCAGTTCTGTTTATTAGCACATTGTCAGTGCTGTGCATTCTGCACCAGAACAAACTAAACTGTTCCAGGAAGTTCAAACAAGAAGCCCAGTTGTTGCTAGGAAAAGTCGACCGTACCGCCTACGTCCAAAACCCTGCGTCCGACTTCCAATCACGTAGAGAAAGCGATTTCTCAGAGGTGACAGTTCCAAGCACGCTATGTTAACAGAACACTGCTGTTGACAGCTACAATTAACGCTAGTATAACACACATCGCGCGAGGTGACATGCGATCGTCTCGCCATTCGCTGGGTGACATAAACAGCTACAGTCGTAATTAATCAACAGAAATATCGAAAGCACTAATGGGAAGTCGCATATTGGCTTTTAAATGGCATAAAAATGATTAACCTTGGAAGACCTTGGTCAGTAAAGCCCATAAAGTTACTGTTGCAGTACTGACCAAGGTCATCCAAGGTCAATGATTTTCATGTCATTTAAAAGCCAATGTGCAACTTTGTGCAACAAAATGTGCAAAGTTGGGGGGAAAGTAAAAAATTGAAAACTGGGGGGAAGATATTTTTCGATGGCAAATTGCCTAAAATATTGAAATACACATAACACAAAATGCAATGATTCTGCAATGCTCCAATTTTTTTGGCTCAATAGCAACCTACCAGTAGGCTCTATCTCGCACCATTTAGCTGTAATAGCGCGTAACAGCCTTAAAGTTATCTTTAAAAATGAACTTTGATGACCTTGAAGTGTCTTAATGCACTATCGTATGTGGTATTGTGGCTAAACAGTAAGTTGTAGAGGGTCAGCGATAGTACCTTCAGATAGGGCAGTGGTAACTTCTTATAGGCTGTCAATACTAACCATTTCTCCGTCTGCAGCAGTCTGGCCACAGTTTTCAATTTAAAGTTTCAAGCTATAACTGGCCAGTGGCCATATCTCGGAAATGGCAAGAGAAGGGGCCAAGGTTACTATTAATCACTAATAGGAAATGGCATACGCTCTTTAAATGAGATAGTAATCATTGACATTGGATGACCTTGAAGGTCAGTACCACAACAGGAACTGTATATGCTGTAGCTTGTCTTCCCCAGTGAGGCATTTTTATTGTGAGAAATATTTGCGAAACCTGCGTTTGATATTCTCGTTGTTTATTTTCGACTGAAGCTATTTATATCGCCTTGCAAGATGATCACGTGCGACATTTGTTATACTAGCGTTCATTTTAGCTTTCAAGAGCTCAGCATTGTGTTAACATAGCGTGCAAAGGAACTGTGTCATTTCTGAGAAATTGCTTTCTATTCGTGATTGTTAGTTTAGACGCTGGGCTTCGGACGTAGGTGGTATGGTCGGCTTTTCCTAGCGACAGCTGAGCTTTTTGTCTTGTAAAGATGTTTCGTTATGTGTTTATATGTGTGCATTTGCGTTGAAAGGCCATCCCCAAGTGCCCGAAATGACCTATACAATGTCGGGCGGGAGGTTAAACCCTATCACTCACTCACTTTTTTGGCTTTAGTGGTCTTCAGGCTTAGGGGCGTCCACTCCATTGACCTGTGGAGGCAAATGCCTCCTGGAAAAAATTGGGGGGAAAGTAAAAAATTGAAAACTGGGGGGGGGTTGATTTTTTTGATGGCAAATTGCCTAAAATACTGAAATACACATAACACAAAATGAAACAATTCTGCAATGCTCCAGTTATTTTTCTGCTCGCTTCGCTCCCAGATTACTTGTAGCCCCCATTTTTAAGTTTGCGATACCACCATGCTTTTTTGCTTTTGTTGCTTAAACTGCACTGAATTTGGTCAGTTAATTCTTTACAAAATAAGTAAAATTGTTCCCACGCTAAAATGCACCATATTCAATTTCGGCTGGGGCTCCACCCTAGACCCCACTGGGAGAGCTTACAGTGCTTCCTCAGACCTAGCTGTATTCAAGAGATTCTACTTTCAAGGGGAATGGACACAATGAAAGACAAGAAATCTGAGCTAATGCTCATGAGACGTGTGAGAGCCTATAGCAGTTCCTGTTCGCAGGTAATCTTGGTCTATCACTATCCATTTCGTCGCAATTCACTCCTTTGCAGCCAAAAATCACTAAAAACTCCTATTTTTAGTGTTCAAGTTCAATCATGTCATCGATATTGACAATCCTAAGAAGCTCGTCGCCAGTGCTTGTCATATTAAGCAGCATTTCTGTGCCCATCTGAAACCATTTTCACGTTACACAAGCTGGTAGCAGATAAATAACTACTTTTTAGAGGGGTATCCCTCTTTGACACCTGCATGTGCAGGCCTCTTTGAATCTAGAGGGTCTGGACTTGGAATGCTAAAATCTACATTCAATGCTGAAAATTTCGTACGGAGGTTGTCTTGGTCTATCTCCAGCCATTTCGGCGCAATTCACTCTTGAAATGCGTGCCGCAGCCCGAAATCGCGAAAAATTCACTATAACCCCTTATTTTGGGGGTTCAAGGTCATCGATGTTGACATTTTTAAGAAGCTGGTTGCCAGTGCTTGTTATGATAAGCAGCGTGTTTGTACCTATCTGCAACCATTTTCACATTAGAAGAGCCAATAACGGTAGAATATCGCTTTTTAAGGGGGTGCTCCTCTTTCTCCCCCTCGTTCGTGGGACTCCTTTCACCCAGTGGCATGAAATTTTGTCACAAAATACGAGAGACTCTAAGCTATCATATGGTGAAAACCAGAAGTCTCTATCTCACCTGGGCTCTGATCGGATTCGGGTTGTGACTGACACCAAGACAGAATATGCTAGCTCTCGCACGTAGAAAGGGTAAGAGAAGGAAAGTGCAGTGGCGTAGACACGGGGGAGGGGATTTAGTCCCCCAATTCTCCAGTCAAGAAGACAAAAGCATACGTTTAAACCGTAGATGTAGAAACGTTTCAAAAAATTGTACAAACCGTAAAAAGTCGTACAAAAATTTAATAAAAATTTAATAAAACGTTTAAAAACGTTATCCCTTCTCCGTTTCTTTGGTCTCAAATGTGCTTTTCAAAGTGATTGACAAAATTTTCAATAAACGTTTTTAAAAAATAAAAAAACGTAAAATGTGGCAAAAATAAAAAAGGCGAATAAAACGTTTTTTTCATATTCATGGTTTAAACTGCACTAAATTTGCCAAATTGGTCATTTTATTCTCTAAAAAATAATAATGATTGCCACCAGATCTCGTCTTTTAAAGCTAAAATGCACCAGATTCGATTTCGGCTGGGGCTCCGCCCCAGACCCTACTGGGGGAGCTCGCAACGCTCCCCCGAACTCCTAGTTGCATTTCAGGGGTCTTACTTTCAATCATTTAATTCATACCAGACAAAGTTACAAACATAAAATCAACAACGCAGTGCATGTGGTCTGATAAAGGACACAAAGGGCAAGCCTCTAATATGTGCCCTGAAAAAAAATAAGAAAAATAGGCAATACATAGAAC
>Ga0209367_1009566_pt1 | contig 13107 bp, 6 predicted proteins | sample WorMetLIZISLAND2_FD_187412 | JGI IMG/M metagenome (GOLD analysis project Ga0209367, IMG submission 187412) | Marine gutless worms symbiont microbial communities from Max Planck institute for Marine Microbiology, Germany - Olavius geniculatus... ... | reverse complement strand
GGGGGGGTTGGGCAGCCGCTCGTCTACTCCCTCGTCTCCTAAGCAGCTGACGTAGCTGGCCTCCAGCCGCCAAAATTTTTTGATAAGCTGCCGCAAAAATCGTGGCTAAGCCGGGACATTAGCCAAAAAATGCTGATCCGAACATGAAATTCAGGGCTAGCCGGCTTCAGGGATCTATTGCTAACTAAAAATTAATACTTCCGGTGGGGGTTCTGGGGGCAAAGCCCCAGAAGCTGAAAAGCTTTCAAAATTCACTTAGCTAAAACTGTTTGTTTTGTGATACAATTTATGCAAGCGTCTGAGAACGAGGTCGTGCCTAAATGTAGCTACAGCCCTGACTACAAGCAGTGACTTCATGAGGCAGGAGGGGGTTAGCCTGTCAGAGAACTTCGTTTTTCTTCAAAAATTTTTTTAAAATACAAAATCTGGGACAGGAGATTCTCCATTTTAGGAAAATTTAGGGGCAAAGTTAAAAGTCTGACCAACGATAATCTGCTGTCGAATTTGCAACTGTCAGTTGATAAATTACAACTGTTGTCCCCATTTTTTTCAACCCACAATGCCACTAATTACAAATAAGAAGTCCATGTTTGGTGACCTAAACCTATACTCCAAGCGTCTATTTGTCCGGTGAGTTGCTGCTAAGCCTATATTCCAGCAGACTGCGAGTTAAACGGTCGGCTACCTCCAGTACCTTTGCCGCCTCCTCCTCGGTTGTCACAAGGTAAGGTACCTACATAACCACACAAAATGTGTACTGTCACACATTCGGATTTCGTTGACAAGGCCGAAGTCTATCCCTAACGGCAAACAACAAAGGTCTGGTACTTGTACACTTCTTACATGCAACGGTGGTATGGCAAATCGTCATATCTGCAGTTACGTATAGCACAAGATCCTAACTATAAACTACAGAGATCTTCAAGTTGTACATATAATATTTATTTCATCGAAGCATGAAATACAGCAAGTGAACCTGGGTGTTATTTATCAACAAACTCTTCAAAAAACATTGAAGATACTGTGGGATAAGTCCGAAAAAATGTGGAGCGTAAACGGTTGCTTCAAATTTTCTTGAAATGTCATCAACAGCAGATAGGACTTTTTTGTCATTTTTTGAGTCAGACTCGTGATCAAAATGCTTTGCAGTACAGAAGTGGCAGCCCAATGGCATGAGCTAATGACATGGAGCATTATACAGAAAGTTAAAGGTGGTGTATATCTCTTTACAGAAAACCCATCTCACAGCTACGGAACATCACCTGCCATACAGCATCACACGACGAATGTTGCCTGCCATCCGACAGAGGTGAATGCGGCCCACCTTAACCCCAACCGGATAGGCTGGTACTTGATTTACCTACTCTGGGGAGATGGAAGGCTGAGTTGACCTAGGCAGCTGGTTACATACCAAAACTTTTACCTGCCCACAGGCAGTCACCCATACAAGTATGAACACGCCCAGTGTAGAGCAACTTCGTTAATTGGACTCAATGTGTTACCGCTATGTACACCACGCCACCATCATAATATGGCCGTCCACAGCCTGCACCAGCAAACAACTGGACCCTCTCTTTCTGGTTTCCTCACTTATTCCTAAGGCGCCCATTTCCCTTCTAGGGTTAAAGATGGAGACAAAAAGTGAACAGAGGTCAGGAATATTACCCATGGAAAATATCCTGAATTAAATGCGTGCATTTTTAGGCGCTGTAGCAAAACGCTTCGCGTGTCTTAGCCATTGTCGAAGTATCTATCTGTCTGCCTGTCTGTCGCACTCGTGATCTGTATCAAAACGGTGCAAGCTAAGATCATGAAATCTTCACTGTGGGCTGCCGCAAGGACTCTAGTTCATTGTGACAAAATTTCGTACTTATGGGTGAAGGGGTTCCCCTCAACGAGGGCGTCAAATAGGGGTACCCAGTACCCACCCTAAAAGTTCTGATTTTACCGCTATTGGCTTGTTTAGTGCGAAAGCGATTGCAGATAGGCACAAACGTCCTGCTTATCATAACAAGCATTGCTAATAGGCTTTTTATATTTATCAACATCGATGACCTTGAATTACCTCGAACCCCCAAAATTAGAGGTTTTTTGTGAATTTTTCGTGATTCTGGACTGTGACATACATTTTAAAAGTGAATTTCACCGAAATGGCTAGAGATAGACCTAGACAACCTGCACATAAAATTTTGAGCATTAAACGTACATATTAGCAGTCCAAGACCCGACCCCCTACGTTTAAGGAGGCCTGCGCAAGCTGGCATCAAAGAAGGGTACCCCCTTAAAAGTGGTTATTTTACCACTGTTAGCTCAGCTAGCGAGAAAACAGTTGCAGACAGACACAGACATGCAGCTTATCATAACAAGTACTGGTGACAAACTTTTGAATGGTGTCAATGTCAACGACCTTAAATGACCTTGAACCTTAAACGATAGGGGATTTTAGTTTGCGTCTTTCAACAGTGAAATGCTCCGAAATGACTGGAAATAACCTGCATAGGCCTATAAAATTTTTAGTATAAAACGTTTGTTTTTAACAATCTAAATTTCGACCTCTTATATTCAAGAGGACTTCCGTACAGAGTCCTCAAATTTGGGTACTTTTTCAAAATGCATTATTTTATTGCATGCTGTACACGATTGCCCAGGTGGCAGGACAGCTGCTATCGCGCGTCACGTGAGCTTTGCTGAAGTTACTTGTAGTATATTTCTGCAACAAACCTTTGGCTTACTGATTTCTACTGCCCAGAAAATTATTTGTTTGGCATTAGAACGCACTTAATAAAACACAATGCATCCATGCCTACTCTTAAAACTGGGGTATAAAAAGTCTTGCATTTCTAGTTGCCATTCATCCCTAAAATTTTTAAACAACACTGGTGCCATTATTTTTTTGTTTCTAGTTTACACTGTAGTGTATTTTAAGTGCGACAGCAGCTACTGCTGCAGTGCGTCTTAGCCATCGCAATTCTGTCCGTCCGTCTGTCTGTCACATGGGTGGATCAGTCAAAAACGGTGCAAGCCAGAATCACCAAATGATCACCTTCGGCTGCCTGGAAGACTCTAGTTTCAGGAACCGTAAAGCTTTTCCATAAATTCCAAAAAGATCACCCCGAGCAGTGGCGCTAAATAAGAGGGGTAGAAAAAAATCACAATTTTTGGCCGATAAGTAGCCATACCTCAGAAACAGTGCACTAATAGGAAGTCATAGACTGGCTTTCGATTGGCACCGAAATCAATAATCTTGGATGACCTTGAACGCCAAAATAGGGGTTTTATTAACTTTTTTGGCGATTTCAGGCTGCAGCACACATTTCTCAAGCAAATTGTACCGAAATCAATACAGACAGACCAGTAGAACCTGCATACAAAATTTTCAACATCCAAGGTAGATTTAAACGATCAAAGTCTCGACCCCGTATGTTCAAAGTGGCCCGTGCATGACGCCATCAAAAATGGCACAGTCATTATTTTACCGCTGTTGGCTGTGCAAGACCGGTTTCGCCCTCTGGTAAATAACACACTACAGATACTAGCCTTCATGGTTCATAATCGTTGTGTCGAGATCGGTTTAGATTTTGTTCGCAGTGGGCCTTTAATCATGCACCGCTGTCACGCATTCCCCTTTGCATTAGCTGGGCTTTCTTGTTACTTTAATTCTCATATACACTACTCAGTGTGTTACTTCTTTCTATGAGCTTTTTCTAATATTACACGAAATATCAAAATGTTATAAATAACAATTTCAATAAATTATTTCCCATCACTAGGTTCTCACCAGACTACAAAGAAAGCACAGGAAATTTTTTTAGGCTAGTCCACGTAATAATAACGGACTGTGTGTCAATTTAGTCTGAAAGTGCATACTGTAACATGCATTTTCACTAACTCAAACCCTCACCCTAACCCCAACCATAACTAACCCTAACGCAACTCTTAGTTGAGAGGAAATGTGGAGATTGAGTCAACGTCTGTAAAAGTGTATAAGAAAGAGGTCAGTGCTAGCGGTAGATCAGCGATCTCGCACTATAGAGCAGAAAATTGCTAGCGGTAGATCGCCATTTACCTAATTACATTTATCTCGTTGTTAATGTAAGAATGCAGCCACACTTCTTCTTCACTGCATTGCTAAGACTGTGATTAGAACTGAAATGTTATCAATTACCAAGTTTCAAATAAAATTTATTCAAAAGCACTATAGTTCTAAGTCCGTGTTACAAAAAACAGCTTTGGCTCGAGATGGACTCATATAATACTGAATAAGTCTGATTTAAATACGTGACAGTGTTGTGGCATGGTTTGTAGACCTTCTACGTCTTCCAGGCATATAAATTCTACCATCTTCCCAATAATGTATCTACCCGATCTACCTCTAGCAATTTTGCAGTGCTAACAGCAAGATCGCCGATCTACCACTAGAATAACTGTAAGAAAAAACACTAAAACCTTCAGACGACCAAACCTTTAAATTATTGAGCCACCCCAAATAATGTACAGTGTATCTGGGAGATGGCAACGACAAAGCCATACAATATAAATATTGGTTATACAGATATTATTTATTGCAACACTGACCATTGGTTGTAAAAGGCTACCAACACTGTTATAATCTGACTTCACAGCTATCTTGTGCAGCACTTCACCAATCTACAACCAGCCAGCGCCCAAACAAATTCAGCATGGGTTTCCCTTGGCTGAGACACGACAGCAGATACCCAAAAAACTCAGTTTTCCTTCTATTTTGGGACTTACCTATCATGAAAATTTCACTTATTGGAACAAATGACATATGTGATCATACAAACAAGACAAAATTTATGGCGAGCCAATTTTGAACGAATTTTGACTGATTGTCAAAAAAAGTAAACTTTAATCATTTTTACAATTCGACACAAAACATACTGTTTGACACCCTAGCGCAGTCTTGGTACCAATAACGTCACTGGTACCAAGAGCAGCCAAAAATAACATACGGCGAATAGGATTTGGATCAATTTCGATGAGATTTTGATCGAATACTGTGCCAGGTGCTTTGAAGCAAGATTCTCCAATCACCAAGGAACTCTGGGAATCAAGCTGCACCGTCTGCCAAAATATTAAAAGCTGCAAGCTGTCTGCAGAGTTAGATAACGCGTGTCGAACAAGTGCCAATAAATCGGCTGATTCTAACATTGTACGTTCATTTTATGCCACAACAGTCAGCCGTCTTGTAGATGAATCAGTCCTTAATTGTCTACGTTCAAACTGTTATGGCTTGTCAAACACATCGTCACAATTTCATCACTAAAATCTTGCAGATAAACAGACAATTACACTCAATGGCCTCGCACTATAGCTTAGCAGCAGAGATGTGTAGATTTTCGACTTTTGAGTCCGCGACCATCCGCAGATTCTGATTTGAGATCTGCATTTGGAGCAGTATGCAAACTTTTATGCACAGTCTGTTTGCATTCACAGTGTTTATTACCACGTAAATTGACATTTCATTTCAGGCCAATAGTCTCTATAGGCCCAGTTACCTAAAGCTGGATAAAATGTTGAAATAAAACTGGATAAAAAATAATTCATAAGTCAAAAAGTCATCTATTCAACAGCTAAAATAAAAATTACCCATAGCTTTTAGAACGTTAAGTAATAAAAAATTAGGTATAAAAATTAGCAACTTTTCGTCTGAGACTGATTCTGCAATCCAATATCAGATCATAAATATTCCATGGATCCCAGTCCACATGCGGACTTGCATGCAACCAGTGCTTTGGCGGAGTTTTTGTGCATGACGATGTCAATGCTTTGGCAGTAAAGTGACTTTCTGCCAGAATACAGGATAGTGAATTCATCGCTTGTAAAGTGACCCTGGCTTATCCGTCATGTTTCACTTACACCAAGTACATCCAGTCTGTAGTGCTGCATTTGTTTCAGTGCCTGGTCAATTCTCCCACTGTTGTAAAGTTCGGACGTTCCACGTACCGACTATCGTAATAAATTTGTCGTTGAAGATCGGGTTTATCTGCTGTTGAGCTTCCCTAGGCCTTTCACTCGGCTGCTTTATGAAAACACCATCCGATGTATCCAGTTCTCCCCTGCGTAATGTGTACGCATCTTCAGGTGTGTCCTCTCCTTGCTGCCTTTGTATACCGGAATGGCTAATTCTCGTCGTTTTCGTAATATCATGGTATTACGGTGCAGAATCTTAAACCCTGCAACCAACCTTCACTTCGAAGGGACTGTCCCTGTGTTCCCGGGGTGTGACTGGATATAGCACCAGTGGCTCGCTTTTGCCCCTTCTGTGCTTTGCGTTAGCCGTGGCGCGCCACAAGGAGGTGCACAGCTGGACTTGTGAGTGTGAACCTGCATAGCAGGTTGGCGTTACCCGGCATTTACAGAGTGCCCGTAGACAAGGCGGGCACTACACCAGGACCTTCCTCAGCATTATTTACTTATGGTTAATTTTTGGACATTGTACGTTCTGTGAAGCAAGCAAGCAAAACACGTAATTCAACCAACAGACTTATCAGCTAAGTTTCATTTGGGCCTTTTTAAAAACCCAAAAAAACTAATCGAATGAGTGGCGTTCATACAATCAGGACTATAATCATACATTTTCATAGAAAACTGAAAGAAAAGTTGAGCTTTCTTTTCTGTGTCTGCTAGGTCTCCGTGTCTGTGGTGAACAAAGATGCATAGACGAAATACCGAGGCATTTCCAAAGAAGACTGGAGATGCACTGGAAGCCTGTGAGATGGGGTGCAACATCTTATGTGCATTGAGCACAATTGTCGGAACCGGTCCCTCACTAATCCTGATATTCTGCCTGCCCTCGTCGGCCTCAATTGCTCGTGAATATTCAATGACTAGTGACGGGCTGTTCTGCTCATGCTGGAGACGATCATAGTAGTTCAGATAATTCAACTTCTGCACCCAGAAAAACAGCAGACCATGGAAAAACTATATTAGAAATAAATAATTATAAAAAAATGATATAAAAATAAAAGCAAAATTACAAAAGTATACACATCAATTATTAAAAAATAAAATCCCAATTAACAGTACCACGGTAATAGTTATTTATGATACTCATCAATAAATAAATTGTTAAATTGTATAGCAACACAGAAATAAATTACGAAAAAAAATTTTAAAAGACAGGTGCAACAATAAAAAATGTGGAAGCTCAGTAACGTAAGGCTTGGTGGCAAGAATTTGTGCCACAAACAGAGCTCGAAGATGGAGAGTATGAGCTGACGTAGCATATCAACACTTCATTGGGTCACCTGAAAAGCACACTACTTCAAACAATATTAGATCTGCAACCACGCTCCGATACAGCAAGTTCCTACGCCAGTTCAAGCACTGACCATAACCGTGTGGATCGTAACTCATTAGACAAATAACATAGCTAGTAGAATCAATGCTATATAGCGACACTAAAGTCAACTATGTAAGCCTAAACAATGAGTTTAAAAGTTGTATTTAATTACAAAAAAAATGCTGCAAATAGGAAAAAAAAATTTCCTGTGCTTCCAGCTGTAGTCTGATAAAAAAGTAGAAACAGGAGGCAAGTACTTTTTGAAATTTACTTTTTGAAATTTATTTATATTTCATGATATTCTGCACTGCACAGCAGCTCACAAAGAAAGAAAGACCCACAACCCACAAGAACCCACAAGAACCAGAGTAAAAAACACAGCAGCATGACAAACTAAATGCAAACAATTCTGCTGCAGTAAAACTTCAAAAGCAATGAAACAACTACACCTACATTTTGAAGAAGAGTAATAACAAATTTAGAAAAAGGCTTCTTTCAAGAATAAACGGTAACTGAAATTTTTTTACACTTTGTTGTGAGTGGATGAGACAAACCATGTAGTTGATTCGATGCTGCTGGTCACAGACGTGCGAAATAACACAGTCGATGTTGTCACTACAGCTTAGTTCGCACAGTCCACACCAATAGATCACTGTGTTGCTGCTGCTGCTCATTTCACTGATGACATCTGGTGGTTCTGTGTGATGGGGATAACAGTGTATGTGTCGCAGTCCTGACAGTCAGCAAAACAGCTCAGCGTTTAAAGCATTTTTACTCGCGAAAGCAGCTACTGCTTTCGACGCGTGTTAGCCATCACATTTCTGTCTGTCTGTCCACCACACGGGTGGATCAGTCAAAAATGGTGCAAGCTAGGATCATCAAATCTTCACCATCTGCTGCCTGGATGACTCCAGTTTCAGGAACCGTAAAGCTTTTCCATAAATTCGAAGGGGGTTACCCCGAACGAGGGCGCTAAATGAAAGGGGATGGGCAAAATTTCCAATTTTTGGCCAATAAGTCGCTGTCTCAGTAACGGTGCGAGATAGGGCCTAGGTTACTATTAATCACTAATAGGAAGTCGTACACTGGCTCTCACTAGAACACTAGTTCTGTCCGCCAGCGCCACTGAAGTCTTTTTAGCACATACTGGCGCTTTACAAGTCAGATTATTATTATTATTATTATTATCTCAATTGGCGCCAAATTCAATGACCTTGAATGATCTTGAACGCCAAAATAGGGGGTTTTATGAATTTTTTTTGATGATTTCGGGCTGCAACACAAGTCTATATCATGCACAAGGTGGCGCCACAAAACTATCGTTATGCGATCCAGATAAAGAATTTGGTATTTGTATATTAACTTAGCGTGAACACCCCAATTTTCGGCTAAACTACTGAACCGGAACTGCTATAGGCTTTTGCACGTCTCGTGAGCATTAGCTCAAATTCCTTGTTATAGTCTAAAGATAGCATATTGGTTGTTGGACTAATGTTTACGAGGTCATTGGTTCGACTCCCCCTGCCAGATAGTAACACTGAGCAAGTTGTTCACACACATGTGCCCCTTTTGCCAAGCAGTATAATTTGCTACCAGCCTAACCACTAAGTAGGTACCTGGTAACGTATATGGGATAAGTATGACCTACAGTCCATATAAATGAGCACCACACATCTGCCTGAACACCCACGGACATTGACACACAGTCAGTGTGATGCGAGCAATATCGCCTTTTGTGATTTTTGCTGTTTTCGATGTGCAAGTCCTTAAATGTTGCCGTTAGCAAGTGTATAAACTGATGTTTTGTACATTTATCATCAGCCACCATCAGCACTATTAAAACATCAAAGAAAATAGCAAAGCAGGGAAATGGCAGAAACAACCAGACAGAAACTGTGTTAAACGGCTGCTGCAAAATACCAAGAACAAAAACATGTAACAATGACAATCTTAATATTCTTCAAGTAGCATTGTTAAGACCACCCCTTCATCGATTAACCATTAGCAGAAAGACCGGTTAACCAGTTAAATGTAGTTACATGTATAAGCACTTATTAATACAGCTGTAAAGCGTTAATTTTTTAACGCATAAATTAATGTTTTATTAACGCATGCAGACACATCGAGAAGGAGAGAAGGGCAGTTACCATGGGCCCCATGGCATTTGGTGGGCCCCGCCTGTAAAATGTAGAAAGTTGAAAAGCAAATAAAAACACATTTTTTAACAATAACTGACGTCAATGTCATAGCATAAAAATCTATTAGCCTGTCATCTAAATAATATTTATTTACAGTAAATGGAACGGCAACTGCAGTTTAGTTACTTAATTTCATTCGATTGTCAAATAACCGCAGTTTAACCGAATATTGGAACTTTTGCTTCACAGAATTCAGTAAATAAATGCATTTATGCATGTGCATTAATTTTTTTAATGCGTGTTCATTTTTTTAAATGTGCGTTAATTTATGAACACATTAATGCGTTAATTATCGCGTTAATTTGACAGCTCTACTTATTAATGGGTACCACGTCAAGCTTGCTAATCGGTGATTGAATCAACATGGCACACTGCCGGCCGGCTTGCAAAGTGAAGCACTACTGTTAGGTTAGCAGTTAGCATGGCAGGCGACATCACAACATGGGGGCAATGTCGGTTGTCATCACCTAGCACGAGTGCCTTGCAGTGAAGGTTACTAGTGACTGGGAGCACAAACGATTGTGTGACGGTTTCTGTACTTCGTATGTGGTCTACCCTTCAGTTATTTGGCTGACGGTACACAGCGAGTGTGTAGCTGTTGCGATCATACCACCACTGCTACATGGGAAAGACATTACAGAGAATCGCAATTGGAACAATGACGTTACAAATAAATACTGTGGTATCAAAATACTGCTGGTTTTGGCTGTTGTATATCAATCAGTCATCAATCATTGATGGACAACTGCAAGCATAATCTAGGGTAATCCCACCACAAACCTGAACATTAACACAGCAGCCATAAAAGAAGAGTGTGAATCGTCCCATAGACTGCACTGGACGGGTGGCCTGTGTTAACCCAGAAATGTGCCAAGCTGTTCACTGAGTGTGCACAGCATGTGCGTGGTGGTGAGGAGCCTCAGGCCAGTATCAACACTGAAGGCAAAACTGGTTAACCGGTTAACAACCCTAAGAAGAAAAATGTGCAAAGAAAAAGTGTAGAATGAACCATAAGTACCAACAAAATGTAACAGTGACAGCCACGACAATATTCTTTAAGTGAAAGGTTACAAGCAGAAAAAAATGTAAGAATAACCACAGAATGAACGATCAATACCAATTAACGGCTGTGAGCACATGGAGATTGCATTAGCTATGATTGTCTCATGGTCCATTGTGACAACTGACATTGTTGCGTCAACACACCTGCATGCATAATACAGATTATGTATATAGTAAGCAAGTAAGTAAGCTATAAATTCGCAAGGTGTTATCTGCCGTGAAAATTCACGGAAAATAAGTAAGCGTTTTCGCTACCTGCCGTGAATATTCTGTCTAGACGGACTGTAGCCAGTAAACTAGAGGTCCGTCTACACGACTGTGGCCCGCCATAGCCAAGGGCCGCCGGGCCAAGGGTTGTCGCCATAGCCAAAGCCACAACCCTAAACCTTATCCCTAACCTTTATCTGTGTAAGCGAAAACCGTAATTTCAATATCAAGCACAAAATTTCACGTGAAATTGTCGCCCCCTGGTGAATGTAAATGTTGCGTAATGACACGTCTCTCGACGTCAATTTTAGTACAAACTTAGCTATGGCGGCCTGTTGTAAACGATGAAAGCATGCTGAATAAGCGATAAAATAACACAGTATTAATAATTTACAGTATTAACTGAAAAAGAAAAAAGTATACAGTTGCAATTTTCGTAGATATGGATTTTCACGGCAGATAGCGAAAATGCTTACTTATTTTCCCTGAATTTTCACGGCGGATATAATTTACGTATAAATTCTTCTCGTTATCAGTCGTGGATGAATGGATGAATGGAACTCACTGCCTGAGTCAGTCGTGAATGTCTGTACTGTTCACATGTTCAAGGTCCAACTCGACCGGTTCATGGGAGACTGAAGATATGAGCATTAAAAGTGGAAGCTTAACAACAGCTCATCAACTCTGATCTGATCGAAATTTACATGGTGCATCAACCCCGCTGGACTCATGCATCAATGCATAAATGCATGGGGTTCCGTGAATGATCTTCAGGCTTGTTAGGGGTTCTGCTGCAGCAAAAAAAGTTGAAAAACACTGTGTTAATCACTCTTACACAAACAAACTCAGAAGAAATGTTTAAAAAACAGCTCTAAACAGTAAACATGCAAAGAATACATAATATCGCCAAGGTCCACCTAAACATCAAAATGCCTCGAACGGAACCGCGACAAAATGTCGTTGTGAGCTTGTGCGTTTGTGACAGCTGCCTGAAAAGTTTTAGCACAACTGCCCTCAATTTTCTGAAACTCAATAGTATACAACTAGGGTCGTTTAAAGAGTTAATGTTGACCAGCTAAGCCTTGAAAATTTTGGAACACTGGCAAATTTTGTGTTAACTGAACTAGTAAGGCGAAACAATCAAAGCACAAGAACAGAAGCGGTGTCTAGTCTTGCGTTGCATACGTTGCGTGCGTTGCATTAATTGGCAACTGCACTTTGTGGCTCATTACACCATGCCCTAGACCACTTGACCTAAATATGACCTAAACCCCGAGTGCAAAGTGCGTGCGTACTGGCAGACGTACTTACGCTGTTATGACGTCAGTTTGACCCGGATGTTCCATGTAAACATTCATGTCATCACAACATGCGGGTTCCGTTTTTGAATAGAACAACGAACGTACGTGTTTATTAGCCGAAATTGTGCGGAAATATCACGGAAATTGTGTCACGAGCCTTTGTCAGAAGAATGGCGGGTGTGGGCGATACGGCGACGGCTGCTATGACGGAAAAATTAGGCCAGTATTCGTTGAGTCTTGCGTGGGCGTTGCCCTTCGCTGAAGCGTGCTGTCATTTTACCAGTGGCGGCGCGAGAACAGTATAGGAGCCAGGTCATTTTGAGGTCAGAAAATCCTCAAGCCAGGTCAGGTCACTTGGAATCCCGGACGCCGCAAAAGCTTCGCCTGACCTAGCCTTGTTATACACGGCGCAGATTTCAGATACTGATATATATATATATATATATGCAATCTATGGATGCAGCTTACGCCTGACCCAATGGCGTAGCAAATTCGGGTGCTCGCCTCCCTTTTCCTTTCCTTCTCTTCCTTTTTCCGTATCCTTTTTTCTTTTCTCTCTCCTATTGTCCCTCCTTAATCTTTTCTTCTTTTTTCTTTTGTTGCCCATTTCCCTCCCTTTATTTCCCTTAGAAGTAGGACCCCTAAAATCCAGCTAGGGGATCTGGGGAGCACTGTAAGCTCCCCCAGCGGGGTCTGAGGTAGAGCCACAGCCGAAATCGAATTTGGACAGTCGCATGTTATGTTTTTGTTTGCTGCTGCGCTTTTGTTTTAGTTCCATTCCCTAGACAATAGCCATTTACTCTATATCATTGTTGCAACTGTTCTCACGAAAATCTCACCGGACGAGGCTTCACCAGAAGACCGGATCCGCCCCAGGGTCAAGCGGCATCAGCTGCCAATGAAAAGACCCATCTCTGATGCTTGTCTCAATCGTTCAAGATTCCCCTTGAAGACATTCAGTGAACTGGATTTAACTGTTTTCTCATCGAGACTGTTCCAGATATTAATAACTCGTTCTGAAAAGAAATGAAGA
>Ga0209367_1009565_pt1 | contig 13108 bp, 6 predicted proteins | sample WorMetLIZISLAND2_FD_187412 | JGI IMG/M metagenome (GOLD analysis project Ga0209367, IMG submission 187412) | Marine gutless worms symbiont microbial communities from Max Planck institute for Marine Microbiology, Germany - Olavius geniculatus... ... | reverse complement strand
TAGTAACGGTGCGAGATAAGGCCTAGGTTACTATTAATCACTAATAGGAAATCGTATACTGGCTTTCGATTGGCGCCGAATTCAATGACCTTGGATGACTTTAAACGCCAAAATAGGGATTGTTTAATGAATTTTTCGGGCGATTTCGGGCTGCGACACAAAATCATTCACAAGGCGGCGCCACGGTACTGGCGTTGGTCTCGTGGCGTATTTGCTAACGCGTTTCGGCTGCAACGAAGTTACTCTACGCCGGGCCCGGTTAGTACTGCGATGGGTGACTGTTTGCGGGCAGGAACTGCTATAGGCTTTCGCGCGTCCCGTGAGCATTATCTCAAAGTTCTTGTTTACGTAGGTGGATCGCGGGGGTCAGAGGCCGCGGTCGTGCCTGAAGGATCGTGCGGCGCGGTCACGTGACTCAAGCAGGGATCGTCGACGCGTGCTGCCGCGTGCGCCACTCCAGCCTCACCGCCGCCTGAGTGATGACGATGACGACGACACGGGCAGCAGCAGCGTCATCAGAGACGTGGCGACCGAAATCAATCGCATGACCAGTTCCGTCAACAACCTGGACGATCAGCCGTTGGACCGACCTTTTCATCTTGACACTAGTTCGACTGATCGTCACTCGGGCGTTAGAGGCGCCACCAGTCAGAGCAAGGACGTCGGCCGTCTGGCAATGTCCACCAGTGACCTCGCTTCCTACTCGTCGACCTCGTCCGCACTCAGGATCCACGAACGTCTGCAGGAACAAAAGCGGAAGAAGACGGAGACGCGTCGCGGAGGATTGGACGGAGGAAGGGGAGGGGAACCCACCCTGCTGGCACAGATCCAGGACGACCTGCAGTCGGAAATAAACCGGTACGGCGCACAGTTGGGCTCCGGGACGCCGCGACCGATCAGCCGCAGTGTCGTCTGTGAGGAGGATCTGAACTCATCTGCGTCGGAGACAGGGAACATCGTCAACACGGCGCTGATCGACAGTCAGGTTTATGCGAATTATTGTTATGTTTGCTGATTGTGCGAACTGGTTACGAGCTTGTCACAGTAGTAATGTACGCATATCACGTAACAGTTAAGTAGCGTACTTACGTAGCCATATGGCGCGTAGGAGGGAGCTGATTCCCGTTTCCTTAGCCATCAGCCAAAACCAGTTTACACCGCGAAACCACGGATACTGGGCCAGTGCATTGGGCAATGTGCCCGTTTACGCCCAAGCTTTTGTTGGTACTCATTGTGTCTATCCACGGAGGGATGGCCAGGCTGAGTTGACCTGCAGGGGTGGCTGGCTATAATCGATATGGTTTACCCGTATTTAGATGGTTACTCATATAAGTACTATTTTGATTCCATTATACGTGCGTGTCCTCCCCTTCAATTTAACCTGTCGGAAAATTTGCTTCTAAAAATACAAAATTTGGGACCGAAAATGTCCGTTTTGCAAACATCTTGGGACAAAATTGAAATGCCGAGCTCCCATAATTTCTACTTGCAGAATTTCCAGTTGTCTGTCGGAAAATTGCAATTTCCTGCGCCTTTTTCCGTTTTCGTTTACATGCGCAGACAGCCTGAAAGTGTTTACAAAGCGACTGAACGGTAGACCTACAGACCTAAACTGAACTGAACTCGCTTGTGCGCACTGCGCAAGTTGCATGCAATGCAACTGCCTGCAGCTGCCAAAAACCAAAACATGTATTAATGCATTTTCGTTTTTGGGGGCAATTTTATAGCATTTTGGACGGTTGCATGCCAGTTTTAGTCACAAATATGCACGGTCTAACTTATCGTTGCACATGCGTATGTGGCAGGTGTTGATGGCCGACGATCAGATGCTGCCAAAGTTCCGCGTCAATGTCGACGTGAGTCTGTTCACATCAGCCACCTCGACGATCAGCGTGTCTGTCAGTCCGCTCACACAGAAGGTGTTGGTCGAGGCGTCCACAGACCCCGCCGAGGGACCCGTCAAAACGCTGAGACAAAACATCACTCTGCCGAGATTCGCAGACGACAAGAACATCGAGCACCGCGTCAACCCTGACGGCATTCTCGAGGTAACTGAATTAGTATTGTATACTCTGTAATAGAACATGAAACCAAAGTTTTTCGAGGAGTTGACAGTGAAGATTTTGTGCTCCTAGTTTGTGTCTGTTTGATAGGATCGCATGCAGGGTGTGGCAGTCACACACACAGAGAGACCGACGAACGGATAGACGAACAGACACTTTGCGAATGCAATATACCTACGACAGGGCATCTGCACAGTAAGCCCGGCCACAAACACAATTTTTACATATTTTTGGCTCTTAAACCGCACCTCATAACAACATATTAGTTTTTTATGTGCAATGCAAATCATCATTGTTAATTGTGTTTTAGAAGTGGACGATACAGTTAAAGACAAAGCCGATTCGACTTGTTTTTTGTGATTGGTACTGTGTTAATTTTGGAATAACTTTGGTTTATTGGCGAAAGGCTATTGCGCTTATGTGAGCTAGCTGCCTAGTTCGTCTGTTTGAACATCCGCTTTTGTCTACAAGCGCTAGTTGGTTTGTCTGGAACAGGTTGAAGTGCCGCTGTTGTACTACTTCCCCGGGGCGGACAGCGCGCAGACGTCAGCTAAAGACAAGGCTCGAGCGTTCGTCTATGAGGTCCGCGATGACCCGCGCGACGCGACGAGGCAGATCATTGAGATCGTGGTGGACGGTGGACGAGACTTCATGCTGTCTGAGCTGCGTGTAGACGTGGACAATGACCGACTGGTGATCAGTGGAGAGAGGTCCTCGAAGACTTCACGGCGCAGTGGTTCGAGGTCCTCACTGAACAACGATGACAAAGGCTCAGACGACGACGACGACAACGGCAGACAGATGATCAAACAATATACGCTACCTGCTCGCTCCGATGTCGCCTCCATCACTGCCAGACGATCTGACGACGGACGGCTTTCCATACTGGTCCCCGTCCGCCGATGACTCTCTCGGGAGGATGGCCAAGCTGAGTTAACCTGGATAGTTGGTCAGTGGTTACATACCCAGACTCTCTAATGACGGTCGGCTTTCCATACTTTTTCGCGCCGTAAATGACTTCCTCGTGACGTCACTATCCTCAGCAAACTTTCACTTTCATATTGTGTAATTATTTTTCATTTCTTTCGAGTGCTTTCACTGCATGTTACATAACGTTTTATCGCCGGCTTTATAGGCTTAGTTTCCATCTAACGCAACGTACGCAACGCAAGGTCTTTGCGTTCTTTTTCGACGCAAAAGACGCAAGAAAAGCACACAATAAATGCAACGGACGCAGCTGACGCAACGGCCAAAACGGAAGGATATTCTTGCATTGAGTTTTTTTTGCGTGGTGGTGGTCTGGCTTAGTTGGTAACGTCGTTGGTCATCAACAATGTTCAATCAACGCTAGATCCGGTTAGTACTTGGATGGCTGACCGTCGACAGGCGGGTAATCATTTCTGTATCTAACCAGCCACCCATCAGGTCAACTCAGCCTCGCCATCCCTTTGTGGATAGGTGCAATGAGTACCAGCGAAAGCTGGGACGTAAACAGGCACACCGCGCGATGCACTAACCCCATATCCTGGTCTGACAGTGTAAACTGGTGTCTGGCTGAGGACTATGGAAACGGAGATTAGCGCCGCCCTATATGAGTCTTATGGCTCAAGAAAGATTTTAAGTTTTTTACGTTCTTTGCTTACATTGCGTTGCGTTTGTTGTATTGGATGGAAATTATAATTATAATTGTAGACCCTGTTCTGCTCCGTGATAAACTGTTTTATTAGGTAACACTGCACGCCGATCTGCAACGGCCGTATAAGCTATCATTGTCAATAGCTAATTCAAGTTACGTTTGTTGTGTATTTTCGTTTTTTTTGTGTAGGCTACTGTTTCAACTTTTTAACCGTAGTTTCAGTTTTTGTTATAAGCCAATAATAAGACCTATGTTTCTGCGTGTCATGTGCCACTACCTATTTACTAGCGTACTTTTATTTTCTTACTCCTGCACCCTTTAATGCGGGATGCTGTGGTGTATAGCTAATCTGCTTCTATAGTATAATCATAGTAGATATTCATTGATATTGTTTATGCTGTAACGCTTTCTTGTATACTATATGTTGCAGTTGTTGTTAGAATTCATGTTCGTAAAGGCCTGTAGGCCTACTGCTAATAACATAACTATTTACTGTGTTAGTAAAATTATTGATCGTTTAGGTTCTGTTCTGCTGATTGGTCGTCATTCCTGTCTGTGATTCGTTTACTGATTTATTTAGATGTTAACTACATGTTGTTTAGTTATGGCGCAAACAGCGATAAGCTTGATATGCTATTTTACTGACTTCAGTTTTGTTTTCGCATCGTTCGCATTGATTGTGTCCAGTGACACAAACAGCAGAAATCCTTGTAGGAACAGAGCACTATTGATAGCGTGACAAACGAGCACGTCGAGAACGTAACGTGTTCAGTGGTGGAAAATTGGGTTGGGACTTTTGTTTCTTTTCTAGTCAAGTGAGGGTTTGGTTTAGGGTACGGGGTCTTACGAGCGCCATAGAAAGTTATTGCATTCCCGGTTAACAAAGCCTTGTCATCTTCGGTCTGTTTCGCCAACTTATTTTACTTTTCATTTCCATTTCTTTTATATACTTAATTGCTGTTGCCTTAATTACACACTAGTGACAGAATTTCTGATTTGGAAGCTGAAACCTATTTAACCAAACTGCAGCTAATTAAATAGAAGCGATAGATCAAATTTTGTCTCGCTACATTTATTTTGATACGATTTTTTTCTAGATAGAATGAGAGACAATGCCGTAATTTTTATTGTCTAGCCTCTGCTATTTATTATCGTTCTCTATGAATATACACTGTGTCCCAAAAACATCCCAAACATTTTCGACTGTAACTTGAAAACCGATCATCAGATTTTGATAATTTTTGGTACAAATATTTTTGACAACTTTCCATCAAATGACCGTTCAGTTTTCCACCTCACCCGATGTATGCTTTTGCACTACCTAGGGAAAGCAGATCAAGCGAAATATGTGTTGAAATAAACAAAACACATGAAAAAAACATCCCCAATATTATTGATCGTAACTTGAATAAAAATCAGCAGAGTTTAACAATATTTGGCAAAAATATTTCTGACACAACTGGCTATTAAATAAGTGTTTTATTTCCCACCTCACCCAACGTCTGCTTTTGCACTACCTGGGGAAAGCAAACCAAGCATAATACGTGTTAAAATGAATGAAAAAAACGTCAATAAATTCCATTTATCCTAATCCGTAGGTCCCTTCAGCAGGTCTATTACAAGGTCTGACTATCATGCAGCAGTGTGTCTACCAGATGAAGTTTAAGAATGTTTGTGAAATTAAGAAACAACTGGTACAGCCTGGATTGGTCTGGAGCAGAATATTATCGATACTGCTGTCAATGAATGAAGAAAGCATCTCCTTGCCTGTGTTAGCACAGTGGGCCAACACTTCAAGCAGTTTTACTACAGGCAGTTGAAAAATGGATAACTGGATGAATTGTCAGCCACAGTGTCAGAAATGTGAACAAAATGTGTTTTTACGCGTTATGTTAATTAAGCAGTCATATTTCATTGGATACAAAAGTGATATTTCGCTGTTTTTGTTTTCCCCAGGTAGTGCTGAAACAAACATTGGGTGATGTGGGAAACTGAATGGTTTTTTGTTGGCAAGTTGTGTCAGAAATATTTTTACCAAAAAATATCAAAATCTGATAATTGGTTTTCAAGTGTTAATCGACAATGTCGGGAATATGTTTGGGACACAGTGTAGTTTTGTCTTTCAGGTATAAAGCGTAACAAGCCTACTATGCTTTGCTTTTTTTCATTCATGGCTCAGAAGTGCATCCCTAAGGAAAATTCTTGGCTGCGTCGCTCTTGCGAATGCACTTGTAACTATGGAAACATTTTAATCAATTACCAGTGGAATTATAGTTAAGTTTGTTCATTAATTATAATTAGAAATTTTGGGATTAGCTCAAAATTAATTTGCTGATTAATTACAATTAGTTGTGTTAACTGCCCATGTCTGAGTTGAGCATTCAGAATTCCAGACTTGTGCGCTGAGTTAAGCCCGCGACAAACGTTCGTCTTGACGGGCCGTTAATGAGTTGTACGTGTGTTGGCGACTTAAAATCTACAGTTGGAAGACTCGCTGCTGTACTACTTTCCGGGAGCGGACAGCGCGCAAACGATTAAACAAGCTAAGTAAGCTGTATACGTGCTACGAATATTCACCGATAAAATGTAAAACCGTTCCGTGGGGCTATGCTGTGAAAGCATAGTCGCAGTGTCGTGCAACGTTTCTTCTCAACATCGCCCTTAAGTCGCTGAACAGTGAGTCTAATCGCGGTTATGTTCAAGATGAGCGACCAGCTAACGTAGGTCTACATGCAGAGTAATGGTTTTACATTGATTTTTGTAAATCTTTGATTAAATCATTTGTTCAAATAAAAATTTTTAATTTATCAGGCCTGTCTATAAAAGCTATTATCGTCCGTTCTGCTGCAATTTTGATTTACCGATGTGCATGGTACGCGCAAATAGGTCCACCAAGCTTATAACTAACTACGTGCAAAATAAGTAATTATTATATTCTTTAAAATTTGGTGACGATAAAAAGAGTAAAGTTTGGGATACTTGCCATGACACTTTTTTACATTTTGTCGATAGGGGCCTACCTTATGCGTGAATTATATCTATTGCTACTTTTTAGTTTAAATTGAGTTACAACCGAGAAACGAATTTATTGCCTGTTTATATCATTTTCACCGCAATCTTGTTACCATTTATTGCTACTATTATAACGACAAAAACTTTGATTTAATTAGGTCTCTAGTCTAACGTATTTGCTACACACACACTACACTGTCAATATGCTTTGTGATGTATTTCTCCACTATTACAGCCAGACAGGCAGACAGATAAATAGGTGTGACGAAGTACATGGTGCAAGTAGCGAATAATTTATGCCGTCGAATTACGGCGGCTTACGATCACTTAACCTTGCATACAGCCGTGACCGTGGCTTTTCATCGAGGCAGACGTATGGCTTATCATGGCGCTGGCGAGCAAGGCATTCGACGCCAATGCCCTGTCTACTTGTATAATACGCCGATAAACTATGATATTCATTCATTCGCGCCTGGGTGCATGCGACACGTTGTCTGCGACGCCTGAACATCCATGAACTATGCAACTATGCTGCGTATATCGGCATTAACAAGTAATTTGAGCAAAACTTATAAGACGCGCGACAGCCTTAGCAGTTTCGGTTCGCAGGTTATCTTAGTCTAACTCAATCCACTTCGTCGCAGTTCACCTTTGAAATGTGCACAACAGACAAAAATAGCAAAAGAAATTCGCCAAAACCCCTCTATTGGGGCTTCAAGGTCGTTCAAGGTCATCGATGTTGATAAAACTAAAAAGCCTGTGATCAGTGGTTGTTATAATAAACTACATGTCTGTACCTATCTGCAACCGTTTTTACGCGCGAAAGCAGCTGCTGCTTTCAGCGCGTCTTAGCCATCGCAATTCTGTCCGTCCGTCTGTCCGTCCGTCTGTCACACGGGTGGATTAGTTAAAAACGGTGCAAGCTAAGATCACCAAATCTTTATCGTTGGCTGCCTGGAAGACTCTAGTTTCAGGAACGGTAAAGCTTTTCCATAAATTCGAAGGGGGTCACTCCGAACGAGAGCGCTAAATGAGAGGGGTAGGCAAAATTTGCGATTTTTGGCCAATAAGTCACTGTATCTCAGAAACGGTGCGAGATAGCGCCCAGGTTACTATTAATCACATTACACTGGCTCTAGATTGCCACTGAATTCAATGACCTTGGATGACCTTAAACGCCAAAATAGGAATTTTATGGATTTTTGGCGATTTCGGGCTGCGACAAGTCTATATCATTTACAAGGTGGCGCCACGCAACTATCGTTATGCGATCCAGATAGAGAATTTGGTATTAACTTAACGTGAACGCCTCAATTTTCAGCTAAACTACTAAACAGAAACTGCTATAGGCTTTCGCGCGTTTCGTAAGCATTAGCTCAAATTTCTTGTTACATTAGACAAGCCACTAACGGCAAAATAACGTTTTTAGAGGATACTCTTATTTGACGCCCTTGTTCGAAAGAAACCCCTGCACTCAGAGACACGAAATTTTGTCACAATAAACTAGAGTCTTTGGGGCAGCCACAGTGGAGATTAGGTGATTCTAGCTTGCACCGTTTTGACAGGGCTGCAGAGTGTGACGGACAGACAGACAGACAGACGGACGGACAGACAGACAATCGCCTAGGCCATAGTTAAGACGCGGAAAGCATTGCATGCTGTCGCGCGTAAAAACTAGTCAACTATTATCATATTAGCATATCACTCAATATTTCTTTGATGCCAAGCGATGTTCGGCTATTCACGTACAGACGTACTACATAGGCCTACTCACTGACCCACTGTTCGTTAGTATCAATTTGTACATTAAATTTATCTCCGCCAAGAAGGTAATGTTTTTGCCAAACTTTGTTTGTCTATCTGTCTGTTTGTCTGTGTGTTAGCAAGATAACTCAAAAAGTTCTGGACGGATCTTTCTGAAATTTTGAAAGCCTGTCGGGAATGGCAAAACCTACAAGTGGTTCAATTGTGGTAATGATCAGGAAGGAATCCTAGATTCTGGATCACTTTAAAATTTTCGTTACCGTTGCTTTCAATGGGGCATAGGCTAAGAAAAACCGCTGCAAAACCGAAGATGGTACTGCCACCTAGCGAACAACATTGCCTTGGCGAAGGTGTACGGGCTCTGACTGCTTTCTAGTTTCTTATAATACAATTCTCTATCTCTGTCACACACATAAACCTTGTCTAGAAGGCTGACAATACGAACATGCGGTTTTATCATACAGAGAAATAGTAGTTCGAGTTTTTTTGTGGTCAACATTAATGATTTTCGGTTAACATTTTATCTAGCGTTTTTACATCGTAAACTATATTTTTTCTGTATTTTTATCTAACATTTTATGTGACATTTTGTGTATTGTCGCAACACAGCCTTTCGGTTGCAATACTAATAAACTTTTATTTATTCAAGTTTTAAGCAAAAACGTCAAAAAGTAAAAAAAATGAGTAGTTTCTGTTAAAAGACAAAAAACTATCTTACTTATTCACTCGCTTTTTTATTTGTACGAATCGAATTTGGAGTTAGTATTTTTTGACTTTTTGTATCATTGAACGTCACTAAGATTGACTGGTCAAGATTTTACTGCATAGAGCCTATTGCAGTTTGCAGATGTCAGTAATAAGCGAACGACTAAATTTCTTAACTATACATCAGCACAAAATAGTCCATTTAGTGCCATAAATTGTTAAAAAGCATTTAACTTATGTGTTAAAAACGATAAAAATGGCAAAGTATAGCTATTGAGCCAATAGAAAACCAAAGTTGTGCACAATTGTAAAGATTGAAAATTTTCTTATAAAAGCAATAATGTTGCGAGATTCATTTTCAAAAACTTCTATGAGTGTATCAATTTTGCGATGTGCCTGTCGTGGTGCACCGAGACAGGTGTAAATAAGTTGGCGGTTGGAAAGGCTATTAACTGAGTCACCCCGTGTTGGTCTATAGATGACTACACGTGTATGCTGCTGCTGCTGCTGCAGCTGACTGACGTGATGACGTCATCACTCGGGGGCGTGGCTTTTCATCGCCACCCTTCCATCAGTCTCTATGCTGTCAGTCGGCAGGTAAGTTGTTCCTGGGCATAGAGTAGGCTATTAGCTACACACGTGCTTCATATCTGACAGCGGACGGCATGCAACGTTCCGTCAAGTTCAGGTTAGGCCGCTTGCACTTGTACTTGTAAAGTAAAATAAAACAAGCTAAAATGACTGCAGAACAACTTATTCTGGTTTATCTTAGCGATAAAACGAAATTTTTCTGCAATTTTGTATCGCCAAGTATTGCCCTGCAATTATATGACTGTCATACTATAGCGATGTGCAAGTTTGCAGAGAACTTTCATTTTATCGCAGGGTTCGCAAAGTTGCTTTGTAGTTGTTCTAGCTAATTTTATTTTATTTTATGTCGTTTTGTTAATTCTATTTTATTCATTCTACCACAAACGCAGTTTGCAACATCGCTGTGTCTCCCGGGCGTTTGTTATGAGAAACGGAATAAGATAAAAATACTAATAGGCTAACTGATAATTTCAGTGTTCTTCGCATGAAGGTAAGAAAACTAACAGTTTGGCAGTTACTTTGTCAACGAATTCACTGCAAATAACCGTTATTATATATCATTTTAAATACGAATGAATATTATAGCACGCGATTCGCCGGCATCACCCAAGGCTGGTCTCTCATCATTCTATGATCCGTGATTACCTACCTGCACGCACATGATAACTGACATATACAGGGTGGGCCAAAAAAGTAAGCTATGGAACTTTGTGCATATTTTCGCTAAATATTGACCAATTTTCACAATTTTTTTCACCAGTAGACTTTGACAAAATTTGCCATTCATTGGCATGCACATCACATTTATTATGTCATTACACTACCTTGTAAAATGCAAATATCCGAAAACGTACAATATTTATTTACAGATGGTAATGAGGTCGAGTGGTAAATTTTAAAATTATTTGTTTAAGTAAAATGTTCAATATAAGTTATAATAAGTGTCAAAAAGGTTTAGGTGTAGCTACAGAGTAAGTTTTTATCTTTAAAAAAATAGTGCACAGCACAATTGAAACACGTTGCTCTGTATGCTGATGCAGTTAACTGAGCAAGATTGCAGCCATAAACCAGCAATAGTGTACATTGAAAATTATTGCTTAGTAAAATCGTTCAAATTATTTGAAAAGTGTTTTGTGTATGCCACTGAGTAGAAAATTTCTTACAGAGATTGTTGGTAAAGAAATTGTGAAAATTGATCAATATTTAGCGAAGATATGGACAAAGTGCAATAGCTTGCTTTTTTGGCCCACCCTGTAGACCTTGTCTGTGAACCGCCTGTCGCTAATATTATTTATTTAAGATATTGGTAGTGTCCGCGAAAGCTTTTGGCGTTTTGCTCCTTCTGCACGGTTGGAACTTACTGTCACATAACAGTGTAGATCTTCTCAACTCGACAACACGAGCCTTTTTAACATTTACGGGACTGAAGTGCTTTTTCGCAGGCTCGCGGCATGATGGGCGCAGCGCTGATCTCATGGTCTCTAGTCGAGTAATATGGACAACTGACCACATCTATTCTCGGTTGTTGTAGGCTGTATGCTAAAACACTGCTGGAGTGGCCCAGTAAGTGAGTGAGTACAAAGTACTCACTTATCCCACTCCAGACAGTGGTTTAACATATTTATTCCACGCTCAGAAAGTATAGACTACTCTGTCGTTTGCTTTGTCACGAACGATTGCATCCGTTAGTATGAACACAGTACGACTGCGAGCTGGGCATGGTTTAAATGCTGAAGCCAAATCATAATGACTGTCAACGTATCAGGCACATGCATACACGCTGTCAAACGGTCACATATCGTTTATCAAAATTACATGGTAAATAAGCGTATTTGGTATCAATGTAAGTGTGCGAAAATGTAAGCCGTTAGACCAAGTGTTGGCGGATTAAGCCATGATCAATGCAGTAATGCATGACGTTTCAATGTAGAGTTAGATTGATGAGCGGCTGCTAGCCGGCAATTTCCACCAAACGATCGTCGCAACAGCGCCCCCGTGTACACGCCGTCGATCTCAAATGTTACTTTGGTCACGGTTTTGACCTTACGATGCAACTACAGGTTGGATTGCTTGAAAAGTCTAATTGGCTTAGGGTCATGGCTAGTCAGAGCCACAGCATCGGCGGCATAGTCTTATACCTCGTTTCGCGATCAAGCTGGCTTGACGAGTTGGCTGTGTGTTAGCTGGACGAACCAGCTCGATCTTTGCTCGACGTTTGCTCGATGTCTGCTCGATGTTTGCTATGTTTTATGCATGCTTTATATTTGCTCGATGTTTGCTCGATGTCTGCTGGACGTTTGCTGGAAGTTTGCTCGATGTCTGCGCGATGTTTGCTTGATCGTGTAAACGGGTATTAATGAAACGTCCTTGAATTTTGGCCGCGTTAGGGTGCAGCATCATCAGCCACTCAATGTTGCCATTTATTATACAGTTTATTATTTCTTAGTCCGGAATTAGATACTTGCTTACCGGATACAGAAGGCCGAGTCGATCGATACGTAAGGATGTATAGTTTTGCGTGCCCAAAGACAGTGTTTTGCTGCAGAAGCGTCTATCCGTCCGAACACAGGACGCCGCCGCATACTGTCAACCCCCAATGCCAAACCTCTCCCACGTCAAACATAGTCAAGTGGTGTCGTAGGTACACCCGCTCGCATTCCCAACAACCTTATGACATCAACATGGCATCTTCAGCAGCATCGATAAAATAATAGGCTACAATTAGTCGTCGCTTGAATAAACTACTGCCCTCAAGTCTAAAACTTTCAATGAAAAATGTTACGCTAAGGGCATAGACGTCTCTGATTTACTGTCTGTAAAGCACTGAGGTATCCACTGAAGAAATTTGGTCATACACGTTGTTTTATAAAAAAGACCCCTTTTTGTTTTTTTTTCATAATTCACTCAAATGATGAGCAATTTGCATGAAATTTTTACCAGTTGTAGCTGAATAAATACCAATTCGAAATGTTTTAACAAAACATGGCGGTTGATTAAAGATCCTTTGTTAGTCGTGATGTAACGCTGACCTTATAATGTGTCACGGATACAAACAGGCTAATCCCGATTGGTGCTGCCAGTTGCTACCCTGCTTCAATGGTACAAAATCTGGTTTGTTGGTGTCAAATATTTGAAGTTTTACAGTTGCACCACAAAAACGTGCAAAGCGACCAAATTTACGTGTCTGTGGGGATAGCTGGTCTTTCACATGTTCGGGCAAGACAGTGCACTATCACACCGAGCTTGCAAGATGTTGAGTTTTTGGATCACAAGACGCCCGATTTCATGTTTCCATGTTGCTCAGTGCTGACACGATAAGCATTTTTCATTAGCGAAC
>Ga0209367_1009564_pt1 | contig 13108 bp, 7 predicted proteins | sample WorMetLIZISLAND2_FD_187412 | JGI IMG/M metagenome (GOLD analysis project Ga0209367, IMG submission 187412) | Marine gutless worms symbiont microbial communities from Max Planck institute for Marine Microbiology, Germany - Olavius geniculatus... ... | reverse complement strand
TCCCCCAAAAAAATTACGGAACAAAACATGCAAAATTTGGCGCAATTTGGGACGACTTTAAAGTTCGACGGCAAATATATCCGGAAGGGATAAAGATATTCAAAATCGGACAGGTATGTGATCTACAGCGATTCCTCCCGTGTTCGGCGAAAAAAAGTTCGGTAAACTTTGGTCCACTAATTACGTGGGTCTAAAGGCCAAATCATACTTACCCAAACCGACTTTTTTGGAAAAAAACCATATTTCGGCCCCTAAGGGGTGCTGCCCCCAATTTTTTACAGGAGCTAGAAAATGACCAAGTTTTGCTAGCGCACCGTCCGCCGGGACGAGGTCCCAGACAATTTTTAAAAAATAGGCCTAGAGGTCAAAAATTAGCTTAAATTTCAGCGAATGCGCGTCTATAACCTCGGGTGTAAAAAGTAGTTCCATAAAACTTTGCCATGTGACGTGCCACAACGTGGGAATTATAAAGCGGGCACAACTTATGGTGAGCACAGCCCCTTGAAATTTGGGAGGGCCAAATCATGGGGCTACTCACACTAGCCGCAAAGTTATAGGCGCGTATTAGCTGAAATTTAAACCAATTTTAAACCTTCTTTGAAAAAAAATGTAAGAAGGACCCCCTGACCCCGGTAAGGAGTGCGCTAGTAAGACTTTGGTCATTTTCTAGCGCGTGTAAAAATTTGGGGGCGCAGCACCCTTAGGGGCCAAAACGTGGTCTTTCTAAAACGTCGATTTGGGTAGGTATGATTTGACCTTCAGATCTCCGTGGGTTTTGGACTAAAGTTCACCGTACTTTTTTCGCTAAGCGCGGGAGGAATCGCAATCGATCACATACTTGTCCTATTTTAAATACCTTTATCCGTTCCGCAGACATTCGCCATCAAATTTTAAATCGCGCCAAATTTTGCATGCTTTTGGTCCTTGAAAATTTTTTTTTGTAAAGGGTTCCCAAAAATTTTGGACCGAGATTATATAATCAAACACACTTCCCCGGTGCAAAATTTCGCGGTGATTGGCCAACGAAGCTCGGAGATCTCGCAACGGAAAAAAAATAACTAAAAATTTGGGGCAAGGCCCAACGTGAGTCCGCCCGGCGACGTAAGTCCAATTAAGAAAAAATTCAGGGGAGGGTGAAATTTCCCCGGTAGCAAAGTCACGTGGCCCGAACGCAAATGCCTTAACATACGCAGAACGCGCAATGTCGACTTAGGGCGGGTCAACATGAGCGTCTATTACTTTTGTGTTAGTGAACCAAAGTTCGCTAAATCATTGTTCAACTTCTGAGGGACCCTGCTTGGTAACGCTGTTGATCTCTTGTCGATATTTCTATCCATTCTAGAGATCTAAACTCGAAAGTTGTTCCAAATACATTAAAATTTTTGATGTTTTGCCTTTCAAAATTTTAAGAGGCCGTGTCCCCCAAAAGTTGTACCTGCGTCATCACCCCCACCTTAAGGCGCGTCGCATGGCAAAGTTTCACGGTTCTACTCCTCATACACCCGAAATTATAAACGCGCATTCGCTGAAATTTTAGCCAATTTTTTATCCCCTTTTGAAAAAGAATGTTGGGGGACCCATTGGGTGACCTTGAAGGCCGTTACGCGCTATTGCGGCTAAACGGTGCGAGATAGAGCCTAGGTTGCTATTGATCACTAATAAAAAATCGCATATTGGCTTTCAAATGACATGAAAATCATTCACTTTGAATAAACTTGAAGGTCAGTGTTGCAACAGAAACTGTATATGCTGTAGCGTGTCTTCCCGAGCAAGGCGTGTTTATTGTGAGAAATATTTGCAAAAAGTGCGTCTGATATTTTCCTTGTTCATTTACTCTGTAGCTGTTTATATCACCTGGCCAGATAACCACGTGCATGAAACAGTAGCTATTTATATCGCTTGGCGAAATGACGACGTAAGTGCAACGTCTGTTATACTAGCGATCATTGTACCTTTCGAGACAGCGTTCTATTAACATAGCGTGCATTGAACTGTCTCACTTTTGACAAATCGCTTTCTCTCCGTGACTGGAAATCGGAAGCTGGGCTTCGGACGTAGAGGGTACGGTCGGCTTTTCCTAGCGATAGCTGGGTTTTTTGTTAGTTCAAGCGGTTGAAGATCAAGCGTACGGCCGCACAATATGTTGACATTAAACCAAGTTATAGTTTTAACAAAATTTACACATATTGCATTAGTAAGTGAAATCATAAATGTAAAAAACATTTTTATGTTTTTGATAAAAAATAAAATAACATGTTTTTATGTTTTTTTTATTTTTTCAATGTTTTAAAAAAATTTGTTATGTTTTTATTTTTAATGTTTTTGTGCTTTTTAATGTCATTTTTTGTTTTTGTTAAATCGTTAGAATAAATTGCTACAGATGTGTTAAAAACTGTTAACGTGACTAGTATACTTGGTAATTTGTTCCGACATTTGATTGTTTAGTTCATAATTGAGTATGTACCATAATCACGGTTACATAAAATAAAAAAAATGCACAAAGTAAAAAGTAGCGATTGGAAACATCTGCAGTTTAATGTTTTTAAATAATGTTTTTATAACGTTTTTATAAAAGTGTAAAAACATGTTTTTATGCTTTTTTTATTTGCAAATGAATGTTTTTAGCATCTATGAGTGAGATGAAGGTTCACGCAGACTCACCGAAGTAGTGGATTAACGACGATGTCTTGCGGCGATTTCAAGTCACTGTCAACGATCGTTTTCCACGTGCGGACACCGACGGCCGACGGCATGACTCCGATTACCTTGTACTGTGCGTCTGTCCAGTAGATGTTTTTTGTCACCCAGTCAATAGCCACCCCGTTCGTCTACATCATAGTAGGTCACTTACAATCAACTATAAAATAAAGGTAGTGAAGTAGGCCTATAGTATATACTGCTTGTTACATTAATAAGAATGCAAATAATCGTTGGTGAGTACGTTTTAAATAAATATTTTTTACGTCAGATAATAACTGACTAAAGATTTAAAAACTTACTTTAAATTAAACATTCAAGTTTTATGTTATTTAGTCAACAATAACAAAGTAAGCGGCAGTCGAAAGCCACAACGGGGCCCGGGGAAACATTCTTGTGCGGCCCCTGAACATTTTCGCGGGGCCCTCTAAAAAATTTTTTTGAAACTTTATTTCAAAATGGTGCATTTTGGTGTACTTTATATTTCACAGCGACGGCGGGGCCTCCAAACGTCGAGGGGCCCGGGGTAGCTTACTTCCCCTATCCCACCCTGTGGACGGGCCTGATACAGTAGTATTATACACATTTTGTTCAGTTCATCATCAGTTTATTTTGGAAACACAAAACAGGAAAAAAACTTTAAAAACGACTTAGCTGGCTGGCATAACTGTGTTTTGTTACTTGGCTGTTGTTCGCAAATAAATTGGTTTATCCATTCATCATTCATTCATTCATTCAATTGCAGCTATGCAAACAATGTAACCAATCTGGTTATAGAAAAGTGCGGGTTAGGACAACAAGTCACGGAAACTTATAGTATTCGCGTACACAAACACAGAACGGTAGCGGCGTCCCTAAAGCTACCAGTACAGTATAGGCTACTTCCGTGTTTGTGTTCAGAACTTCAGACCACGCGTTGTCGTCAGCCACAACTTAAGGCTACTCATAGGCTACTCCTAAAGTTTACATCCGTGTTACAGCTCGCTGGAGCGCAACGAAGCACAAGACCCGTGGACGCTAGCAACCTACCATGTCATTGTCAGTAGGCCTATCACGAAATGTTGTACATAATACACCGTGGTCCATAAAAACGTGTGCAGCATTGGCCGATTTTCATAATTTTTGGCGTGCAACATGAAAAAGAAACTTGACGCAAATCAGTATACTTTTGGCCACCTCATTTCAATACTGTCGCTACACTACCTTGTAAAATGCAGGTTGTTGAGCCTGCTGTTAGCGAGTGATGTCAACGTTTGCCACTTGCATTCGCGCTGGAAAAGTCGTGAATATGTAAAGCCTCAACAAGCTTGTCAAAGAGGCAAAAAACGACAAAGCAAGTCGTTGTTGTTGGTCTGCCTACCAAGAAAAAAGATTAGGCGAAATGGGATTAGGCAAAATGAGACGACACCTAGCACCGTTAAGACGCGTACAGAGCGACGTAACTAAACTGAACTGAACTGACATGGTTTAGTTTTTGACGAACTGAGCAATAGGCAAGCAGTAATGCATTACAGGCATTGTCTAACGGCTGGTTGACTACGTGACTACGCACACGTACGCTTCAACCAATGACCAATGGGCTCGCCCTGCTTGCCCATTGGTTAGTTCGTCAAAAACTAAACTGTCAGCTCAGTTGAGTTCAGTTCAGTTCAGTTACGTCGCTCTGTACGCGCCTTTGGTTGCAGCATTATTGCCAATATTTTTGCTTAGATATGGAATACAATTTGTTGATGGAAAGTAGCCCGAAAGCAGTGTGAATAAGATTTGGTGGCAATTCTGATCATCATCCGAATCCGAAAAAAAGTTTTTTAGAAATATTTTTATGTTATTATTGCAAGTGCTGCAGACAGCAATAAAATAAGATATCGCAATTTTTGGCGGAGGTGTACGCTACGCTGAGTAGTCTATAGTTCTTGCTGGGAGCTGAACTGAGCAGTTACTCACGTCTCATATTGTACCCTTATATAACTTATGATAATGATCAACACGTAGCCGCTTTGAGTCAAAAGTGGCGTCAGCGTGACCAGCCGTCAGCACGACATCGTTTCCTTATTTCTGACTAAAACTGCGTGCGCACTGTGGCAGGCAGTGCATGCCATGGCGCGCTGATTTCAATAGTAGCCGTACGTACGCTGTGGTAAAATTTACCTCCACCGACCACGTGACGTATAGGCCTAATACCAGCGGTCTGTGTGCGCCCGTGTGTCTTTGTGTGCAAACTGTCTATTATCTGACACACGAATGTATTCCTACAAAATATTTTTCGTAAAAATCGAGGCTTATTATTATCAGGCGGGGTTTGTAAACCAATCGATTAGACTTTGCGCTTCAAATTTTTGGGCCGACCGCTAAGTTGTAAGCTTCAAAGTCGACCCTTTGTCATGAATTGTCGTCCGTTCGTCGTCTATTTGTCACGGATGTAATGTGGTTAAACGGTGCAAAATAGGATTTAGGTTGCTATTAATTACTAATAGAAAGTGGCCTACGCCCTTTCAGATGACATAAAAATAATCGACCTTGGATGACCTTCAAGGTCAGTGACAACCAGTACGGTCGGCCCCACTCTTGCGACAGCTGGGCATCTTGTTTTTTTGTAGATCCAAGATCATTTCTCTAGGATTTTTACTATCACTGTAGACAAGGTGTAAACTGACATTTTGTAAAAAAAACTTACGGTTTATTTATTCTGAGCAAGTTTAAACGGATTTTTATGACTTTTGCAAGCACGGGGCGTGGCACGATTTTGTTAGATTTTCACGGCAATCCAGATTGTTTAAGGACACAATACTAAATACTTAAAGGGGTCCACTGGCGAAGCCTTAATAAGGAAACTGGAGGACAAAGTCCCACAGAAGCTGAAAAATTTAGCTGATTGGCGACCAAACTGAATATCACTTTCTGTAACAATAAAAAACACATTAATGCCCTGTGTTGAATTATCTTAATAATTAAAATATTTTAGTTCTGTCAATTTTTCAAAAGGTTTTTTTCTTTAAATTTTTGGTGATGGTTTACAAACAAACTTATATATGCAACCATCGTACATGCATTTGGACTGTAATAAGCTTACTTATCGTATAGTTATTATACCTGATTACTTTCTGGTACTGCGTAGAAGTAGTAGTTACTTGTGCTATTACTGTGGACATAGAATCCATACTCGAGTCTTTTGTTCGCGTGATTGCTGTAGTAGACTCTTTGCGTTCGGTAGTCAATCGAAAGAGAATGAAAAAAGTCGTATTTTTGAATGTGAAGCCAGCTGAGATGTATCGGAAGTGCGCTTGCAAATGTGTTGTTTCCCAGCTTATATGCGTAGTCGTCCGGATCTCCATGGAACTTCTGTATGAACGAGTACGGACCATTATCCGTGTTCATGGAGCAAACCAGCACCTTTGTCATGTCGGCTAAAACAGTTTCAAATCACTAAAATGTAATTTAAATAAAGCAGTAAAAAGTAAATTTAGTTTATTAAAATCTGGCAAACCTCTCAGGTTACGAAATATCCAACTTGCTGATGAATGGTGAAACTTTCGTATTGTAGAAAAATGTTCGGTTTTACGCTTCTGTAAAAATATACTATTTAATTTATTTTTAGTGTAATCGTCAGTTTTTTTTGTAAAATGCACTAAATGCTAAAGTTAAACTAATATACAGGTTATAATAATACCTGGTGGATAGGAACAGCCTCTTTCGTCGCTTTTGTCACCGCAGTCGTCAAAGTAATTGCAAACGCCTGTTGTACTGACGCAACGTCCGTTATCACAAGTGAACTGGTGAGGTTCGCATACTACAACGTAATTCAACATGATAAACTTCTTGTCATTGCTCGAATCGCATTGTGAAAATCAAAGTTATTAAAAAATTATATATAGCGATGGCTTACAAGAACTTACATGAAGCAAATCACATTATGCATAACGTTGTAATGGGCGTTAGTTTTGCTCGATGAGTGGAAACGAAGAAGTTAATGTTGATAGACCCACAGCTACAAATTATGTACTGTACATCATGCACATGGTTGGTTAGTCACACCAAAGGAATGGACGCCTTGAGATGCTACTTCGGTAAGTTAGTTTTGTTTGAATAACTTAATTCCGAACAACAACAAAAATTTCCAGTTTATCGAACTGCCGATCAGTTAATGTCTGGTAATTTCTATACCCAAAAAGTCACATTCTATATTTTCGCTAAATAATTCTATCAAAAGTAATTCTTTAGTCATCAACACTGATGACTTCGAAAAATGTCAACAAATATTTCTAGTGTAGCGCCGGGGTGAAAGGGTGCTCCGAGTTCGGTAGTTATGGAAATAGTAGTTGACACTGGAAGATTTAGATGGGAGTGACCTAGTTTTAGACCTCAGAGTGTAAGGATGATCTACCGACATGTTAAGTGTTAAGCCTAACTGAGTGGGCCTGATATAGCTATAAGTGACTCTCGAGGAAACCGAACCCTGTACCTTGTGACGCTACAAGCAGAAAATTCCAAATTCCCGGAATATCAACCGAAACGGAAAGGACGAAACAATTTGACTTTTAGCAGCCATCAACTGGAATGAAATAAAATCAAAACGCGCAATACTGCAGACAGTGATACTGTCGATCAATAAGACTAGCCGAATACAGTAGCACTCGCGACGATCGACGCGTCCGCTCGCAGAATGACGACGTCAGGTCCACAGGCAAAGTACGACGGTGGTAGCCAATACTCGCTAAATAGGCCTATCACTGTTCAAACTGCTGAAAACTCGGTCGAAAAATTCGCCAAGAAATACGTTCTTTTCTATTTTACGAAAAATCGTTGAAGTCCATCCTCAAGGAAGAACAAGAAATTTGAGCTAATGCTCACGAGACGCGCGAAAGCCTATAGCAGTTCCGGTTCAGTAGTTTAGCTGAAAACTGAAGTATTCACGCTAAGTTAATATACAAATACCAGATTCTCTATCTGGATCGCATAGACCTAACGACAGTAGCGTGCCTTGTAAATGATATAGATTTGTGTCGCAGCCCGAAATCGCCAAAAAATCCATAAAACCCCCTATTTTGGTGTTCAAAGTCATTCAAGGCCATTGAATTCGGCGCCAATCGAAAGCCAGCGTACGACTTTCTATTAGTGATTAAAGTAACCTGGACCCTATCTCGCACCATTACTGAGATACAGCGACTTATTGGCCAAAAATCGCAAATTTTGCCCACTCCCTTTTATTTAGCGCCTTCGTTCGGATGACCCTCTTCAATTTTATGGAAAAGCTTTACGGTTCGTGAAACTAGAGTCTTTCGGCCAGTCGACGGTGAAAATTTGGTGATCCTAGCTTGCACCGTTTTTGACTGATCTACCCGTGGCCGTGTGACGGACAGACAGACAGACAGAATTGCGATGGCTAAGACGCGCTGAAAGTAGTAGCTGCTTTCGCGCGTAAAAACTGAAGCTATTTATACGGTTTTAGACCCCAGAACGCGCAGACTCGGCAGAGGCACTCGGAAAGTGACATGCACGAACACACATCACACATCGAGCGAAACTAGACTACGTGAATATGCAAATGAATATCACGTAATCTAGTTAGTCCACTGCGCCAGTATATAAAGAGATGTCACCGAAATCAAGGACGAAAATGTGGCCAAAACCAAAACCTGGGAAATAAAAATGGAAGGAACAAAACGAAGAAAGGCAACATCCAGGGGGAGGATATGGAAAAGAAATCCGGACAGGATCGCCTCTCATAGGAGAGTTTTATAGAAATTTGTTGGAAGAAGAAAGCACAGATGAATTCATTCAGTGCTTGCAAGTTCGTGTTCGACAGGTGCCTGCTGTGGCCGGCCGGAAAACTTGCACGTTAATTGGTCAATTTTTGGGTGACTTTCGTGCCGAACTAGATCATTTTCAATCCTGATTTAACGCAGGATCCGACCAGTCTAAAAGTAAAATTTTACGACAAAATCGAGCCAAAACAACGATAAGGAGAATGGAAATGGAGAGGACTAAATGGAACCTGGAAGGGACCAACTGGACGAAGAATGCAAAATAGGAAACTCCAAAGGATCAATTCCTTTAAGAGAGTTTAATGGGAAAAATCAAACGAATCGAGGCAATTTTGCAAGCAAATTCGTCAGAGCCTGCAGGGGTTACCGAGTGCACTAATATTGATTTAAAAAGCTCGAATTTCGATCCGCAGTTGACGCAGGATCCTGGTCGACTGTCGAATTTGACGCGAAATGACAGGAGCACGAAAGTGGATATGAAAGCGGATAGAACTGGAAAGGACCAATGAAAATTGATGGATTGGAAATACAATAGAGGAATTTAATAGACCTAGCAATAAAAACGACGAGAATAGATGCAAACTATCGAAATAAATGGGAAAATGCCAGAGAATGTTTTCGATAGTAAAAATGTGTTTTGTCTGTTCCGACAGACAAAATTTGGGATGGGGAAATGGGGAAACGTTAGAAAGAAGATTACTGCAATATTTTTTCGCTGATAATCTAATAATATTTAGCAGAAACTGGTAAAAAAACGAAATTAGCTGGAAAACAATTTGAAAAAAAATCTAACTTGATTTTAAAGGGAAAACCAGAGGATTTGAGTTAAACTGTTGTCCAAATAACAAAATCGAGTAAAAATTGCTCGTGCAAATCTAAGAAAGTTTAAATGAAAAAAATTTTGATAGAGAATTTAGGAAAATAAGATTGTCTTAGGGTTGATACGACAAGAAAAAAGTTCGGATAAATTTGGTTTGAGTAATTTGAATAGGAAATTTAATAGATTTAGGATTAAATAAATTTAGAAAATAGATATTAAAAAATTGATGGAAAAAAATAAGTAGAAACTAAAAATGCCATTTTTCACTATAATAATTATGTTGCACAAGTCGTTAAACGAGCCATTTCTCTGCGCTGTGTCTTGTCAAAACTGCGAGATCTCTCAAAGGCTTCATACAACAACAGCACAGGATATTTGACCGGCAACCGGTCAAATATTTTATAAGCTATATGACCGGTCAAATTTTGTCACCGGTCAAACGCGCCTGGTCATGACCGGTCAAACATCCGGCGACGTTCTGCGTATTTTAATGCGTTGGAGTTTTGGCCATGTGACTTTGCTACGAGAGGAATGTGAGCGCCCTAAATTGTCCCCCCCCAATCGGACTTAGGGCGCCGGGCGGACTCACGTTGGGCTTTGCCCCAAATTTCTAGTTTTTTCATTATTTGCATTCATCATTTGTTTCTGCCATGTTTATGGTGAATAAAGCCTTGTGTGTTCAGTTATATGCTTAGACTATACTGGAAGTATACTGGAAGTATCCATCAAGTAAATTCAGATAAAAATTTTAAACTAATTAATATGTTTTCGTTGATATGCTAAGTTCACTAGCAAAATTCGTCACGAAAGTTTTAATTTGATTCTTCTTTGAACTTTTTCAAACTAGAATTGCAATGAAGTACATTGTAAGCTTACCTGCTTTGGTAAACGGTAGAAAAGCAGGAAGTAGCAGAGCGGCGATGACAAAAAATCGACTTCGAGCGAAGACAATCATGTTGTCAGACGCCATGTCGCGTGTAACGGCTCTTGTGACGACTATAGGCCTATGTCGCGGTGAACTCGCGTGACAGACGAGGCGTAGCGGGACAGTCAGCTACTTGACTGAACACGCGGGGGCCTGGTAGACCTAATTTATGGAACTTTTTCAGCAGACTGCATGTGTATTACAAGTGTGCCTGGGAATAAACAAGAAAGTCCAGCAGTCACTAGAGAAAACGCGCTACAGCCTATACTGCTCTTATTACAGTACTAACCTTCAAGGTTATCCAAGGTCGATGATTTTCGTGTCATTTAAAAGCCAATATGCCACTTCTTATTAGTAATTAATAGTAACCTTGGCTTTATCTCTCATTATACGGCCACTTACAGCTTAAAACTTTCCATTACAAATTGCGGCGAAACCGCTGCAGGTAGAGACATAATTACTTTTGACAGCCTATAGGAAGTGGCCAGCACCTTATCCGATAATACCATCGCCGACCCTTTACGATTTACCGTTTAGCCACAATACCGCACGATTGGCACACCATAGTGCGTTATGACCCTTCAAGGTCATATAAGGTCAATTATTTTCATGCCATTTGAAAGCCAATATGCGATTTTTTATTATTGATCAATAGCAACGTAGGCCATATCTCGCATCATTTAGCTACAATAAGTCTACACCCGTTACAGACAGACTACGAAGATAAAGGACAGACAGACGACACATCGTGCCATAGACGCCCTACAGCATAGCTGTAGCGCGTCAAAATGCTGTTGAGCTGTCATGCGAATTGGTGTGAAAATAAAAAAGTAATAAGTTGACAAAACAAGAAAGCCGATATTGTAGAGGAATTGATTAAGACACGTAGGTCAAATAGTAGCCAGCCAGGATTGGACAAACTAGACTGGTATCAACGTGTTACAATAGGCTAGTTCCACGGGAAAGGACTAGGTGGTTGATTTCAGTGGAGAACATTTCCTCGAAATTTTCGAGGAATTGATACTCGAGGAATTTCCGAGAAATTTCCGAGTTTAACTCGAACGCAACTCGAACCTCGAACCTCAACTCGAACGATCGCAAAACTCGTCGCAAGGAAACTCCACAATGACGCAATCGTTTTGACGCGATGGACAACGACGTCGATGAGCTACATTTCTGCTGCTGACAGTGTGAGTTTTAATGTTTGTTCAATTTTTTGTTTACTTTTACAAGAAATTTGAGCTAATGCTCACGAGACGCGCGAAAGCCTATAGCAGTTCCGGTTTAGTACTTTAGCTGAAAATTAAGGTGTTCACGCTAAGTTAATATACAAATACCAAATTCTCTATCCGGATCGCATACCGGTAACGATAGTACCGTGACGCCACCTTGTGAATGATATAAACTTGTGTCGCAGCCCGAAATGCCAAAAAATCCATAAAAGCCTCTATTTTGGCGTTCAAGGTCATTCAAGGTCATTAAATTCGGCGCCAATCGAGAGCCAATGTACGACTTTCTATTAGTGATTAATAGTATCTTAGGCCCTATCTCGCACCGTTACTGAGATACAGTGACTTACTGGCCAAAAATCGCAAATTTTGCCCACCCCCTTTTATTTAGCGCTTTCGTTCGGGGTAACTCCCTTCGAATTTATGGAAAAGGTTTACGGTTCCTTAAACTGGAGTCTTCCAGGCAGCCGAAGGTGAAAATTGGGTGATCCTATCTTGCACCGTTTTTGACTGATCCACCCATGTGACATACGGACAGACAGACGGACGGACAGAATTGCGATGGCTAAGACGCGCTGACAGCAGTAGCTGCTTTCGCGCGTAAAAAAGTACATGTTTTGGGCAATAGAGTAAATAATGGCGTTAGAGATCATTCCAGGTCTCTGATTTCGGTAGGAACTGAAAGCGCAAGTACAACTTTTTATTAGTGAACAGTAACAAAGTTAGTCATTGTCTTGCACTGTGACAGAAACATTATGACAGGTTTTTAATGAAAACAGAAATAGTTGAAGCTTCAGGAAGCGGAAACCTTCAACTAATTTCTGAGAAACCTAATTGTGGCAATACTGTGTTTTGCACGGAGCGTATACCTAAATTACTAATTACGTTTCACAAATTACTTCTAAGATATCTAAATTACAAAGAAAAAGTCTACAATCACTAATTTATAAGGTTACGCACGTAAAATACAAAAATTACAAAATCACAAAAACTGCCGTTAGAACTTTTGCCAGGCTTTGAAAAAGATCTGCTGTCGTCTGCGTTCAACAGTAAGGCGCAGTAGTATTTAGATTATTTGTGGTGATACACATAATTGTCTGTTGTTTTACAATCTTTTTCTAAAAATAAAGCTAAAAAACGTAGGATGCGGTGAATTGCATTAAAATGCCGCTAGAACAAAGGTGAAACTGGAAACCTAGAGTTTAAAAAAGTTAAAAGTGATGCATAGCTCTTTATAGAAGACCCATCTCAGAGCAACGGAACGTTACTTGCCGTATTGGATCACACAGTGATCGATGGTTTATTTGCGGGTTTATCTGTGGTGATCTTTAGTGATCTATAGCTTATGCTCTGCTCTCCCAGAAAAGGGTATTTTTTAAAAGAACTGTTCAAAACGAGCATATCGATATGGCTTAACTACCAAAATTCTGGAGATTACTAGTGTATTTAATAATGGCAGTGAGCATTTATTTTGCAATATGTAACTAGAAATTTGAGCTAATGCTCACGAGAGGCGCGAAAGCCTATAGCAGTTCCGGTTTAGTACTTTAGCTGAAAATTGGGGTGTTCACGCTAATATACAAATACCAAATTCTCTATCTGGATCGCATAACGATAGTTCCGTGGCGCTACCTTGTGAATGATATAGACTTGTGTCGCAGCCCAAAATCGCCAA